>Ga0326728_10011809_pt1 | contig 19740 bp, 11 predicted proteins | sample MB3enrmetagenome_FD_207602 | JGI IMG/M metagenome (GOLD analysis project Ga0326728, IMG submission 207602) | Lab enriched peat soil microbial communities from McLean, Ithaca, NY, United States - MB31MN | ecosystem: Environmental > Terrestrial > Soil > Wetlands > Peat | place: USA: New York... | reverse complement strand
AAAGGGAGATACCGGCCTTGGACCAGCAACGAATTCCTTCACGTCGGCTGGGCCACGAACAGTAGTAAAAGGTTTCATCATAACCTCCAGCGATATGAAAGCTGGCTTCATATCTGCCCTTTTGTCAGCATTTTTAGTTCCTTTCTGTCCGCCTCGATGTTGTTCAGACTCAGCGGGGGTTGCACGGTGTGAACGAAAAACGGACAAATTGAGTATCCACACGCAATTCCATGTGGCTTTTGCCCCAAGTTTCAGGCCCGAGAAGCTCCCCGTTGCCCCCCAGAAAGGAAAACTAGTGCCAATTTCTCGTCCATTATCAAGGGATTACGGAACATGGACATTTTTTCCCGGCTGGCATCCGAGATGCCGAATGAAGGTGTTTGAGCGGATATCAATGGATATTGATAGGATGTCAGGGAAAGTACAGGTCGAGAACGCCTTCCGGCGAGGAGCAATTAATGGGTAGTCGTCAATCCAGCTTCGACAAGGTTCTGCAATTTTTCAGCTCGCTGAAGTGCGGGTTGTTGTTACTCGGCTTGCTGGGAATAGCCACGATTTTGGGCACGTTCATTCTGCAAAGACCCATGGCCCAGGAAGGCCAAATCGAGCAGGTCTATGCGCCACAGATCGTCCGCCTTTTGAATGCGCTGGGGCTGTTCGACGTCTTCCATACGTGGTGGTTCATTCTGCTCCTGGGGCTTTTGGGAGCCAACATCGCGCTGGCATCCATTGAGCGCTTCCCCCAAGTCTGGCGGCTCTACGCGCGCCCGCATTTCCTGGCCGACGCGGCTTTCATACGGGCGCTGCCCTTCCAGCGGGAAATTCCCTTGGGCCCTCACACTTCTAAGGAAGCAATGGCGCTGGCCTCCTCCAAGCTTGATAGCCTGGGGTTTCCGCCCCGACCAGATATCCTTCCAAAGGGGACCCTTTACGTGGAAAAGCACCGACTGGTGCGTCTTGCTCCTTACGTGGTCCACTCGAGCCTGTTGATTATCTTTGCCGGGGCAATCCTCGACGGCACGCACGGCTACCGGGGATTCATCAGCCTCCGGGAGGGGATGAGCACCGACGTCGTGGAACCTTTGACCACGCCGGGACCCCGCCACCAACTCGATTTCACGCTGCGTTGCGATGCGGCAGGCATGGACGCTTACCCGGACGGCTCCCCGCGGCAATACTGGAGCCAACTTGCGGTGTTGGAAAACGGCCGCGAGGTGGCAAGGAAGAAGATCTATGTGAATGACCCTCTTACTTACAAGGGGGTGCGATTTTTCCAGGCAAATTACGGTCCCACGGGGTCGCCGCGCAAGCTCGTCATGGAGGCGAGTTGGCTGGAAAACGGCGCGCCGAAGCACCAGATGCTTACCTTGGCTCCAAGGGCGCCGGCGCCGCTGGATGAGCAGGGCTCGACCGTCGAACTGGCCGACTTCATTCCCGACTACGTCTTGCAGGGCGACCAGATCACCTCGCAGTCAGACGAGCCGCGTAATCCTGCCATTCACCTGCAAGTGACGCGCGCCGGCGGCGCAGCAACCAACGCCTGGGTGCTGGCCAAGTCGCCGGAATTGACTCCGCCCAACGACACCGGCATCAACTTCCGGTTTGTGAGCGTGGAAATGGAATCCATGACGGGTTTGCAGGTCGCACACGAACCCGGGCAGTGGCTGATTTGGGCGGGGTGCCTGTTGCTGACCAGCGGTTTGATGATGGCCTTATACCTCTCACACATCCGCATTTGGGGCATCGTGGCGGCAGACCGCAAGGGGCAGCCGGCACTCCTGCTGGGTGGGCAGCCCAGCAAGTATCGCGAGAATTTTGAGCGCAAGTTCCATGAATTGACGGACGAAGTGGAAGCCGCCTTAAAGCAAGGGCGCGAAGAAATAATCGAGGACGCCCCTGCGGCGTAGGCGCATTGTGGATATTCCACTACAACCGACTACTGCGCGGCAATGGTCGAGTTGCCGCAAGCTAGGGCAACAGACAAAATGTCCATCGAAATGGCATGGTAGCCGCAGATAGCGGGAAATGGGCAAAATGACCCAGCGGGGCCCCGCAAGCAAGTATCTCAGGCAAGGCAGGCAAGGTAGGCAAGGCTAAAAGGAGGAGCAAGTCATGGCGAAAGCGATTACCCACACCACGGAGCGCAGCCAGCCCAGTTCAGCCAGTTGGATTTTGCTGGTGGTCAGCGTGTTGTCAGTGACGGTGCTGGCGATTTCTGTCCCCCATCTGATCGGCGCGGAGGGGTGGTTGGTGGGTGCGCGGGCGGGCGAAAAGTTCCTGTTCGTAGCCCTCATAGCATATCTGGGCGCATCAGTGTTGTACGGCTGTTCGGTGGCCATGCGGCAAACGGACCTGTATGAGGGCGCCGTCCTGCTCGCGCGCGGCGGCCTGTTGCTGCACACCATGGCCATTCTGACGCGCTGGGCCAGTTCCGGGCATGCGCCGCTTTCCGACATTTACGAGATGGTGCTGGTATTTTCCTGGGCGGTGGTGGCGTTGCACTCGCTCGCGGAATGGCGCCTCAAGCTGCCCTTCCTGGGAGCGATCACCCTCCCCATCGCGGCCCTGGCGCTGATTCTGATGCAAGTATTGCCAGGAGAAATCCGTCCGCTGGTGCCGGCCCTGCAATCCACCTGGCTACAAATTCACGTAACGCTTGCCATGCTGAGCTACGCAGGCTTTACGATTTCATTTGCCGTAGCGCTCCTTTACCTCATCAAGGACGGCGTTACTCCCCGCAATTTCCTCTCTTGGACTACCGCGCTGGCGCTGGCGGTATATGGGACCATCGTGGCCACTTGCGTCAACGGCGATATGGCGCTGACCTTGGCCGCTTGGGACCCCGTCGCCCGGGAAAAGGTGATGCTGGCGCCCAAGCATGCCTTGCTGGTGCCGCTCGAGTCGCTGGGCTGGCCGTTCGTGATTGCCCTGGCCCTGGCCGCCGCCACCCTGCTTCTGAATCTTCAAGCCACCTACTCCGCCCAGCCGGAGCGCTGGGACAAAACCGTGCGTTGGGCCTTCCTGGCGGCGCTGGGAGCTCAGGCGCTGGCCCTGGCGCTCCTGCTGGTGAAAGTGAATGACGGCCCCCACTACCTCGTTGGATACGCCCAGGGATTCGATGTGCGCCTGGTAGACAGCCCGTTCCTGCTGGCGGGCGTGGCCACGGCCCTGTTTGCCTCGATTGCCTGGATCGTGCTCAACTGGAAATATGATTCCATAGTCGGCTACCTGCCCACCCGTGACTCCCTTGACAGCCTGATCTACAAGACCGTGGCGATTTCCTTCCCCTTGTTGACGTTCATGATCATCGCCGGCGCCTACTGGGCCAATCGCACCTGGGGCAATTATTGGAGCTGGGACCCGAAGGAAGACTGGGCACTCATTACCTGGCTGACCTACGCGGGTTACCTGCACATGCGGCTCACGCGCGGCTGGCGCGGCAGGCGTTCGGCCTACTTCGCCATCATCGGATTCGGCGTGGTGATGTTTACGTTCTTTGGCGTCACCTACCTGCTGTCCGGACTGCACTCCTATGCGTGAGTGGGGACGTCGCCTTAGGGCAGACTCCTTGAAGGCGCGAGCGGGGAGACGGCAGGAGGTAGAAAATTTTACGGAATGTCAAAAAAGCATTGACCTTTTGTAGTGCCTTAGCTATTATTAACCGCAACCTAGCTTCTCATACCCGGGACCTTCCTTCATTTGTCCCGGACCAAACCGCTCACCGCGCCTCATTGCGGTGGGCGGTTTTTTTCTTGGCGTATTCACAGGGATGGGCAGGATGGACAAGATGAAAAGACGGAAGGAACATCCTGTATATCCTGTCTATCCATGTTTGAAATCCTTAGTGACTCGAAGAATTGACTGTGGTGTGATGATTTTGTGGTAAACTGCGGCGCAGGAATCGTGAAAGTGAGGGCTTCATGGAGTCGCCCTCCCCACGCCAAGTCATCCAATGGCTCCATGCCTGGACTGAAGACAACCACCAGGCGTTGAAGCAGTTGTTCCCGCTCGTCCACGAGAAAGTGCACCGGCTCGTCCATCGCTATAGGGCGCGGGAAAAACCCGGCCATAACTTCCCGACCACCGCACTTGTCAACAAAGTGTTCCAACGTGGTGAGAAATCCATGCTAAGCAGTCCGAGGGCACATGCGGCCTGAGCGCTGGCAGGAAATCGAGGGAGTCTTTCACGCGGCCTTGGAACGCCCGGAGAGCCAGCGCGCCGCTTTCCTCGACCAAGCCTGCGCCGGAGATGGCGCGCTGCGGGAGGAAGTGAAATCCCTGCTGGCCCATAAAGACAAGGGTAGCTTCATCGAGTCCCCAGCCATGGACGTGGCGGCCAAGGTGCTGGCGCAGAATGATTCCGAGTTGCGCCGGGGGCAAGAGGATGAGCGACAGAGAATCGGCAGCATGGTGGCCCACTATCGGATTCTGGAAAAGCTCGGTAGCGGAGGTATGGGTGTTGTTTATAAGGCTGAGAACACCCATCTGAATTGCACGGTAGCAATCAAATTTCTGCCCCAGGAGGTGGCGCACGACCGCGAGGCCTTGAGGCGCTTCTCCCGCGAGGCGCACGCCGCCTCCGCGCTCAATCATCCCAATATCTGCACCGTTCACGACCTGGGCGAGCACGAAGGCCAGCCTTTTATTGTGATGGAGTGTCTGGAGGGCCAGACCCTGAAGAAACTGATTGAGGTGGGGGAGGGCACTACCCTTCCGTTTGGAATCCGCAGGGTTGCCATACAACCCGAGAAGCTGGTGGATCTGGGAATTCAGGTCGCCAACGCGCTCGATGCGGCGCACTCCAGGGGCATCGTGCATCGTGACATCAAGCCCGCGAACATCTTCATCACGGAACACGGTGAAGCCAAGTTGCTGGACTTTGGGCTGGCCAAGCTGGTGAGGGATCGCGGGGCAAAGAGGGGAGCCACTGACGACTCAACCACCTCGGACGGAACGCTGACGAGCAGCGGTGACGTGGTGGGCACGGCCGAGTATATGTCGCCGGAGCAGGTGAGGGCAGAGGAAATCGACACGCGCACCGACCTGTTCAGCCTGGGCCTGGTGCTCTACGAAATGGCGGCGGGGCAGCGGGCATTCAGCGGCGACTCGGTGGCAGCGGTGGTCAACGCCATCCAACACCGGGTTCCGCCTTCTCCCCGGCTTTTCAACCCGGACGTGCCGCCGCGACTCGATGAGATTATCTCCAAGGCAATCGAGAAGGACCGCGCGCTGCGTTACCAAACGGCTTCGGACCTGCGCGCCGATCTCCAGCGGCTGAAACGCGATACCGAGTCAGAGCAAACAAACATTCAGCCGGTCGTGGCGGTTCACCGTTCAGCTCGGAAGGGGCGCTGGTGGGGGGCGGCCGGCATCGCTTCCCTGGCCCTGGTGGCGATCGCGATGCTGCTCGTGGGACTGAATGTGAACAACTGGCGCGATCGCCTGCTGGGGCATCCGACGGCCCTCCCCATCCGATCGCTGGCGGTTCTGCCGCTGGAGAATCTGATGGGCGACCCGCAGCAGGAATACTTCGTGGATGGAATGACCGAGGAGCTGACGGCAGCCCTGTCGCAGATCAGCGCGCTGCGGGTGATCTCGCGGACGTCGGTGATGCAGTACAAAGACACCAAGAAGTCGATGCGCGAGATTGGGCGGGAACTGAACGTCGACGGAGTGATTGAAGGTTCGGTGCTGCGGGCCGGTAACCGGGTGCGCATCACGGCACAGTTGATTGAAGCCAGAACCGACCGCCACATCTGGGCCTCAAACTACGACCGCGACCTGCGCGATATCCTGGCGCTGCAAGGCGAAGTGGCCGGGCTTGTCGCCCATGAGGTCCAGGTCAATCTCACGCCCCAGGAGCAGGCACGCCTTGCCCGCGCCCAACCGGTCATCCCGGAAGCGCACCTGGCTTATCTGCGGGGGCGCCATGCGCTGGAGAAATACACTCAAGAAAACTTGAGCAAAGCACTCGAGTATTTCCAAAAAGCCATCGAGATCGATCCTACCTATGCCCCGGCGTATGCCGGAATGGCGGATGTTCACTACGGCTTTTCAAATATATACATATCGCCGAGGGAGGCCATGCCGAGGGTCAAGATGGCTGCTCTCAAGGCCCTGGCGTTAGATGAGACCTTGGCGGAAGCGCATGTCTCGCTGGCCATGGCCAAGCTGAAGTATGACTACGACTATCCGGGGGCAGAAATCGAATTGCGGCGAGCCATCGAACTTAATCCCAATTACGCCCCGGCTCACCTTGAGTACGGTTTCTTTCTTGCCGTATTGGGGAGGTTTGAGGAAGCCAAGGCGGAAGTCGCGCGCGCCCGAGAACTGGATCCGCTATCGCTTTTTATCAGGACCTACGGGTTTCTCCCTGTTTACTTCGCGCGACGATATGAGGAGGCCGCCAAGCAGTTGCAGGACATCGCATTAACCGACCCTAACTACTACTTTGTTCACGCTTACCTGGGATTGGTCTATGAGCAACAAGGCAAGCTATCGGAGGCCGTCGCCGAGTTTGAACGCGCCACGGCCCTGGATGACTCGCCAGAGCCGCGTGCGCAACTCGCCCACGCTTACGCTCTGGCGGGGCGGAAAGCGGAAGCGCGAAAGTTGCTCGCGGAGCTTCTGGAACGCATCAAGCATCAGTACCTTTCTCCTTACAACATCGCCACCATCTACGTGGCCCTCGGCGATTACCCTCGCGCCTTGCAGTCATTGGAAGATGCGCTCGAAGACCGCTCGGAATGGTGCCCTTACCTCAAAGTCGATCCCCGGCTCGACCCTCTACGGGCTGACCCGCATTTCCAGAACCTGCTCCGCCGCATGAACTATCCGCCGGAGGGGAAGCAGAAAACGCAAAATGCGCCATGGATTACGACAACTCGTCATTTAACTCTCGCTGGCCTTGGGACCTAACCCGCTGGTGTTCCAACCTCGAATTTTTCAGTGTGAACCTTCGAACTGTGTGTCCCACCCAAGCCCCCGCCGGCTCACTCGGCGGTAGGTTATGGGCCGGGCGAGAATTGCAGCGTGAGTGAATCGCAGAAGCAAAGGAGGCAGGGAAATATGCGACACCGATACGTAATTCTTCTTTTCTTCCTTTTTTTCGGGTGTGGATTCTTGCTTCCGCTGACCGGATGGGCCCAAACGACCATTTCCACGGGCAGCATCCAGGGGATGATCACCGACCCTAGTGGAGCAGTAGTTCCCGGCGCCAAGATCACGATTTCCAGCAAAGCCAGGGGGCAGGTCATCAACCTTGTCTCCAGCGGCAGCGGAGCGTACAGTTCTGGCACGCTGATTCCGGGCGACTACGAAGTGAAAGTGGTGGTACCGGGATTCAAGACCATCGTCTTTCCCGTGACCGTGCAAGTGGGCGTAGTCACATCCGGCAGCGTCACTCTGGAGGTCGGGGCCTCGGCGACCGTGATCTCGGTCGAATCCACCGTCGTGGGTGTCAACACTGAGCAATCCATCATTCAAGGGGTGATGACGAGCCAGCAGATTGAACAGTTGCCGATTGACGGCCGGAACTTCCTCGACCTGGCACAACTCGAGCCGGGCGTGCAAGTTCAGGACGGCGGCAACTTCGATCCCACCAAGAACGGTTTCCAGGGGATTTCTCTGGGCGGACGCGAAGGCCGCACCACGCGCATTGAGGTGGACGGCATCGACATCAGCGATGAGACCGTTGGCACCACGACGCAGAACATCCCTGCCAGCGCCATCCAGGAATTCCAAATCAGTCAGTCTTCGCTCGATCTCTCCACCGAGTTGACTTCCTCCGGCGCGGTCAACGTGGTGACGCGCTCCGGCGGCAACCCCTTCCACGGTGAATCGTTCCTCTATGCGCGCGGCAACCACTACGCCGCCCGTTACGGCACCACCGATAATCCCTTTGATCGCGAGCAGTATGGCGCGCGCCTCGGTGGCCCGCTCATCAAAAATCGGCTCTTCTTCTTTGCGGACTGGGAAAGGACCGTGCAGGATCTGTTCGCGCCCGTGGAATTGTCCGCGCCCTTCACGAAATATGACGGCGGCTTCAACTCGCCCTTCCATGAAAGCGAACTGATGGGCCGCCTGGACTGGCAGATCAAACCCAACTGGCGCGCTTTCTACCGCTGGACCTACGACCAGAACAACAATATCGCCTCGTACCTTCCCAACACCTTCGAGCCTTACGCCAATCGCGATAACACTCCGGTGCAGGCGGCGGGCCTGGACGTCACCCGGGGAGGCATGTCGCACAGCATTCGCTTCGGCTACACGCGCTTCCGCAATGCCATCGCGGATGCGGTCTCGGGGACGAATATTACGAACCTGTCTCCCGGCGTGGATGTTCACATTGGGCCCGACATAATGTGCGCGGTGGGGGGCGACGTCTTCTGCTCCGGGGTTAACATCCTGGCGCCGCAGGCCACCCTCCAGCACAGTGTTCAAATCAAATATGACGGGACCAAGATCTATCGCTCGCACATCATTCGTTTTGGGGCCGGCGTGAACCGCATCCTGGACGGAGGCTATGCCTCCTTCTTCGGAATCGACCCGGCGATCCGGTCGAGCTTCACCGCCGCGAATCGACAATACGCTGCCACGGGACCCTTCCCGGGTGGGGAGTCGAATCCCTTGAATTACCCGGTGAGCCAAATCCGTTTTGGGAACGGCCAGGGATTTTCCACGGAAATCCCACGCTTTGGCTATCCGGCGGGCGGCCAGTATGACACCCGCTTTGCCTGGTACCTTGGTGACACCTGGAAACCCCAACGCAACCTCACGGTTCTCTTCGGCCTCCGGTATGTACGCGACACCGGCCGCACCGACAGCGACATCGCCTCCACTCCGGCCCTCAACCTGTTCGCGCCCGGCCTCGGCGCGCGCGTCCACCAGCCCAACTTGAACTTTGCTCCCCAGGCGGGATTGGCCTGGGATCCCTGGAAGAGCGGCAAAACGGTGATTCGCGCCGGCGCCGGAGTCTTCTATGAGAACGCCATCTTCAACAATGTCTTGTTTGACCGGCCCGAGCGTTTGGCCAACGGATTGTTCTGGAACTATGTCGAACCCTGCCCCAGCGGCTCATTGTTGATGCCTGGCAATGGGCAGGTCGTCGACACGTCAGCGCTCTGCAACATGCGTATCGGTCAAGCCGCCCCCCTCGCCCTTCCCTTGTACACAGCCTATCAGGCTTCCACCAAAGCCGCCGGCGCCTCGGCCAATCCTTCCTATGTCGGCACAACTCTGCAAAATCTGCGCAACATGTTCGGCCCGGATTACCGCACGCCGCGCTCTTACCAATTCAACCTTGGCGCGCAGCGGCAGATTAAGGGCGGGACAGTGCTCAGCGTAGACTATATTCGCAACGTGGGAGTCCATTACCTGCTCTCCTACGATACCAACCACGTCGGCGACGCGCGCTACCTGAACCCGAGCGCCGCGAAGGGTGCCATCAACACCACGAACGGCACTTACGGGTGTGGATCGGGTCTGGCCGGCATCGATTGCGCCATTGCGGCCGGGGCCAGCATCTTCGACTACGCCGGCAATGGTTTGGATTCCGGAGGCGCGTACTTGGGCGGCAACCCCGCATCTTATTACGGCCTGAATCCCGCCACCGGCGCGGCCTTCCCGGGCATCAACGCCAACGTCGGGGTGAACGACATGCTCTTCCCCATCGGGCGTTCGGTGTATAACGCCCTGCAATTTTCCATGCGCACCAACAAGGCGGAACCTTTCCGTGGCTCTAAGAACCTGGCCCTCCAGATCTCCTACGCGCTTTCCCGATTCAACAGCCTGACGCATGACCAGGACTTTCTGAACGACTCTTCCGACTACCGGAATATCAACCAATACTTCGGTCCGAACGGCATGGACCGCACCCACCAGCTTTCCTTTGGTGGGGTGCTTGACTTCCGTTACGCGTTTCGGTTGGCGTTTACTACCCATATCAAAACCGCTCTCCCGGCGAACCTTACACTGCCCACCCAGGGGTCGGCGGATCTCTTTATCGACGATCTGACCGGAGACGGAACCGTTGCCGACTATCTCCCCGGCACCAACGTCGGCTCCTTCGGCCGCGATGTGAAAGTGAACCAGCTCAATAGCAAGGTCGATGCTTACAATAAGTCGGTGGCAGGCAAACCCACACCCGCGGGCCAAGCCCTGATTAATGCCGGGCTCTTTAGGGCCGACCAGTTGGTCAGTCTGGGAGGGGTGGCGGAGTCTGTAGCTGATGCGCCCACTGGCCAAGTGGGCATGGATTCCCTCCTGACCACCAACCTGCGCTTGGGCTGGGTGCTGAAGCCGAAGAACCTGTGGAGTTCGCTCTCTGAGAATTTCATTATCGAGCCGCAGGTTTCCATCTTCAATCTATTCAACTTTGCCAATTATGACGGGCCGAACAGCCCCATGAGCGGCGAGCTCAACGGTGGCGCCGGGTCGGTGAACGGAACCACTCAGGCCTTGCGCACCAACCGCATCGGACTGGGCTCCGGCGTCTTCGCTCTGGGCGCTCCGCGAACCTTGGAGTTCGGCGTGAAAGTGTCGTTCTAGTTCCTCGATCGGTATCCTCTCTGGTGGGGTGAGCGGTTAGCAAGGCTCAGTGTGGTCCTGACCATGAGCTTTTCTCATGCCTGGTACCCCGCCAGCAACCACATATTGCCAATCTGCATGGGGCACGCCGTTGTGGCTGCAAGACTTGAGCGGTCGAATTACGGCAACTTCGCGTACTCCGCTTTGGCTTGCTGGAGGATGGGGATGTCGGGGTCAGCGTCTTTCCAGAGGGTGAGGAAATTCTGATAGGCGGCGCGGGCTTTGGCCGTGTTGCCTTGCAGGGCGTAAGCGCGCGCCAGGCCGAGGCGAGCCAGCGCGCCCCAGGGAGTGTTGTACACCACTCCCGGGTGGTCGATGAAACTCTGAAATTGTGCTGCCGCCGCGTTGCCGTCGTGGAGCATGAGATAGGCTTCCCCCCGCAAATAAGGGGGGCGCGCCCCCCCTTCGATCGTGGGCGCCCCCTTTAATGCTTCGATTGCCCCGTTCGGGTCCTTACGTTCCAGCGCGACCGCCGCCCGGATCGAGGGGAGCCAATACCCCTGGACATACGTGTTCAGCGGGTAGGTCTTGTCAAGTTCAGCCGCCAGCTTCTCCGCCCCTGTTGTATCGCCTGCCCGCGCCAGGGCCAGCCCCGCTAAGGACCGCTCCCACCAGTTCAGGGCCAGCTTCAACGCCGCCTGGGCCTCGGCCCGCGCCTGTTCCCGGTCTCCCGCTTCCACCTCGCACAGCGCTACCTCTGCCTGATAGGCTGCGGCACTCTCTTTGGCGCCGTTGTGCAGGGCTGAATCCATCGCCCGCCGGGTTAGCTCGTGCGCGTTCTTTAGCTTGCCGTACCAACTTTCCGTGTCCGCTTGCGCGGCCAGCAACACGCCTTCATAGCCCGGCTTGCCCATGGAGGTGGAGACCAACTGCGCCATCTGCGCCGCGTCGCCCTTCAGAAACGCCACCTGGTAGCGCTCCCAGAGCAAGCCCTCGCTTTCCAGCTTGCGCTCCTCCGCCTGCTTGTACGCTGCCTCCGCTTCGTCAAGCCGGTCGAGGGACCTGTAGGCGCGGCTGAGGTTGCGATAGTTGTTCACATTACCTGGATCCAGGCGCAGCGCCTCTCGATACTCCTCCAATGCCTTTTCCCAGTTTCCCCGGTTGCCGAAAATTCCTCCGAGCCATATGTAAGGCGCGTCGTCTCTTGGGTAGGTCTGCTGCCACAGCTCGAAGGTCTGCGCCGCCTTCTCCCGCTCTCCCGTCACTGTCGCGTAGTAGTTCCCCTCAATCAAAAACCGCTCCCGTTCGCTTACCTTCTCCCGCAGGTCGTAAGCCTTGCGCCCATTTTCGGCTACCCACCCCTCTTCTCTTAGGCCCGTGAACGACATCCAGGCGTACGCCATGGCAAAATTCGGATCAAGGTCCACCGCCCGCTGGAAGAGGGGCCGTGCGGCTGTGAGCCCTTTCGCATACCACGTCCTTACTCCCAGGCTGTAGGCTTTCAGCGCCTCCAGGGATGGGGTGGTTGCTTGCTCCACCGGCGTGGCGTATTTCTGTACCGAGCTGAGCGATTCGCCCAGCTTGCTCCGCAAATTGACGGCCGCGTTGCCCAGGGCCTTGAGCACGGCTTCCTTGCTCGCCGCCTGCTCCTGCGCCTCGGCCAATACGTCCCCCGTGTTGCAGTTCACTGCTTTCAGCCCAATCACGTACTGGCTGCCCAGTGCGGCAATCGAGCCGGTCAGCATGGCCGTGCTGCCCGTGCGCAGACAGACCTGGTGCGTGACCTCTGGCGTCAATCGGTCACCGGCGGGACGTCCCATCAGCTTCAATGTCTCATTGACCTTCTCCTCGGAGAGCAGGTCGAGAAAAGGTGTTTGCTCAAGCTGTACCGAGAGCCCCTGTTTCAGCGTGTCGTCAAATGCGCTGTCACCGGTCTTGTTGGTGAAATCGGAAAGAACAATGGTGTCCTTGTCGGTCAGGCGGGCCGCGGCCTGGCGCGAGCGGAAATACCACGTTCCCCCGAGGGCCGCCGCGACAAGGATCAGGGCGGCGGGAACAAGAACTTTCCAATGTTTTCGTAGGGCCGAACGGCGTTCGGCCGGGCGAGCGCTGCTCGCCCCTACAGTCGCCGGTGGGGTCCGATTTGAGGACTCCGGTGGAGTCCATCGGACTCCTGAAACCGGAGACACCGGCGCTACAGCGGGCGCAGCGCATTGCGCCCCCATGGTTTCCACCGGTGCGATGAAGCGATAACCCCGGCGGTGCAGCGTTTCCACAAAACGCGGATTGTCCGCCGAATCGCCCAGCGCCTCGCGCAGCTTGTTGATGGCGGCGTTCAGGCCGTGCTCGAAATCCACAAACGTATCGGCGGGCCAGAGCTTCTTGTGCAATTCCTCGCGCGTCACGATCTGGCCCGGACGTTCGAGCAGCATCGCCAGAACTTGAAAGGGTTGTTCCTGGATTTTGACCTTCAGGCCGTGCTTCCGCAGCTCGGCGGAGCGAAGGTCAACCTCGAAGGCCCCGAAGTGGACGAGGTGGGAGACGCGAGCAGGGTCAGGCATGGGCCGCCTCCCGGCGTGGGCCAGAGTCTACCACTGCAACATCTGAAATCCAAGCATCGCCGGCCGCTTTACAAACTTCGGCACGAAACCGAGAGTTTCACATGGATGAGCAGGATCGACAGGATGAAAAGCGGGAAGAAATATCCTGCATATCCTGCCTATCCATGTTTGGAATCCTTACCGGCGTTCAGAAATTCTCCAGCAGCCACATGTTGCCATCCGTTGTAACCCCTAACACCGCCAGGTAACGACCATCTGGGGAGGGTATACCCATAGCCGGATAGGTAAAGGAAGGGACCCGCTGCCGCCAGATGACCTGGCTATGACCTTCCAAATCCATGTAGAGGAGCGCGGCCCCTATACCTTCACCGGCAGAGACAAACAGGCCCCTGCCGTCCGCTGCCCAGTACAGGTCCGTGAGGTCATGCCTACCTGTGACATTGACCTCGCGAACCTCCCTGTCCGCCAACGGCAGGATTTGGATTCGGGCCTCGCGATCGTCATATTGTGTAAATGCCAGGCGCGAACCATCGGCGGATAAGTCCCAACTATAATTGTGGGACGACGGCAGGAGGTTAACCCTGGTAAGCTCCCGCCTTCTTGGTGCTTGCGCCGGGTCGAAGGCCGAGAAGATGAGTTGTTTCAGGTCCGGACTCGGCTCGCTGAAAACACACAAAGACGCCGGAGACCGCGTGCAGGCCAAGCGTCCGACACCTCGTCCCTCCAGCACCAATTGCGGGGCCCCGCCCGAGGTGGGCACTTGCATGATGCGCACCGGGCTGGTGGGATTAGCCCCCGCACTTGCCTTGGACAAGTACAGAATCCAGGCGCCATCCGGGCTCACCACGGGCCAATCCTTATAGTCAGGGCCGGTGACGACCGGCTGGGCGGTGGTTTCATCCAACCCTTGTTTATAAATGCCCCACGTACCGTTACGGTTGGATTGAAAAAGGACGGCCTTGCCATCCGGCATCCATTGACGGGGGAAATCCGAGGACTCTTCCAGCGTTAGACGGCGCGGGTTCCTCAAACGGCGCCCCCCGGCTTCCAGTTCCCCAATCTCGACATGCGATTGGGTGACATGCTCGGTGACGGCCAACTGCTTTCCGTCCGCGGTGGCATTTATACCAATGACCCAGTTCTCCGCCCAGTTGGTGATTCGTCTGGGTTTGCTTACCGGTTCGCCCGTCTTCGTATCCACTTGCATTTCCCAAAGGTTCGATCCACCCCTGACCTCCTCGGGTTCCAACATGGAGTAAACAAAGCGCCCACCCGGAAGCCACAAGAACTTCATGTCTTCGCCCCGTAGCCTCGGGTAGGATAGAATGAGGGTCGGTGGGCCCCCTTTTAGATCGCGACTCTCGATGAAGCCTTCCAGTCCGTCAGGGCTACGGTGAAATCTCGTGTAGGCGATGCGCTGCCCATCGGGCGACCACGCCGCCCACCAGAACGCGTCATCCTCAGAACCGGACACAAATTTGCGTGGATCTTCTCCCTGGGCCCCCATCAGCCAGATCTCGCGGGAGCGCAAGAAACCCTGGCCGGTTCCGAAGGCAATCAGGTTGCCATCCGGCGAGACAGAATAAACGGCGGCACCATCGCGGAGTTTGCGCGGCGGCCCGCCTATGACCGATACAACCCAGCCGGTATGAAAGTCCTCGGCCTCTATGCCGGTGGCATGGAACTTTGTGCTGTCGGGGAACCATCCATTCACCCACCAATTATCGAGGTCCGGCGCCCGCCCTGCGGGTTGAGGAATGTCGAGAATCTGTCCGGTCTGAATGAGCTTCAGGTGCAATCCCATTTGGTCGCTGTAAGCCAGGTATTTCCCATCCGGCGAAATCGCCCCCAGGTTTACGGAGTTTTCACTGGGATTTCCCGTAAGCCGTCGCTCCTTCAGTTCCGGCGGAGGCGCGGCGGGGCGCATAAGCCAATAAGTGAGAACCGCCCCGGCGATCAGGGCGGCGGGAACCAGAACCTCCCAATGCCTGCTGTAGCGGCGGTGTCTGACCACCGTTTCCGCCGGCGATGGGGACATCGCCGCTACAGGCATCGCCGGTGAGGACACCGGCGCTACAGCCGGAGCACCGCCTTGCGCCCCCATCGTTTCCACCGGCGCGATGAAGCGATAACCCCGGCGGGGCAGAGTTTCCACAAAGCGCGGATTGTCCGCCGAATCGCCCAGCGCTTCGCGCAGCTTGTTGATGGCGGCGTTCAGACCGTGCTCGAAATCCACAAACGTGTCGGCGGGCCAGAGCTTGTTGTGCAATTCCTCGCGCGTGACGGTCTGGCCCGGACGCTCGAGTAGCATCGCCAGGACTTGAAAGGGTTGTTCCTGAATTTTGACCTTCAGGCCTTGTTTGCGCAACTCGGCGGAGCGAAGGTTAACCTCAAAAGCCCCGAAGCGGACCATGTAGGAGTCAAGCGTAGGATCGGGCATGGGCCGCCTCCCAGCGTGGGCTGAGTTTACCACCGCAAAATATGAATACCAAGCATCTTTCGGCAGACGAGGTTTCGCTGTAACCCCTTTTTCCCCAATAAGCTAGCTCGCGACAAAGGGATGTGGAGGCGATGACCCTCAGGGCATTGAGGTAGCTGCTCCCCAACTCCAAACTGCGCGCCATCACGCAAGCCGCGGAGGTGGCGACATGGAAAGACAGGGATTGGGGTTTAGGGGTTGGGGATTAGGGATCAGGGGCTCGGGGTTCGGGATTGGGGGTTGGGGGTTCGGGATACTGCTAGGTTTAGTAATCCTCCTGATGGGGAGCGCGACGGCGTTCGCGGCGGCTTCCGGAAGCGGAGGCGAAGGGGAACTTGGGATCAACGTGCGCGTTTATGACTATGCCCACGTGGGGCAAGGCACCTTGAACGCCGCGGAGAAGCAGGCAGATTTCATTTTCCGCAAAGTCGGCCTGACGATGCGATGGTGCAACCTGACCACGGATTCACCACAGAGCCTTGCTGACTCGATCTGTGGCCTGCCGGCGGGCTCCGCCCGGCTCGACGTGCGGGTTGTTTCCCGGATCAAGGCTGAGCCGGGCGCGACCGCCGATTCCACCATGGGCTTCGCCATGGGAAGCTCGGCCACCGTTTCGTATCATTGGAGCAAGGCTGCAGATCCCAAGGGTGATGCCCTGACAGGGGATATCCTGGCCTGCGTTATCGCCCACGAAATCGGGCACCTGCTGCTGGGCCCGGACAGTCACTCGCCCACAGGAATCATGAAGGGGAAATGGAGCAAGGAAGACTTGCGGGGCGCCGGCTGGGGCCGCCTGGTGTTCACGCCGCAGCAGGGCGAAATCATCCGCGCCGGCGTGCTGGCCGGGTCCGCGGAGCAGCGTGCGGCAATCGCTCCAACGCCCGCACCCCACCCATAGCCCGCCACCGAGTCAGATACTCACATGGATGGGCAGGATAAACGGGATAAAAAAGCGGCGTGAAAAATCCTGTATATCCTGTCTATCCATGTTTGAAATCCTTGCTATCCATGTTTGAAACTTGTTTTCGCGCACATTAACTTGACGCGGGTGCGGCGGGCCTTGATAATTATCCCGCCTGATGGGGGCAACCTTTAGTTCATTCGAGCGAGGTGCGTATGGCTGCTACACGTCGAGCCCTGGGTGTCGGCTGGTTGGTCGTTTTCATGGGCCTTGCGTCCCTGGCGTTGGCGCAGGAAGGCGCCAGGCAAACCATGCGTCCGGTCATTCGCGGACGGGAGGCGGCGGTATCGTCCATGAAAGCCGAGGCCACGGAGGCGGCCCGGCGTATTTTGGCGGAAGGCGGGAACGCCTTTGACGCGATTGTGGGCGGCCAGGCGGCGCTGGGCGTGACGGACTTCCCCATGAACGGCGTGGGCAGCGACGCCGTGGCGCTGATCTACGTGGCGCGCGAGAAAAAGGTGGTATCCATCAACGCTGAGCCGCGCGCTCCCAAACTCGCCACCATCGGTTGGTATGAAAAGAATAACGACGGCAAAATCCCGGACAGCGATGGCTTGCTCTCCGGCGGCATCCCGGGAGTCGTCGACGCGTGGTACATCATGCTGGATCGCTGGGGCACCATGAGCTTCGCGCAGGTGCTGCAGCCCGCCATCGACTTGGCGGAAAACGGATTTCCCCTGAGTGAGGCACGCGCGCGCATCATCGCCGGCGTCAGGAAGATTCGCAAGTACCCTACCACCGCCAAAATCTATCTGCCCAACGGCCAGGCTCCCCAGGCCGGAGAGATTTTCAGGAATCCTGACCTGGCGCGCACGCTGAAGAAGTTGGTGGAAGCCGAGCAGGAGAATCAGTCGAAGGGCCGCCACGCCGCGCTGAAGGCGGCGCGCGACCGCTTCTACCAGGGCGACATCGCGCGCGACATGGCAGCTTTCTCGGAAGCCAATGGCGGACTTTTCCGTTACGACGATTTCGCGCAATACAGCGCGGAGGTTGAGACGCCGGTCTCCATCGACTATCGCGGCTATCAAATCTATAAGAATGCCTCCGCCAGTCAGGGCCCGGCCGAACTCATCGCGCTGAACCTGCTCGAGGGGTACGACCTGAAGGCGCTCGGCCACAATAGCGCCGACTTTATTCATGTCAACGTGGAAGCCATGAAGCTGGCGATGGCGGATCGCGAGAAGTACTTGGGCGACATGGACTTTATCAGGATTCCCTTCGCGGGGCTGCTGTCAAAGGAATATGCCAGCGAGCGGCGCAAGCTGATCGACCCGGCCAAAGCCTCGCTGGAACTGCGGCCAGGCGCGCCGGAAAAATTCATGAGCGGCATGCCGCCGTCAGACCGCCAACTGCGCGTGGTTCTGGAGGGCAACGCGGACTTCGAGGGCGACACCAGCTACATTGGAATCGTGGACAAAGATCGCAACATGGTGAGCTTTGAGCCCAGCCTGCACAGCGCCTTCGGGACCGGCGTGGTGATGGGAGACACCGGCATCATCTTCAACTGCCGCGGCGACTACTACTCGCTGGTGCGGGGTGAGGCGAACGCGCTGGAACCGGGCAAGCGACCGCGCAGCACGCTGCAAAGCACCCTGGTGATGAAAGATGGGGAGCCGTTCGCGATCATGGGCAGTCCGGGCGGCGACGATCAGGTGATGCGCACCATCCAGACGCTCATCAACATCATCGACTTCGGCATGAACATCCAACAGGCCATCGAAGCGCCGCGCTGGTCGACGAGCAGTTTCCCGCAGTCGCCGTTCCCGCACACCATGCAGCCCGGGGCCATGTCCGTGGAGGCGCGAATTCCGGAAGCCACGCGCGCCGCGCTGATTGCCCGCGGCCACAAGCTGAGCGTGGCGGGGCCGTGGTCAATGGGGTCGAACGCGGGCATCGTGGTGGATGGAAAAACAGGTGTGCTCAGCGCCGGCGCCGATCCGCGCGTCGAGGCGTATGCGTGGGCATGGTGAAGAGCGCGCCGTTATTCACATGGATGGGCAGGATGGACAGGATAAGAGGCGGAAGAACAAATTTGGTAAGAGAAGGTGGGAAATATGGGCGTTCGCATTAGCGTTGATTTGAGGCTTGATCAATCCGCAGCCTTCGAGGCTTTTGTTGAGGAGATGTCTACTGCGCTCGCGCGGCTGGGGATGGAGTTCCAACCCGGAGCTGACGGCCGCGTGATGCAAGGTGATGTGGAAGTGGGGCGGGTCGTCCGATGGCAACCGCCCGAAGAAATCGCACTCGAGTGGCATGCGGCGGATTGGGATCCCCAGGTAATAACCTCGATGGAGATGCGGTTCGAACCTCTTGAGGATGGCACGCGGATAACACTGGCGGACCTCGGTTGGGGCAATCTTGTGGGCGACCTGGGGAAGGAGTTGGCCGGCTGGTTCGCGGGCGAGGTTGCCGCCCCGCTTCTCGACGCGATGGCGCCGCGTCGCCTGGGCGATTGGCTCACCGATCGCCGGGCGCGGTGTCCGACGGGGCCTCTGGGACGCTCCATCTATCGCGATCCCATCTACCATCGCCCCAACTTCAAAGCCATCCTGGCGGTGCTGAAGCTGAGCCCTGACGACTACCTGGTCGAAGTCGGCTGTGGCGGCGGGGCATTCCTGCAGGACGCTCTAAAAAGTGGTTGCAAAGCGGCGGCCATCGATCACAGTTCCGACATGGTCAAAGTGGCGCGCGAGATTAATCACGAGGCAATTCAACAGAACCGGCTGGAGATTCGCGAGGGTGACGCCGGTTCACTGCCTTACCCGGATGGGACTTTTACCTGCGGCGTGATGACCGGGGTTTTTGGTTTCATCTCCGAGCCGCTGAAAGCGCTCTCCGAGATTTGCCGAGTTCTCGCACCCGGGGGGCGCTTGGTGCTCTTTACCGGCTCCAAGGAAATGCGCGGCACACCCGCGGCGCCTGAACCCATAGCAGCGCGCCTGCATTTTTACGAAGACGCCGAGCTGATCGAGATGGCGCAAGAGGCGGGATTTGGGGAAGCCCACCTGGAGTGGCCTGACTATGAGCCCTTCGCGCGCGAGGCGGGAGTGCCGGAGGAAGCTTTGGACCTTTTCAAGGGCCACGGCGGCGCGCAGCTTTTGGTGGCGCGCAAGGAATGATCGTAAGGCACCTTGGACTGCGGCGGGGCGGGGGCGCCGTGGAATGATACCGTGGTCAAACAGGTAGGTTTATTAATGCGGCCTGGGGCCGCC
>Ga0326728_10011807_pt1 | contig 19744 bp, 18 predicted proteins | sample MB3enrmetagenome_FD_207602 | JGI IMG/M metagenome (GOLD analysis project Ga0326728, IMG submission 207602) | Lab enriched peat soil microbial communities from McLean, Ithaca, NY, United States - MB31MN | ecosystem: Environmental > Terrestrial > Soil > Wetlands > Peat | place: USA: New York... | reverse complement strand
CTGCCGCAAGCGGGGCGTCGAACCCTGGGCGTACGCTTGCCGCCTCATCGCCGCCGCCCGGGCGAACCTTACGCTGCCCACAATCCCCGCGGCCGCCTAACCGGGGCGGGGGTGTGAACGGTTACTGCTCCCCTCGTGCAGCGGGACCCAATAATCGATGCAGACCTAGACGATTTTGTAACCTCGGTAAAGGACTGCTGTATCCGCGTTGTCTCGACTGCGGCATTCGGATCCAGGAGCGTTTCGGTATCAGTTCGATTTCGAGCTTACGCGTGAAAGAACTCATACACCAGCTTCGCCGTCGCGGCGTTGAGGCCGGGGGTCTTTTCGAGATCGGCGAGGCCGGCGCCGGCGACGTCCTTGGCCGAGCCGAACGCGTGCAGCAGCGCGCGCTTGCGCGCCGGGCCGATGCCGGGGATTTCGTCGAGCGGGCTCTTCACGAATTCCTTCTTGCGCTTGGCGCGGTGCGTTCCGATGGCGAAGCGATGCGCTTCGTCGCGCAGGCGCTGCACGAAGAACAGCGCGGGATCGCGCGAGGGAAGCTTGAACGGCTCGCGCCCTTGGACGAAGAAGGTTTCGCGCCCCGCGTTGCGGTCCGGCCCCTTGGCGATCGAGGCGAGAGCGACGCCGTCGACGCCGAGTTCGGCGAACACTTGTTTGGCCGCCTCGAACTGCCCGCGCCCGCCGTCGACGATGACGAGATCGGGCTTGTCGGGAAAGGCGCCGTCCTCGGCGTCCCCGGGCGCTTCCGCCGCGTGCCTGGCGAGGCGGGCGAAGCGGCGGCTCAGCACCTCGCGCATCATCGCGGTGTCGTCGCCCGGCGTCAGATTTGCGCTCTTGATATTGAAGGTGCGGTACTGATTTTTGACGAACCCTTCCGGCCCGGCGACGATCATCGCGCCGATCGCGTTGGTCCCCATGATGTGCGAATTGTCGTAGACCTCGACGCGGCGCAGCGGCGTCGCGACGCCGAACGCGGCGCCGAGCGCGCCGAGAAGCTTCTCCTGGCTCGCCGCCTCCGCCAATTTGCGCGACAGCGCTTCGCGCGCGTTGCGCAGCGCGTTGTCGACCAGCTCCTTTTTCTCGCCCCGCCGCGGCGCGCCGACGGCGATGCGATGGCCGGCGCGCGCGCTCAGGATTTCGCGCAAGGATTCGCGCGAGGCCACGTCATGGCTGAGCAGCACCAGCCGCGGCGCGGGCCGTTCGAGATAGAATTGCGCAAGGAACGAGTCGAGCACCTCGGCTGCGCTCAGCGCGCGGTCGGCGCGGGGAAAGTAAGCGCGGTTGCCCCAGTTCTGATAGGTGCGGAAGAAGAACGCCTCGATGCAGAACTGCCCCGCCTCTTCGCAAATCGCGAACACGTCGGCTTCCGGCACCGAGCGCGGGTTGACGCTCTGCTCGCCCTGGATCGCCGACAGCGCGGAAACGCGGTCGCGCAGCCGCGCGGCCTTCTCGAATTGCAACGCCTCGGCCGCTTCGCTCATTTCCGTGGCGAGGCGCTGGCGGATGGCGCGGCTGCGCCCGGAGAGGAAGTCGCGCGCCTGCCCGACCAACTCGGCGTAGTCGTCAAGCGCGATCTCGCCGGTGCAGGGCGCCGAGCAGCGCTTGATCTGGTAAAGGAGGCAGGGGCGCGTGCGGTTGTCGTAATAGCTGTCCGGGCAGGTGCGCAACAGAAACGCGCGTTGCAGCGCGTTGAGGGTGCGGCCGACCGCGCCGGCGTTGGCGAACGGGCCGAAATAATCGCCGGGCGCCGAGCGCGCGCCGCGATGCTTGACCAGGCGCGGCGCTTCGTGGCCGCCGGCGATCAGGATATAGGGGAAGCTCTTGTCGTCGCGCAGCAGCACGTTGTAGCGCGGCTTCAACTGCTTGATGAAATTGGCCTCCAGCAGCAGCGCCTCGGCCTCGGTCTCCGTGGTGACGAACACCATCGAGGCGGTGCCGGCGATCATCCGGGCGATGCGGACGCTCTGGCGCTCAGGGGTGGTGTAGCTCTGCACCCGCTTCTTGATCGAGCGCGCCTTGCCGACGTAGAGCACCTCGCCGTCGGCGCCGATCATGCGGTAGACGCCGGGCCCGAGCGGCGCATGTTTCCAGAACGACTTGACCACCGCCGCGCCGCGCGCCAGCGGCCCCGCCTCGGCCTCAGTCTCGTCGAGATCGAGGTCGAGCGGGGGCGAAGCCCGGTCGGCCTCGTCGGCGAGGGGGGCGGCGTTGAACGCGGGTTCGGGGGTTGGCGGAGATTTGGGCGCGCCGGTCATGGGGCAGATTTAGGCCGAGGGGGGCGATTCGGAAAGGAGGCAGACTTCAGGCGCCGGCCCACGGCGCCGTTTCCGGTGCGCCTCAGCCGTCAATCGCGAGCGGCGGCGAAACGGCGGCGGCCAACTCTCATCCGGCGCTTCGCGCCGCCTTCTCCCGCAAGCGGAAGAAGGGTTTCGCCCCCCTCGCCGCCATGAGAACGCTCATGCGCCGCCCTCGGCGATGCGCGCGACGATCGGATCGGAACGCGGCGGCGGCGCGTCGGCGATTTGGTAGGCCGCCCTGAGACTCTCGGTGGCGACGAACGCCCGTGCTTCGTCGCGGGCGTGAACGAGCGCCAGCGGGGCCGAGGGCGAAACTTCGGCGCCGAGGCCGGCGAGCCGGCTGAAGCCTACGGCGGGGTCGATCCGATCCGAAGCGCGCGCGCGCCCGCCGCCGAGCTCCACCACCGCCATGCCGACCGCGCGCACGTCGATTTGCTCGACGAAGCCGGTCCTTTCCGGAACCGCGGCGACGACCGCCGGCGCGGCCGGAAGCAGGTCGGCCGCCCGCGACAGGAAATTCTTCGGGCCGCCGAGCAGCGCGACCATGCGCTCGAAGCGCTCGGCGGCGGCGCCGCTCGCCAGCGCGCGCTCCAGCGCCGCGCGCGCGGCGTCAAGGTCGCTCGCCAGACCGCTCAGCGTCAGCAGCTCCGCGCCGAGCGCCAGCGTGACCGCGTCGAGCCGCGCGTCGCGTCGCGCGCCGGTGAGATAATCGACGGCGTTTCGCACCTCGACCGCATTGCCGGCGGCGCTCGCCAGCGGCTCGTTCATGTCGGTGATCAGCGCGACCGTCGGCAGCCCCGCGCCGTTGGCGACGCCGGCGATGCTCTCAGCGAGTTCGCGCGCGCCTTCAAACGTCGGCATGAAGGCGCCCGAGCCAGTCTTGACGTCCATCACCAGCGCTTGCAGCCCCGCCACAAGCTTTTTCGACAGGATCGAGGCGGTGATCAGCGCGATCGATTCGACCGTCGCGGTGACGTCGCGAATGGCGTAGAGGCGCCGGTCGGCGGGCGCGAGATCGGCGGTCTGACCGATGATCGCGCACCCCGCCTCGGCGACCACGCGGCGGAACAGCTTGAGGTCCGGCTGCGAGAGGTAGCCGGGGATCGAGTCGAGCTTGTCGAGCGTGCCGCCGGTATGGCCGAGGCCGCGACCCGAGATCATCGGCACAAAGGCGCCGCACGCGGCCAGCATCGGCGCCAGCATCAGCGAGACGTTGTCGCCGACGCCGCCGGTCGAATGCTTGTCGACGATCGGGCCAGGCAAAGCCGCCTCGCGCCAGTCGAGCGCGACGCCCGAGCGCGTCATCGCCCGCGTCAGATGCACGCGCTCCTCGAGGGTCATGCCGCGGAAGAACACCGCCATCGCGAAGGCGGCGGCCTGCCCTTCCGTGACCGCTCCCGAGGCTAGGCCGGCGATAAAGGCGGCGATTTCTTCTTCGCTCAGCGCCCGGCCGTCGCGCTTGGCGCGGATGATCTCCTGCGGCAGCATCAGGGGGTTCCTTCGGACTCGTCGTGCGCCCTAATGAAGGCGCGCAGCAGGCGGCGGAATTGCTGGGAGCCCAGCGCGGCGAATTCCTGCGTCTCCTGGTGGCTAGGGTCGCCCCCCGTGAGGCCGGCGGCGAAATTGGTCACCAGCGAGACGGCGACGCAGCGCAGGCCGAAATAGCGTGCGATCAACACTTCGGGGACGGTCGACATGCCGACCAGATCGGCGCCGAGAATCTTCGCCGCGCGGATTTCCGCCGGCATCTCGAAGCTCGGGCCGGAAAACCACATATAGACGCCTTCGTGCAGCTCGATGTCGGCGGAGCGGGCCGCTTTCTTGAGAGTCGCCAGCAATTCGCGGTCGTAGCCCTCCGTCATCGGCACGAAGCGATCGTCGGCGCCAAGGCCGATCAGCGGATTGGCGCCGGCGAAATTGATGTGATCGACGATCGCCACCAGCGTCGGCGGGCGCCAATGCGCGTGCAGGCCGCCGGCGGCGTTGGTGAGGAACAGCGTGCGCCCGCCGAGCCGCTTGAACGTCTCGGCGGCGACGAACATCGCGCGCGCGTCGCCGCGCTCGTAGTAATGGCCGCGCCCCTGGAACAGCGCCACGCGCCGCCCCTCCAAAGCGCCGATGACCAGGCGCCCGGGATGGCCGGCGACGCTGGGCGCGGGAAAGCCGGGAATTTCAGAATAGGAAATAGCGAGCGCCTCCTCGGCCTCGTCGGCGAGGCCGCCGAGCCCCGAGCCGAGCACGAAGCCGAGCGGCGGCAGCGAGGTCACGCCGCGGCTGGCGAGAGCGGCGAGAGCGTCGTCGGAGTTTTCGCTCATGCGCGTCTCCTTGCGCAGCGTTTCGACCAAAGCGATAGGGCGCGCGTGCCTTCCCCCCCTTGCGGGGGAAGGTGTCGGCGAAGCCGACGGATGAGGGGGATCGCGCGTTGCGCGATGGCTACGGCGAGAGCCTGTCGCTTTCCAACGCGCTGCGAACCCGCGCATTTCCACTGTGATGCCCCCCGCGTGTCGAACATACAGAGCTGTCGCGCTACGCGCGACCCCCCTCATCCGTCATCGCTGACGCGATGACACCTTCCCCCGCGAGGGGGGAAGGGCGCGCGCCTCCCATTCGATTTAACTGACGCAGACCACCAACGGGGTGCGGCCCTTCGGCCTCGCCCCTCATCGCGGCAAATGGCCCGGGCCGAACGAATGCGGCAACAGTTCCTCAACCGTAAACGTCGCGCGCACGCCTTCCGGCCCCGCGATGTGCACGCGCGTCGCAGCGTCGGCGAATTCGCGTATGCGCTGGCGGCAGCCGCCGCACGGCGTGCACAAAGCCTCGCCGTCGCCGACGACCAGGATTTCGACGATGCGCCGCTCGCCCGCCAGGACGAGCGCGGCGATCGCCGCGGTCTCCGCGCATCCGCCTTCGGGGTGGGCGGCGTTCTCGACGTTGCAGCCGCCGTAGATCGCGCCGCTCGGAGCGAGCGCCGCCGCGCCGACCTTGAAACGCGAATAGGGCGCATAGGCGCTGGCTTGCGCGGCCCTCGCCGCCGCGAACAGCGCGTCGAGCCTGTCATCAGACCTCTTTGACATAGGGAACGCCCGAAGCCTTCGGCGGGATCGCCTTGCCGATGAAGCCGGCGAGCAGCACCACCGTCAGGATATAGGGGAGCGCCTCGATCGCCTGCACCGGAACCGGCCCGATCATTGGCAGGATCGCGCCTTGCAGGCGAATGGACAGCGCGTCGAGGAAGCCGAACAGCAGGCAGGTCGCCAACGCCGGCCACGGCCGCCATTTGGCGAAGACGAGCGCGGCGAGCGCGATAAAACCCTTGCCGGCGCTCATGTGCGGCTGGAAATAGGCGGCCTGGGCGATGGAGAGATAGACGCCGGAGAGGCCGACCAACACGCCGCAGATGACGACGGCGCTGTAGCGCAACCTGCGCACCGATATGCCGGCGGTGTCGACCGCGGCGGGGTTTTCGCCGACCGCGCGCAAGCGCAGGCCGAAACGCGTGCTGTAGAGCGCCCAATAGGTCAAGGGCACGAGGGCGAAGGCGAAATAGGTGACGAGGTCGTGGCCGGAGATCAGGCGGCGATAGATCGGCCCGAGGATCGGAACGACGCCGAAGCTCTCCGCGAACGGCAGGTCGATCGTATTGAACAACGCCGTCGCCGGAATTTGCGGCGTTCGCCCGCCCTGCGACCAGATCGCGTTGCCGACGAGCGCCGTCAAGCCGTCGGCGACCATGTTGATCGCGGTTCCCGAGACGATCTGGTTGGCGCGCTGGTCGATCGAGGCGTAGCCGTGAACGAGCGAGACGAAGATCGTGGCGGCGACGCCTCCGGCCAATCCCGCCCAGGCGCTGCCGCTGAGGGCGGCGATCGCCGCGGCGGCGAACGCGCCGACGAGCATCTTGCCTTCGAGGCCGATGTCGACGACGCCCGAGCGTTCGGACCACAGGCCGGCGAGGCACGCCAGGATCAGCGGCACGCCGAGGCGGATGCCGGAGCCGAACACGACGATGAAAGCGTCGAAGGTCTCCATCCGCTCAAGCCTTCAAATCGGCGGGCCGGCGGCGCGCCGCGCCAGCAGCGTCGCCACCGGAGCGCGGAACATGTGTTCGAGCGCGCCGGCGAACAGCACGACGAGGCCCTGGATGACCACGATCATGTCGCGGCTGATCTTCGGCTTGTCGAAGGCGAGTTCCGCGCCGCCCTGGTAGAGCATGCCGAACAGAATCGCCGCCAGCACGATGCCGACCGGATGCGCGCGCCCCATCAGCGCCACCGCGATGCCGACGAAGCCGAAGCCGGCGGTGTATTCGAGGATCAGCCGGTGCTCCTCGCCGAGGATGACGTTGACCGCCATGCCGCCGGCGAGGGCGCCCGACAGCAGCGTCGTCAGGATGGTGATGCGCGCAGGCGAAACGCCGCCGTACACCGCGGCGGTCGGATTGGCGCCGACGGTGCGGATTTCATAGCCGAGCCGCGTGCGCCAGATCACGACCCAGACGCTGAACGCGGCGGCGAGCGCAATCAGGAACGACAGATTGAACGGCGTCACCGGCCAATTCACGCCGACGAGGGCGAAGACGTCATGGAAATGCGGCACGACGCCGCCGGGCGGAAAGGTCGGGGTTTCCGGATTCATCTGGCCGCGCGCGCGCAGCACATCCACCAGCAGATAGCCCATCAGCGCCGAGGCGATATAATTGAACATGATCGTCGTGATGACAATGTGGCTGTCGCGCTTGGCCTGGAGATAGCCGGGGATCGCCGCAAAGGCGGCGCCGAACAGCGCCGCGACGAGGATGGCGACGAACGCCAGCGTGTAGCCGGGCAGAAAGCCGAGATAGAGACAGGCGAGCGCGGCGCCGAGTCCGGCGATATAGGCCTGGCCCTCGACGCCGATGTTGAACAGGCCGGCGTGAAAGCAGATCGCGACAGCGAGGCCGGTGAAAATGAAGCTGGTGGCGTAATAGAGGGTGAAGCCGACGCCTTCGAGATCGCCGAGCGCGCCCACCAGAAGCAGCCGCACCGCCTCGAAGGGATTTTCGCCGATCGCGGTGACGACCAGTCCCGAGATAAAAAAGGCGGCGGTGACGTTGACCAGCGGGATCAGCGCGACGTCCGCCCAACCCGGCAGCGGCTTGTGAGGCGCGCTCATCGGGCGGCCTTTCGGCGAGGGGAAAGGCGCGACGAGCGCGGCGCTTCCATTTGCGTCCCGTTCTTCATGCGGCGCGCTCGGCTACGCCGGCCATCAGCAGGCCGAGATCCTGGGGATTGGTCTCTTCGGGCCGCCGCTCGCCAGTGATCCGGCCCGCGCAGAGCGCCAGGATGCGGTCGGCGAGGGCGAAGATTTCATCGAGTTCGACCGACACCAGCAGCACCGCTTTGCCGGCGTCGCGTAAGGCGACGATGCGTTTGTGGATGAATTCGATGGCGCCGATGTCCACCCCGCGCGTCGGCTGGCCGACCAGCATGATCTTGGGGTTGCGCTCGATTTCTCGGGCGAGCACGATCTTCTGCTGGTTGCCGCCGGAAAAACTGCCGGTCTTGAGCAACGGCGCGCGCGGGCGAATGTCGAACGCTTCCATTTTCGCCGCTTCGTCGGCGATGATCGCTCGGCGATCGAACAGAACGCCGCGGCCATAGACGGGGTCGTCCTGGAAGCCAAGCATCGCGCTTTCGCAAGCCTCGAACGGCATCACCAGACCGACGCGTTGACGGTCCTCCGGGACATGGCCGACGCTGAGCGCGCGCACGCCCTTCGGGTTGCGCCGGCTCGGCGGCGGCGGCGCGCCATCGATCAGGATTTCGCCCGAGGCGAGCGGGCGAATGCCGGCGAGCGCCTCCAGCAGCTCCGATTGCCCATTTCCGGCGACGCCGGCGATGCCGACGATCTCGCCTTCGCGTAGCGTGAAAGAGACGTCGTCGACGCGCAGGACGCCGCGATCGTCGCGCACTTTCAGATGGCGCGCTTCCAGCGCGACGGCGCCGGGATGGGCGGGGCCCTTGTCGATCTTGAGAATCACCTTTCGGCCGACCATCGCGTCCGCCAATTCCGGCGGCGAGGTCTTGGCGGTGTCGAAGGTGGCGACCATTTCGCCGCGCCGCATCACCGAAACGCGGTCGGTCAGGCTGATGATCTCGCGCAGCTTGTGGGTGATGAAGACAATGGTCTTGTTCTGCGACTTGAGCGCGCGCAGCAGGGCGAACAATTGATCCGCCTCGGCGGGGGTCAGCACCGCGGTCGGTTCGTCGAGCACCAGGATTTCCGCGCCACGCACCAGCGCCTTGAGAATCTCGACGCGCTGTTGCAGTCCGACCGACAATTCGCCGACGATCGCGTCCGGGTCCACTTCCAGCGCGTATTCCTTGGCCAGATGGGCGAGTTGCAAGCGAATGGCGGCGGTGCCGGGGGCCAGAAGCGGCCCGCCCTCGGCACCGAGCATTACGTTCTCCAGCACGCTGAGCGGCGGCACCAGCATGAAATGCTGATGCACCATGCCAATGCCGTGGCTGATCGCCTCGCGCGGCGAACGAATGCGCACGGGCTCGCCATTGACGCGGATTTCGCCGGCATCGGCCTCGTAGAAGCCGTAAAGAATCGACATCAACGTCGACTTGCCCGCGCCGTTTTCGCCGACGATGCCGTGAATGACGCCGCGCTCGACGCGCAAATTGACTTGTCGGTTGGCGTGCACCGGGCCGAAACTCTTGTCGACGCCGATCAGTTCGATCGCGGGGGCTGATTTGCCTGCCTCTGTCGCCACGCGCGCCCCCAAACAGCCATCGCACGATCAGTCGCAACAAATATGCCAGTTAGCGATGCGTGGAAACTCGCCCAAGCCCCTCGCCCTGCCTCTCCGCCGCAAACTCAAGCGTTTATCAGGCGTAAGCGGGGAGAGGAACGCGCGGCGCCGGTCTTCCTCTCTCCCCGCATCTTCGCGGGGAGAGACAGGGGCGAGGGGCCTGGGGAATTGGCCGCAGGCTTCACCTCCTGCGCGAATCCGCCTTCCTCGCATCGTTGGAAGGCGGCCCGCTCAGGTCAGACCGGGCACTTGTTGTCCGACATATAGTCGTGCACCTGGATCTTGCCCGAAATGATGTCGGCCTTCGCCGCGTCGACGGCGGCTTTGACGTCCGCAGGGATCAGGCTCGTGTTGTATTCGTCGTATGAGTAATCGACGCCGCCCTCCTTGAGGCCGAGCGCCTGAACGCCCGCCGTCCATGCGCCGTTCTTCGCGTCCATGAAGGATTTGTACGTCGCCACGTCGACGCGCTTGAGCGCCGAGGTGAGGACTTTGCCGGGGAACATGTAATCTTGGTTGGAATCGACGCCGATCGCCAGTTTCCCAGCGTCGGCGGCGGCCTTGAGGACGCCCTGGCCGGTGGCGCCGGCCGCGGCGTAAACGATGTCCGCGCCGCGGTCGATCTGCGACTTGGCGAGTTCGCCGCCTTTGACCGGATCGTTCCACGCAGCCGGCGTCGTGCCGGTCATGTTGGCGAACACCTCGTCGCTGGGGGCGCCGTATTTGACGCCCTGCGCATAGCCGCACTCGAACTTCGAGATCAGCGGAATGTCCATGCCGCCGACGAAGCCGACCTTGCCGGTCTTCGAGGTCTTGGCGGCGAGCAAGCCGACGAGGAACGAACTCTCCTGCTCGCGGAACACCACCGACTGCACGTTGGGCTTGGCGACGACGTCGTCGATGATGCCGAACTTGGTGTCGGGGAACTCGTCGGCGACCGCCTTGAGCGCGGTCTCCCAAGCAAAGCCCACGGTCATGATCGGCGAAAAACCGTCCTTGGCGAATTTGCGCAGCGCCTGCTCGCGCTGGGCGTCGTTTTGAATTTCGAAGTCGCGAAAATCGACCCCGGTGTCCTTCTGGAATTTTTCTGCGCCGTGGAAGACGCCTTCGTTGAAGGATTTGTCGAACTTGCCGCCCAGGTCATAGAGAACGGCCGGCTTGACGTCGGCGGCCAAGGCCGCGCTCGAGGCGAGCAACGCCGCGGCGAGGCCGGAAAACAAAGCAGGCAACTGACGACCAGTCATACCCATCTCCCCTTGTTCGTTTCGTTTCGCCGCGCCAAGGGCGCAACTCCGCTCGCGCAAGATTTCTTGACCGAATGGCCAAGCACACCGCCAGCCGTCGCGGCGGAGTCAAGCCTCGCCCGTGCGAGGCGAAGCCTAAGCGCCGCCAAGCTTGGGCGCAATCGCCTCAGGCGTCGCCGGCGGGGCTGGCGTCGTTTTTCGACGGAAAAATTCTGTCGACGCGGCGCGGGACGGCCGCTTGTCGTTCCCATGCGCGGCGTCCGAGGCGATCTTCTTCGGCGCAATTCCGCCGAGCCCTCAAGCGCGAGCCCGCGCGCGGTCAGTCGAACAGCACCGAGACGCTTTCTTCCTTGGCGATGCGGGCGATCGCCTCGCCGATCAACGGCGCGGTCGAAATCACGCGGATGTTGCGCGCCACCCGCACCGCTTCGGTCGGCGCGATCGTGTCGGTGAGCACCAGCTCCTTGAGCCGCGAGGCGGCGATGCGCGCCACCGCGCCGCCCGAAAGCACGCCGTGGGTGATGTAGGCCGAGACGCTCGCCGCGCCCTTGTCCAGCAGCGCGTCGGCGGCGTTGCACAGCGTGCCGCCCGAGTCGACGATGTCGTCGAGCAGCACGCAACGGCGGCCGACGACGTCGCCGATGATGTTCATCACCTCCGATTCGCCGGCGCGATCGCGCCGTTTGTCGACGATGGCGAGCGGCGCGTCGAGGCGCTTGGCGAGCGCGCGCGCGCGCACCACGCCGCCGACGTCGGGCGACACCACCATCACATCGTTGGAGGGACCCCGCTCCTTGATGTCGCGCACCATCGTCGGCGCGGCGAACAGATTGTCGGTGGGAATGTCGAAGAAGCCCTGGATCTGGCCGGCGTGCAGGTCGACGGTGAGCACCCGGTCGGCGCCCGCGCGGGTGATGAGATTGGCGACCAGCTTGGCCGAAATAGGCGAGCGCGGTCCGGGTTTGCGATCTTGTCGCGCGTAGCCGAAATAGGGAATGACCGCCGTGATGCGATGCGCCGAAGCGCGCCGCAGCGCATCGATCATGATCAGCAGCTCCATCAGATTGTCGTTGGTCGGATAGGACGTCGACTGAATGATGAAGGCGTCGCGGCCGCGCACGTTTTCCAGGATTTCAACGAAGATTTCGAGATCGGCGAAGCGGCGCACGTGGCAGCGCGTCAGCGGCTCGCCGAGATAGGCGGCGATCGCCTCGGCGAGCGGTGCGTTGGAATTGCCCGCCAATATCTTCATTTGTCCCTGCATGAGGCGGCTCCACGCGCGCGATGGCCGTCGCCGCCCGATCTGACGGCGCCGGCGCGGAGGGTGGGCCGGGTCATAGCAGCCGGGCCGAGCGGGAACAATACGACGCTCCGATGACGCAGACCTGCCCGCGCCTCGTTATCCACTGAATGCGCTTGGCGGGGCGGCTATTGGGGCGCGTAGCTCAACGGCGCTCCGGCGGCCGGTGCCGACGCGGTCGCCGCGACCGCCTCGGGCGTGTTGGAGAGATAGGCGGCCAGATCGTCGGCGCTCTCGGCGGCGACGCTGGTCAGCGCCGCCTCGCCGGCGAGCGCCCAGGGGTCATCGGCCGATCCCTTGACCGCGATCACGTCCCTCAGCCTTTGCGCGCGCCGCTTGTCGGCGGTGAAGACGTCCCAGACGTATTCGATCGACGCGCCGTCTTCGGTCAGCGCCGCCGAAAGATAGCCGCGCACGAGATAGCGCGCCTTCGCCGCGTCGACGACGACGATGTCCCGCGCTCGCGCCTCGCGCTCCAGAACTTGCGAAAGGCTCGCGGAAATCCCCGCCGGCGCGCCCTCCACGGAAACGATGGCGACGCTCGCCTGGGCGAGATTCACGCCCTCGCGCCGGGCGATCTGATGATGAGCCTCCCCGCTCGGCGCGAGGTCGGCGGCGGCCTGCAAGCATCCGCACAGCGCCAGCGGCGCCGCGAGGACGCAGAGCCGCGCCAGCGCCGCGCGCTGCTTCCAAACCCTCCCCGCCGTCCAACGCCGCAAGCCGGAACACTCCTCACGCCGCGCCGCGCGCTTCCAGCGGCGGCCGACATTATCGTTCTGCTAACCCTGTTTGGGCGCCAGGTCCAGATCGTCGGCGTTGAGCGGCTCGGCATGGCGATCGCCGACGAGATAGGTGCGCCCGAGGCAGAACGCGGTCTCGCTGTCGCTGTCCATCAGGATCATGTGCAGGAAATAGACCTGATCGCGCGCGATGAGAAAATCGTTGCGCTCATAGAACATCGGCGCGTCCATCCAGGAGGGCGCGAATTTCGCCCCGAGCGAATAGCCGCAGGCGTTGAGGCGATGGCGCGACAGGCGGCGCCCATCGAGAACGCGCGCATGGGCGGCGAAGACGTCGCCCGCCGTTCGGCCCGGCTTCAGTTCGTCCTCGCAGGCAAGCAGCGCTTCCAGCGCAGCGGCGCGATAGGGCGCGTGCAGCGGCTTCGGCCGGCCGACGACGTGGGTGCGCATGATCGCGGCGTGATAGCGGCGGCTGACGCCGGCGAATTCGAGCGTGATCTGATCGTCGCGGGAGAGCTTGCGCCGGCCGCTCTTGTAGCGGCAGAGCAGCGCGTCCGCGCCGGAGCCGATGATGAATTCGTTGCCGGGATAATCGCCGCCGGCCGAGAAGATCGCGCCGTGCATCGCCGCCAGAACGGCGCCTTCGTCCGCGCCCGGGCCGATCGCCGCGATCGCCGCCCGGTCGGCCAGATCGGAAAGGCGCGCCGCCTCGCGCACGCAGACGATCTCCTCGGCCGATTTGGTCGCGCGCAGATGGGAAACGAGCGAGGAGGCGTCGATCAGCTCGGCGTAGCCCTCGAGCGCCGCCTCGAGCCGGCGGCCGTTGAAATGGGTGAGGCCGTAGCTGTCGAATTCGGCGCCGAACCGCCCCCGCGCGCGCAAATCCTCCAGCATCGCGCGCAGGTCGCGCGTCGGATCGGCACCCTCGCCGTCCTTCCAGATGCGGATGTCCTCGATGTTCGAGGTGCGCTCGGCCTGACGCAGGTCGGCCGAGCGCGTCAGCAACGCCACGCGCCCATCGGCGCCGACGTAGAGGCACTGGAAGAAGCAGAAACCGAACGAATCGTAACCGGTGAGCCAATAATGGCTCTCCTGGGCGAACAACAGCAGGCCATCGAGCTTATGGGCCGCCATCGCGGCGGCGAGCCGCTGCTTGCGGGCGGACATTTCGGCCGCGGAAAAATGCACGGGCATCGCGGGCTCCTTGACGATCGCGCGCGAGCGAAAGCGCGCCGAGGCGCTCGCGTCAAGGCGGCAGGCGAGCGAACCAGGTCTTCAGGTCCGGGTTGCCGCCGTCGCCGCGGTGGCGCTCTCTTTGAGCCGCTTTCGCTTACCGCGTCATCGGTAGACCAGCACGGGGATCGTGCTGTGGGTCAGCACTTTGGCGGTCTCGCTGCCGAGCAGCAGCGCGGCGACGCCGCGGCGGCCGTGCGAAGCCATGACGATGAGGTCGCATTGGTTGGCGAGCGCGCAATCGATGATCGCGCGGTACGGCTGATCGTGGGATTCGCGTAGCGTTTCGGCCTCCACGCCCGCCGCCTCGGCCGCCATTTTCACCTGTTCGAGCGCCCTGTCGGCGATCCGCGCGACGCGTTCGTCGTGTTCCTCGGCGGTCTCGGCCACCAGCACCGCGTCCATCGACGCGATATGGTACGGCTCGGTGAGAGTGATCGCCGTCACCCGCGCGCCCAGCGACTTGGCCAGTTGCATGCCGTAGATGACGGCCTTGCGCGACAGATCGGCGCCGTCCGTCGGAATGAGGATATGCCTGAACATCGAGCCCCCTCCCCTCTGCGGCCGCGCGCCGAAATCGTTTACCCGCCGCGGCGCCGCGAGCCATGATTTGCGTCAATTCCGAAAGCGGCCGGCGGCGCCGCGGGCGATCGCGCGACTGGAGAATGACGGGGATTTGAGTTGCCGCCGCCCTGTCGGCGCGGGACAATGGCCAGGGACCATTTCCACCCGACGGAGCCGCCTTGACGCCCGATCCGGATCATCTCGCTTCGCTGCGGCCCGTCTTGGGGCCGCTGAGCCGCCGCGCCTTGGTCAAGGCGAGCCTCAGCGTCGGCTTCTGCGCCGCGATCGCCCCGGTCTGGGCGCAGACGATCACGACCTCCGCCGAGGGGTTGATCGCCGGCGAAGCGAAAGTTCCCGCGGGCGACGCCGAAATTCCCGCCTATCGCGCCATGCCCGAACGCGGCGGGCCGTTCCCCGTCGTCGTCGTGGTCCACGAAATCTTCGGCGTCCACGAGCACATCAAGGACGTCTGCCGCCGCTGGGCGAGGCTCGGCTATTATGCGATCGCGCCGGAACTGTTCGCGCGCCAGGGCGACGCCGCCGGGCAAGCCGACATCCACAAGCTCTCGGCCGACATCGTCGCGAAGACGCCGGACGCTCAGGTCGCCGGCGACCTCGACGCGACGTACGCGTTCGCCGGGAGAAGCGGCTCGGCGGATCTTAACCGTATGGCGATCGTCGGCTTCTGCTGGGGCGGGCGGCAAGTCTGGCTCTACGCGGCGCATAATCCGAGCCTGAAAGCCGCCGTCGCTTGGTACGGCCCGCTCGCCGTCCCGGTGAACGCGCTGACGCCGAAGAACCCGCCCGACGTCGTCGGCGAATTGAAGGCCCCGACGCTCGGGCTCTACGGCGGCGTCGACAAGGCCATCCCGCTCGACCAGATCGAGGCGATGCGGCAAAAGCTCGCCGCGGCCGGCGGCGCCTCGCGGATCATCGTCTACCCCGACGCCGGCCACGCCTTTTACGCCGACTACCGTCCGAACTACGTCAAGGCCGACGCCGAAGCCTCATGGGAAGAAGCGACGGCGTGGCTGAAAGCGCACGGCGTCTAGCGCGGGGGCGAGGGCGCGGCGCCCCGCCGTTCAAATCCGCTCGATCGCCTTGGCCGCCGCGTCGAGCGCGTCGGCGACCGCCTGGATTTCGGCGGGCGAGGCCGCGCGCCGCCTGACGCGCAGGCGCACCGCCATGCGCAAATTTTCCATCGCCCGCCACAACGGGGCGATCTCGCCGCGCCGGTCGCTGTTGGCGCCGTCGAGGCGGGCGAAGATCGCGTCGACCTGGGCCCGGTTAGCGGCCAAAAACGCCTCGCCCTCGGCGGTCAGCGTATAGAGCTTGCGCCCGCCCTGATCCTGGGCGGCGGTGGCGTAGCCCATCTCTTCGATCAGCGTCAGGGTCGGATAGACGACGCCGGGGCTCGGGCTGTAGCCGCCCCCGACCCGCTCTTCGAGCGCCTTGATGATCTCGTAGCCGTGACGCGGCTTCTCGGCGACGAGCGCGAGAATGACCAGCCTCAGATCGCCGCTGTCGAACATGCGCCCCTCGCGCGGTTCGAACCCTCCGCCACCCCGATGGCGGCCGAACCGATGCTCACGGCCGAAACCGTCATGAGCGCAGTGTTCGCGTCCTAAGACATTGAAATATCGGTGAAACATTGCTGTTATCCTGGTTATGAGACATATCACGATATATCGCACATCTGAGACATGTCACGATATATCTTGACATAAGATATATCGCGGAGCGGCGAAGTCAAGCCCAAAAGCGTGGGATCGCTGAGGCGCCGCGCGCCCGATAGCCCTATTTCGCCGTCGCTTCGCGCACGATCGCCGCCATCGCCAGCCCGCTGGCGTCGCCGTCGGCCGTCAGCCCCTCGACGACGCCGGCGCGGTCGGCGGCGTTGCGGTTCTGGCTCGCCTTCCATTTGCCGCGGATGTCGGCGATCTCGATCTCGACGCCGACGATCTGCCTGACCATCGCGGCGACGAAATCCTCCGGCGCGTCGCCGACCGCCCAGGGCGCCGGCCGGGATGATTCCTGGGAATGCGTCAGCGCGGCGATCTGGCGCCGCAGCCACGCTTCGTCCTCGATCACCCGCGGCGTCCCGCGCGCCTGGACCATCACGTAGTTCCAGGTCGGCACGACCTTGCCGGTCTCGCGCTTGGTCGCGTACCAGGAGGGCGAGACGTAATGCTCGGCCCCTTGAAACACGACCAGCGCCTCGCCCGCGCCGGCTAGATCGCGCCATTGCCCGTTGGCGCGCGCCATATGGGCGCTGAGCGTGCCGAATTTCGAAGCGCCCGCGTCGACGAGGAACGGAATCGCATTGGCGACGAGGCCCTGCGGCCCATGGCTGACGAGCAGGCCGAGCGGACGGCGGCGGATCAGGTCATGCTGGGCGGCCAGATCGTCCTGGCGATGAAGCGGGGGTTCGTACATGAGCGCTCCAAAGGCGCGGCGGGCGGGGCCGCCGCGCAGATAAAGCGCTTCGTAACGCAATTGACAAGCCGCCTCCATCGCGTCGCGCGGCGGTTCCGGCGCGTCAGACGCCGTAGACCACCATGCCGTTCTTGCGCCAATGAATGAGCGCGTCGCGAGCCGTGTACTTGTCGTCGACCCCTTCGTTCGCGCCGATATCCTCGAGGACCGCGACAGCCTTTTCTTCCGCGACGCGCAGACACGCCGTCGCCGCCTCGCGGCGAACCGTCACGTTGGCGCTGTCGAGCAGCGGCAGAAGCCGCCCGAGCAGGCCGCGCGCTTTCAGTTCCCGCATGATGTCCCAGACTTCGCCGAGAATGCGATTGCGCGTATCGATGTCATTCTGATCCTCGTCGCAATCGAGGAATCGCGTCGCATATTCGCGAGTCGCGGCATCCTCGAAGCGGGCGACGAGCGCGTCGTCCGGCATTTCCTTCAACGTCGGCTGCGAGGGCGGCTCCTCGATCGCGCGCTCCATTAAGTCGAGGACCCCCTGCGTCGAATGGCCGGCGCGCAGCCCCGCCAAAGCTGCGTAGGACCACAAAGGATCGATGTCGATAAATTGCCCGGCCGCCCAGGCGCGAACGTTGGGATCGTCATCCTCGAACAGCGGTCGGACTTCTTGTAACGGCTTGCGCGCGACCAGCGCCGCTCCAAGCGCTTTGATCGTGGCGACGCGCGCGTTTCGCTCGGGTGACGGCTTGACCTTGTCCGAAACACCGGACGCGAGGGCGGTTCGCCACTCGGCATAGATCGTCGGGGTCGACTTCGCCGCCTCGACGAACAATTGGAGCAGGCGCTTCGTGCTCATCGCAGCATAACCGTTCGCACTCATTGCAGCACCCCGAACATTTGCAGCGCCGCCAAGCCGGCTTCATATTGCGATTGGTAATCCATGGCGTTGACGACCTGCCGGTACAGACGCCCTTGCGAATCGCCGGCGGCCTTGCTGTTGTAATAGCCGGTGATCAATTCGTGCTTGAGACGCGGAACCCAGACGATGTTGCTCGGATCGTCGATGACGTTCCGGCCGAATTTCTCAATAGCGATTTCTATCGGAGACTTGGCGACATTGTCCGGGTTCTGCTCGACGATGTGATGGCGCTCATAGCCGAGCACGTTCTGGGTCGGGTCCTTGTACAACTCTTGAAGCGTCTTGGGCGGATCGACGCTAGCGCGCACTTGGTCGATCGCTTGCTGCTCGCCCCTGTTCAGTTCGGTCGAAGTCATGATCTCCAAGGCGGCCTCGACCGCGACCTTGAGCGCCGGGTCGGCCCAAAGTGCGGCCCGTCCTAACCCCACAGCGTCCGCCGCAACGCCCTTCAGGGCCTTGCGCACCGCCCGCATGGCCTCCCGCCACGCCTCCGACAACGCGGGCCACTTGCGCTGCGATTCTCCCGGCGCCGAGAGCCCCGGCGCAGGCCTATTCGGCGCGGTCAGCTCGCCTTTATCGGGATTCACCGCAAACCAGCCGCGGTTCGGCGCGGTTCCGGTTCGCGGATGTTTCGCGGGGTACCAGTCCCCCTTGAGCAGCGCGCTGTCGAACAGCCGCGTGGCCAGCTCGACAGACCCGCGCGGCGGCGCGTCCTTGGCGAGCGAGGGCGGATCGGGAAACTGGAGCAGAACGGCCGCGATCTTGGCGAGCGCAAGATCGCCGCGCTCCAGCACCCTCGCGACCCCGGCCAATCCGTCGCGCTTGGCGGCGACGTCGATCGGCAATCCGTAACAGCCGCCGAGCTCGCGTTCGATCTCCTCGCTCGGCCGCACCGCCCATGAGTCGCCGCCGGCGCGCGGGGATCGGTCCAATAGCGGCGTCGACCCGACGAACAGTCCGTCCTCGCCGCATTGGACGCCGCCATCGCTCAGGCGGAAGAAGCGCATAAGCGGAACCGCGCCCAAACGCGTGCTCCATATTCGCGAAAACTGCCGACCTCGCGTGGCGATATTATACTTTACGGGACCAGCGGCTAGGTATATGGTTGCGGCATAAGGAGATTAGGCCGTGACCAAGTCCATTTTCGCCGCCCCGCACTTCAACGATGAAGCTGCCGCCTACGCCTATGTCGAGGCTCGGCTTTGGGCTAACGGCCGCGTCTGCCCGCATTGTGGCGTGATTGACCGCTCGGGCGCTTTGACGGGCAAGGACGATCGTATCGGCCTCTATAAATGCTACGCCTGCCGCAAGCCGTTTACCGTCAAGGTCGGGACCATTTTCGAGTCCAGCCATGTCCAAATGCGCGATTGGCTGACGGCGATCCATCTGATTTGCTCGTCGAAGAAGGGCGTCAGTGCGAACCAGCTGCATCGCACGCTCGGCGTCACCTTGAAAACCGCTTGGTTCATGGGGCATCGCATCCGAGAGGCGATGCGCGATGGTTCGCTTGCTCCTATGGGCGGCTCGGGCAGCATTATCGAAGTGGACGAAACGGCGATCGGCCGCACGGAAGGCGCGCCGAAGTCCGGTAGGGCTTTGGCCGGCCGCAGTGGCTTCCGCAACACAGTTCTGACGCTTGTCGAGCGCGGCGGTTCGGCCCGTTCATTCCATGTCGACGGCGCGACCATTGCGGCCCTTAAGCCGATAATTCTGGCGAACATTGCGCGCGAGACGAGCCTGATGACTGACGAGTGGGGCGCGTATCGCGAAATCGGTGCCATGTTCGCTAGCCATGACACCGTGACGCACACCGCTGACGAATACGTCCGTCGAGAGGGCGACAAGCTCGTCACGACCAACACCGTCGAAGGCTTCTACTCGATTTTCAAACGCGGCATGAAGGGCATCTATCAGCACTGCAAAGAGCGCCATCTTCATCGCTATCTGGCGGAATTCGATTTCCGATATAACGCGCGGGTACGGCTCGGCGTTGATGACGGTGTCCGTGCAGAGCGCGCTTTACGTGGAGCTATCTGCAAGCGGTTGACCTATCGTGAACCACTCAGAGGCTGATCACCATTCCGCGCAGGGGAATCGGGTGAACGCGTCATGCGGCGATGAGACTGGCGAGGAAGTCGTCGTCCCAAGCGGCGACCTTGCGTCGTAGACGCAGCGAGTCCTTGCTCTTGGCCCTTCGGATCAGGTTGAGGGC
>Ga0326728_10011806_pt1 | contig 19747 bp, 12 predicted proteins | sample MB3enrmetagenome_FD_207602 | JGI IMG/M metagenome (GOLD analysis project Ga0326728, IMG submission 207602) | Lab enriched peat soil microbial communities from McLean, Ithaca, NY, United States - MB31MN | ecosystem: Environmental > Terrestrial > Soil > Wetlands > Peat | place: USA: New York... | reverse complement strand
CTCTTATGATTCCTGGGCTCTCTGGAAGATCAAGCGCGTATATTCTGAATTTCCCCGACGCCTCGTCGGGCAATGCTATCCCAGCTATATCGCTCAGCATCCGTTCCCGGGCAGAGGCAGAGATAGCGCGGACGACCTCCCGCAGGTCCAGGTTCGACGTGATCTTGTTCGTCAGATTCAGGAGCAGATGAAGGCGCTCGATCTGACGCTGTAGTTCCACTTCAACGTCCATGCTTTTCATCGAAAAAACCACCTAAGTCGGGTCACAGTCTGCTCTGCAATGGCCAGGCCGGAATAAACCCCCGCAGGAGACGAAATCCCACTCCAGAGAGATTTCAAGTCGTCGCCCCGTTAGACAGCGATTTTCTCAACAGGGTTTCGTAAATCCTCAAATCTTGGCCGTTTGGCTGAGCGTAGCCCCCTCAACCTCGGTGAGTCAAGTGAGGCAACCTGATTGAGTTCTGCGTTCATTCATGACTGTCGAACTTGCGTCGACACTTGCGACTCCCGACAACCCCTATCCCGAGTTCGGGCGTTCCGCGCGCTCATTTTAGGGTGATTAGCGGTTTTTTGATCTTTGGCATTCGACTTGCAAATTCGAGAGAGTAGGCTGCGATTTCCCAAATGCGCCTTCTCATGGTCGACGTAGAACCGCATCTCGATTGCAGTCTCAGATCCGTAAGCGTGCGGCACGAGGTCAGGGTTCTACCGTAAGAACTCAACATTAACTGAGGTTTGTGAAAAAGGACATATGAGGACCAATACGACATCGAAACAACCGCGGGGTCGCATTAGCAGAAGCGCAGCGATCACGGAAACGCTGACGGCCAGGCCCGCAGTTAGTCAGACATTGACAGTCCTGGCGTGCATTCTCACAATCACCCCCATGCTTGCAGTCACCGGATGCAGCAAAGCCAATGCCGCGCTCAAGTTGCCGGACACGGAAGTGCTGGTTGCGACTCCGGTGCAGCGAGACGTGCCCATGCAGAACGAGTGGGTTGCGACGACGGATGGATACGTCAATGCCGAGATTCGCCCACAGGTTTCGGGGTACATCGTCAAGCAGGACTACAAAGAAGGCGCTTTTGTCCACAAGGGCGAAATAATGTTTGAAATCGACCCGAGACCGTTTCAAGCGACTCTTGACCGCGCGAAGGCCGACCTTGCGCAGGCGGAAGCGCAGTTGGGCAAGAGCATGATCGACGTCGAACGCGATACGCCATTAGCGGAAAAGAAAGCCGTCCCTAAGGAGAAGCTGGATAACGAGATCCAGGCGAAACTTGCAGCGGAGGCGGAGGTGGAAGCGTGCAAGGCGACAGTGGAACGGGCAGAACTTGATCTCGGCTGGACCAAGGTCACTTCGCTCGTCGATGGGGTTGCGGGAATCGCGGAGGTCCAGATGGGCAACCTGGTTGGTCCCAGCGTGCGCCTCACCGCGGTTTCGCAGGTCGATCCGATCAAGGTTTACTTTCCAATCAGCGAACAGGAGTATCTGCAAGCGAAACACCTCAGCTCGACCGGGCAGCCGATGGATCTTTTCGATAGTGCGCCCGAGCTGATCCTTGCCGACGGCACTGTGTATCCGCACAAGGGCAAGATTTTGCTGACAGACCGCCAAGTAGACCCGAACACCGGCACCATTCGCCTCGTAGCCGCATTCCCCAATCCGGGCAATATTCTCCGTCCGGGCCAGTACGGGCGCGTTCGCATCCAGACCAGCGTGAGTAAAGACGCCCTACTGGTCCCGCAGAGTGCCCTTCAAGACCTTCAGGGTGGTTACCAGGTGGCCGTTGTGGGCACAGATAACAAGGTGAGCATCCGGCCCGTCAAGGCGGGAGAGAAGGTTGGCACCATGTGGGTGATCAACGAGGGTCTGAAGCCAGGTGAACGGGTCATCGTCGAGGGTGTGGGGAAGGTGAAAGACGGAACTACGGTCGTTCCCAAGCCCGCAAATATTCAGGCGGAGGGCCTCTGAGTCATGTCAAATTTCTTCATTCGGCGGCCCATCGTCGCCATCGTCATCTCCATCCTGATGGTGATCGTCGGCGCCATCACCATCACCCGCCTGCCGGTCGCTCAGTTTCCCGATATTGCTCCGCCCGAGATTCGCGTCAAGGCTCTGTACCCGGGCGCCGATGCCGAGACTTTGGAGAAAGCCGTTGTCACTCCGATTGAGCAGCAGGTAAACGGCGTGGACAACATGGACTATATGTATTCGCTGAACTCGACCGGCGACTCGAGTTCGGTACTAATGGTCGATTTCGATTTGGGGACCGACCCCAACACGGACCTGCTGCTCACCCAGTCGCGCCAGCAACTGGCGAACGGGCAGCTTCCGGATGTGGTCAACCAGGTCGGGATCGACGTGAAGAAGTCTTTGACGTCTCCGATGATGATCATCGTCCTGACGTCGCCCAAGGGCACACACGATTTCCAGTGGCTGGCCAACTATGCCTACATCAATCTGAAAGACCCGCTTCAGCGCTCTTACGGCGTAGGTTTGACCGATATCTATGCCGGGCAGTACGCGATGCGCATCTGGGTCAAACCCGATCAGATGGCAAAGCTGGGCGTGACGGTCAATGAAATCGTGAATGCCGTGCAAACCCAGAATACGGTGAACCCCGGCGGGAAACTGGGCGGCGAACCCAGCCTCCCGGGCCAGAGGTTCTCATACGCCGTTCTCGCTCAGGGGCGATTGAAAACGCCGGAAGAATTCGGCAACATTGTGGTCCGCGAAAATCCTGACGGCGGTGTAGTGCGCGTGAAGGACGTCGCCCGGGTCGGAATGGGTTCGCAGGATTACAACATCGCCACGCGCCTCAACGGCAAGGAAGCTGCAGGCATCGGCGTTTATCAATTACCGGGCACCAATGCGGTCGAAGCCGCAAAGGCCGTCCGCAAGCTCATGGCCAAAATGAAGGAGAGTTTTCCGACGGACGTGGACTACATCGTAGCGCTGGACACGACGGATGCGGTACGGGCAGGCATGCATGAGATCGTCATGACTCTGGGGATCGCTTTCGTGCTGGTGATCCTTGTCGTGTATATCTTCCTGCAAGACTGGCGCGCGACCATTATTCCCATGCTGGCGGTGCCCGTCTCGCTGGTGGGCACGTTTATGGTCTTCCCCCTCTTCGGCTTCTCCATCAACACGCTATCCCTATTCGGGTTAGTCTTGGCGATCGGCCTTGTGGTGGACGACGCCATCGTCGTCGTAGAGGGGATTCAGCGGCATATTGAAGACGGCCTGGCTCCCAAGGATGCAGCTCGTAAGGCAATGGAAGAGCTGACCGGTCCGGTGGTGGGCATCGCTCTGGTCCTCTCGGCCGTGTTCGTTCCGACGGTCTTCATCCCCGGTATCACCGGCCGACTTTATCAGCAGTTTGCCATCACCATCGCCATCTCGGTGATCGTCTCAGCGTTCAATGCATTAACCTTGAGCCCCGCGCTTGGCGGCTTGCTGCTCCGGCCCAAGAAGGAAACACATGGACCCGTGGCAAAGTTCTTCGGTTGGTTTAATCGAGTGTTTGCACGGGGCAGCAACTTTTACATGCGGACCTCGGGTGCGCTGATTCGCAAGAGCGTCGTGGCCGTAGTGGCGCTGGCCGGTTTTGGCGTCGCCAGTGTCTTCTTCATGAAGGCAGTGCCGACCAGCTTCCTGCCCGATGAGGACCAGGGATATATGTACATCCAGATGCAGCTGCCTGAAGCCTCCTCCATACAGAGCACGGCGCAAGCAACCCGGGCCGTGGAAGATGTCCTGAGCAATACTCCTGGGATCAAGTATTGCACCACCGCGGTGGGATTCAGTCTTCTCAGCCTGACCCGCAACACCTACAACGCGTTCTTTTATGTAACGCTCGATCCATGGGAAGACCGAAAAAAGATTGAGGAGCAGTACCAGGTAATCAAGGCCAAGCTGAACCTGAAGCTGATTACCCTTCCGCAAGGAACTACATTTGCCTTCTCGCCGCCGCCGATCCAGGGAGTGGGCACTTCGGGCGGATTTCAGTTCGTACTGGAAGACCGCACCGGAGGCGATCCCGCATTCTTGGTGAACAACCTGAACAAGTTTCTCGATGCTGCTGGCAAACGCCCCGAGATCGGCCTGATTCAAACCACCTATATTCCCAGCACGCCGCAGAAATTCCTGGAGGTAGACAAGGAGAAGGTCCTGAAGCAGGGCGTCAACATCAGCGATGTCTATGCCACTCTTCAGGCCTTCATGGGCGGAACATTTGTTAATTACTTCAACGAGTTCGGCCGCGCGTGGCAGGTGTACGTGCAGTCGGACGCGCCCTATCGCTCCAGCATGGATGACGTGGGCCAGTACTATGTCCGCAATAACCGTGGAGAGATGGTGCCACTCTCCGCGCTGACTCATTTCGAGTCGCGATACGGGCCGGAATTCAAGATGCGCTACAACGAATACTCGGCGGCGCAGATCATCGGCAGCGCGGCGCCAGGCTACAGCTCGGACCAGGCGACTGCTGCCCTGGAAGATGTGTTTAAACAGACCATGCCCGTCGGGATGGGATTTGATTACATGGGCATGTCGCGGCAGGAACAGAAGGCGCGCGAAGGTATTCCCTCCTCGGTGATCTTCGCCATGTCGCTGGTCTTCGTATTCCTGATTCTTGCGGCGCTGTATGAGAGCTGGTCGCTGCCTTTCGGCGTATTGCTGAGCACGCCAGTCGCGGTATTCGGAGCATTCGGCGTGCTTTGGTTGCGGCGCACCATCCTCGGCATGATCTTCCCGGCATTCATGGTGCAGATCGAGAACGATGTGTACTCGCAAATCGGACTCGTGATGCTGATCGGCCTGGCGGCCAAGAACGCCATCCTGATCGTGGAATTCGCGAAGGCCGAGTATGAAGAAAGGGGCAAACCGCTGGTCGATGCTGCGCTGGAAGGAGCCAGACTGAGGCTACGGCCTATTTTGATGACGTCGTTCGCATTCATCCTCGGCTGCGTGCCGCTGTGGATTGCGACCGGTGCAGGTTCGGTGGGCCGCCAGATCATGGGCACCACTGTAATCGGAGGAATGCTGGCCTCGACTGCGATTGCCATCTTCATCATCCCGGCGCTCTACGTAATCGTGGAACGGGTGGCGAGTGTCGGAAAGCGCCATGCTCACACACCAGCAGATGCCGCCAAACCGGCTCCAGTGGAGGCCGACTAACATGAAAAAGGCAATTGCTCTCTTCATGCTGACCGTCTTTGTGGCGGGATGCAAGCTCGGGCCCAACTACCAGCGGCCGCAGGTCGATGTTCCCGGCGGCTACCGCGGCGCTCCGCCCGTGGAGCCTGCGCAACCTCAGCAGAATTCTTCGCAACCGGCGCAACAGTCTGCGCCGCAAGCCTCGCAGTCTGCCGGCAATTCGCAGCAGAATACGCCGCAGTCCTCAGAGCCATCGTTCGGAGAGCAGAAGTGGTGGGAGGTGTTTCAGGATCCGCAGTTGCAGGACCTGATTCGCACCGCCCTGAAACAAAACTACGATGTTCGGATTGCGGCGACGAGAATCCTGGAAGCACAATCAATCGTCGGCATTACCCGCGGGGCGCAGTTACCGTCGGTTTATGCCGGAGCCTCCGCCGCCGACGAGCGCAGCCCGCGGCAAAAGAACCTGCCGCCGGAGTACAACACCAGCAGCAATTCGGTGAATGCCTCCCTGGTGTGGGATCTGGACTTTTGGGGCAAGTATCGCCGGGCCACGGAAGCCGCGCGCGCCAACCTGCTGGCCTCGGAATGGGCGCGCCGACAAGTCATGAGTACGCTGGTGAGCGATATCGCCGCCTCGTATTTCCAGTTGCGCGCCTACGACCTTCAGCTTGAGATCGCAAAACAGACCCTGGCTTCGCGCCAGGAGTCGCTGCAGCTTACCAGAACGCTGGCAGACGGCGGCTCCGGTACCGAGCTCGACGTTCGCCAAGCGGAAGAGTTGGTTTCTGTGGCGGCCGAAACGATCCCTGACCTGGAGCGCCGCATCCAGCAACAGGAGAACCTGATCAGCACACTGCTGGGAAACAATCCCGGCCCGATTGCACGCGGAATGAAGCTGACCGAACAGCCGCACTTGCCAGAGGTTCCGTCAGGCATTCCTTCCAGTCTGTTGGAGCGGAGGCCCGATATTCGCGCGGCGGAAGCCCAGTTGATGGAAGCCAACGCGTTGATCGGAGTTGCCAAGGCGGCTTACTTCCCGGATATCGCATTGACCGCGACCAGCGGATTTCAAAGCTCGTCGCTGACCAGCCTGTTCACCGGCCCGGCCGGGATGTGGAATTTCGGTGGGGCTGTCTCGCAACCAATCTTTGCCGGCGGCAGGATCACTTCAAACGTGCATTTATCCGAACAGCGCAAAGAGGAAATGGTGCTGACGTATCAGCAGACGATTCAGCAGGCGTTCCGCGGCGTTTCGGATTCGCTGGTTGCATATCAAAAGAACCGCGAGTACCGAGAGCATCAGCAAGCCCTGGTGATTTCAGCTCAGGATGCGGCACAGCTCTCTGAGGTGAGATATCGAGGCGGTGCGACAAACTACCTTGAGGTGCTAACCAACGAAACGAACGCTTTTGACGCTGAACTGGGCTTGGCCCAGGCCCAGGCGAACGAACTTCTGAGCCTGGTCGATATCTACCGAAACCTTGGCGGAGGGTGGGAACAGTAAGCTGCAGGGCTCCGTCGCGAGTATCACGAAGTTGCAGCAGGTCATCGTTCAGGCCGAGTTTATTCGCACGGAGGGCCACCAGTGGGTGCTATCTTTCAATTCGTTCTAAAGCACGGCTACTCCCTTTTTTTTGCTGTGCTCTTCGCGCATCAGATCGGCTTTCCTATACCGGGACCTCCGTTTCTGTTGGCGGCCGGGGCGCTCGCGGCGGCTGGAAAATTCGGCGTCCTTGCTGCGATCGGGCTCGCTATCACTGCGTGCGTACTGGCTGACTGGGTTTGGTACGAGGCTGGTCGCCGCAAGGGTGATAAGGTGTTGCACTTAATGCATCGGTTCACGCGGGATCCGGACGTCCACGACCGCAGAGCAAAGAGGATCTTCGCCCGGTATGGTCCGCAGCTCCTGCTGGTGGCCAAGTTCGTTCCCGGGCTGGACGCGGTGGCGCCGCCCCTGGCAGGGACGTCGCGTACCAGCCGAGTGCGCTTCCTGGTCTTTGATGCGGTTGGCGCCGGTCTCTATACATGCGTTTATGGCGGACTCGGCTATGTCTTCAGCCATGACTTGGACCGCGCTGCTGCATACGCGTCGCGAGCCGGAACTCTTTTGCTCGGTCTGGCATTCGTTGCGATCTGCGTTTATATCGCCTACAGGCTGGTTAAGCGGCATCACGTTGCTGGCGAACCACGAATTGGGCGAATCGCACCACCTGATCCGATTGAATGTGTAGGCTCCGTTGACATGCCCTGCGGGGTCGTCGGAGGACAACAACATGGCGACTAACGCGACAGCGAAAGGGCAGACACTGCCGGATCCTGCCAGGCAGGTAACGTCCGGCGTTGGGGCGCCGTGGAGGAGCATCTTGTCCACCTGGAGCAGACGCCGGCACAACAGAGAGGAAGTGCAATGAGACTTACGAAACGCCTGAAACTCTTTCCAGCTTTTTTGTTCATGATCGCTTACGCCTACGGCCAGGATGTTCATTACAACTACGACCGCGGCGCAGATTTTTCGGCTTACAAGACGTTCCAGTGGGTCGACGCCCCGGCCGGTGCGCCAAGCATCCCCGCCGGCACGCAGAATGTCCCCTGCAACCTGCCACCCCCGCCGCCTGGTTTCCCTGCTATCCCGTGCGGTTTGTCAAACATCCCGGGCAGCGCGTCAACCGTTGGGGGCAGTGGGACAGAGGATCAGTTGCTCGACCAGGACATTAAGCGTGCAGTCGATGCACAGCTCGAACAAAAAGGCCTCATGAGAGTGGAGAAAAACGGGGACCTTCAGGTCAGCTATCAGGCTGCACTCCATAACGAAGTGGGAGTGAATCTGTTCGGCTCGGCATGGGGTGCCAGAGGTGCAGGCCTTTGGGACGGTTCCGTTCAGGGCCAGACTTCCACCATTCCCATCGGGACGCTCGTGGTGGGCCTCTACGACCCCGCAAAAAAGCAGCTGATCTGGCGCGGAGATGCCACCAAGACCATCGACCTCAAGAGGGACCCGGACAAGAATTACAAGAACCTGCAAAAAGCCATGGCCAAGCTGTTCGAGAATTATCCGCCCGGGCACAAAAAGTAGGGCGCGAGGGACGAATGAATTGGCGATGCGCCTACTGGTGTAAGCTCGCCGACTGAGATACACGGAGGGTCCGCACGAAGGAGTAGCAATGGACACACATTTCTGGGACGTATATCGAGACGTTCGGTCTCTGATCAAAAAGCCGGAGGAAGCGCTCTACATTCTTCACACATCGATTGGAGCGATTTCGGTACGCAGATTTGTCTATCGCGGCGAGGCAGGTTTTGTCTTCCTACAGGGCATCGACGAGAGTGGGAAAGACCGTATTCTGGGCTTTTCGGAACAACAGCTTTCCACATTTCCCTTCGAGATTCGGATGAAGTCAAACAATAAGAATGACCACATGATGTTCAACCCGCATGTAGCTGAGAATCTCCCCGAAACTTATTGAAAGCAAACGTGAGTTGGAAACGTTGATTTCGACTTCACAGAGCAGAAGAAGGAGCAGAAAGAAATGACAGCAGCAACGGAAGCAGAAGTAACGATTAGTTCATCGCTGAGCGCATACGGACCGGCCAGATCCACGGTAGAAGGATCTCCGCTGACCCAGGACGAAGTTCGCAAACTCGACGCCTATTGGCGAGCCTGCAAGTATCTCGCGCTGGGCATGATTTACCTGCAGGACAATCCGCTGCTGCGGGAGCCGCTCAAACCGGAGCATATCAAGAACCGCCTTCTCGGTCACTGGGGGGCAAGCCCGGGGTTGGCCTTCCTCTACATTCATCTGAGCCGTCTTATCAAGAAGTACAACCAGGAGATGATCTTCATGGCCGGCCCGGGCCATGGCGCTCCGGGTGTGTTGGCGCCGTGTTATCTCGAAGGCGCCTACTCGGAGATCTACCCGGACAAGAGCGAAGACGTGCAGGGTCTGCACGAATTCTTCAAACAGTTCTCCTTCCCCGGCGGCATTGGAAGCCACTGCACGCCTGAGACACCTGGCTCGATTCACGAAGGAGGCGAGCTCGGCTATGTGCTGTCGCATGCCTGCGGAGCCGCATTCGACAATCCAGACCTGATTGTCGCTGCAGTAGTAGGGGATGGCGAGTCCGAGACCGGGCCGCTTGCAACCTCGTGGCACATCAGCAAGTTCCTGAGCCCGATCCGGGACGGAGCGGTGCTGCCGATCCTTCACCTGAATGGATACAAGATCAACAATCCCACGCTGCTTGCGCGCGTAACACACGAGGAGCTCGAAGGCCTGATGCGCGGCTATGGGTGGACCCCGTACTTCGTGGAAGGGTCCGATCCGGAGAGCATGCACCAGGCGATGGCAGCCACCGTCGAACATTGCGTGAATGAAATCCGGTCGCACCAGCAGAAGTGCCGGAGCACCGGCATCGCGATCCGGCCACGCTGGCCGATGATTGTATTGCGCTCTCCCAAGGGATGGGGCGCACCGAAGGATGTGGCCGGCCACCGGCTGGAAGGATTCTGGCGCGCGCACCAGGTGCCCCTCACCGACGTGAAGAAGAATCCCGAACAGTTGCAAATCCTCGAAGCATGGATGCGCGCGCAAGAGCCCGAGGAGCTGTTTGATGAAAACGGCCGCTTGATTCCCGAACTGAAGGCGCTGGCTCCTACGGGCAACCTCCGGATGAGCGCCAATCCTCACGCGAATGGCGGCCTGGTCAAGCGAAATCTGCGAATGCCGGATTTCAGTGATTATGCCATAAAAATCGACAAGCCCGGCACCATCGAGACCGAGAATGTGCCGCCGCTCGGGACGCTGCTGCGCGATGTGATGAAACTGAACATGACCAACTTTCGCGTCTTCGGTCCGGACGAAACGACATCGAACAAGTTACAGGCAGTCTACGAGGTCAGCAAGAAGTTCTGGATCGCGGAGGATTTCCCGGAGGACAAGGACGGTGGGGAACTCTCGACCGATGGGCGCGTCATGGAGATGCTCAGCGAGCACACGATGGAGGGAATGCTCGAGGGTTATCTACTGACGGGACGCCATGGATTCTTGTCCTCGTATGAAGCGTTCGTTCACGTAATCGACTCGATGTTCAACCAGCATGCGAAGTGGCTCTCTATCTGTAATCAGTTGACGTGGCGCCGCCCCGTTGCTTCCCTCAACTTGCTGATTACCTCGACGGTGTGGCGGCAGGATCACAACGGTTTTACGCACCAGGATCCCGGATTTCTCGACGTAGTGCTTAACAAAAGCGCGGCTGTCACGCGCATTTACCTGCCCCCGGACGTGAACTGCCTGCTGTCGGTCGCAAACCACTGCCTGCGGAGCGAGAACTACGTCAACGTGATCGTCTCTGACAAGCAGCTCCACCTGCAGTATCTGAACATGGATGCGGCGATCCAGCACTGCACAAAGGGCATTGGAATCTGGGAATGGGCAAGCAACGACGAAGGGATGGAACCCGATGTCGTCTTCGCGTCGGCGGGCGATATCCCGACCCAGGAAGCGCTGGCAGCATCTGTGCTCCTGCGCGAGGCTTTCCCTGACCTTAAGGTCCGCTTCATCAACGTGGTGGATCTGTTCAAGCTGCAACCCAGCACCGAGCATCCGCATGGCTTGACGGATGCGGACTTCGATTCATTGTTCACGACAGACAAACCGATCATCTTCAACTTCCATGGCTATCCTTGGTTAATTCACCGTCTGGCTTACCGTCGCACAAACCACCGGAATTTGCATGTGCGCGGGTACAAAGAAAAAGGCAACATCAACACTCCGATGGAACTGGCCATGAACAATGAGACCGACCGCTTCAGCCTGGCGATCGACGCCATCGACCGCGTACAAAAACTTCAAAAGATCGGTGGGCACGCGAAGGAAACCTTCCGCAACAAGCAGATCGAGTGCCGCGCTTACGCGTACAAGCATGGCATCGATGCACCTGAGATTACCGGGTGGAGGTTCCCGAACCCTACAGCTTGAGAAGGAACGGGGTGCAGCGGGGCGGCCCCATCGGCAACTCGGCCACTCCGCAGGACTGCTTTTGGACAATCGAAAGCCAGCAGTTGGCGTGAAAGGATCTCTATGAGCGCAGCGATCGATTCGCCCGCGGCTCCAGAACGGCAAAGCCCGGCTCCACAGTCTATTGAAACGATTAGCATCAATACCATCCGCACACTCTCGATGGATGGCGTGCAGGCGGCCAATTCAGGGCACCCGGGCACGCCTATGGCGATGGCCCCGGTGGCCTACACACTTTGGCAGCAGTTCCTGCGCTTCGATCCGCAGGACCCGGTGTGGCCCAACCGTGACCGATTTGTGCTGTCGATCGGGCATGCGTCCATGTTGCTATATTCGCTGCTTCACCTCACCGAGGTGTGCGCGGTCAGCAAAGATTACAAAACGCTGGGCGAGTTATCTGTTTCCCTCGAATCGCTCAAAGCCTTCCGGCAACTGGACAGTCGTTGCCCGGGACATCCGGAGTATCGGTGGACCTCTGGCGTAGAAACCACGACCGGACCCCTCGGGCAGGGCGTGTCAACCAGCGTGGGAATGGCTATCGGCGGGCGATGGTTGGCGTCGCACTATAACCGTCCCGGCTTCGAGGATCTCTTCAACTTCAATGTCTACGCCCTTTGCGGAGACGGATGCATGATGGAGGGTGTCTCAAGCGAAGCGGCATCGCTTGCGGGGCACCTGCAGCTTTCGAATCTGTGTTGGATCTACGATAACAACCACATCACCATCGAGGGCAACACTGCACTCGCGTTTTCAGAAGATGTCGCCACACGGTTCATTGGATACGGGTGGAATGTAACGCGGGTCGGCGACGCCAACGATATCAACATGTTGGCCCGCGCGTTCCATACATTCCAGAACACGAAAGACCGTCCGACGCTGATTATCGTCGACAGCCATATCGGATATGGCGCCCCGCACAAGCAGGACACCAGTGGAGCGCATGGCGAGCCGCTAGGTGAAGAAGAGATCCGGCTTGCGAAACGGAATTATGGCTGGCCGGAAGACAAGAAGTTCTATGTGCCCGACGGCGTTTACGACCACTTCCGCCAGGGCATCGGAAAGCGCGGCAAGGAACTGCGCGATGCATGGTTTGCGAAGATCGCAGAATATCGAAAGCAGTATCCCGATCTCGCCGAGGAACTCTATCGCATGCAGCATCGGCAGCTTCCCGAGGAATGGGATCGGGCCCTACCGGAATTCCCGGCAGATCCGAAGGGACTGGCGACGCGCGAGTCCTCAGGCAAAGTTTTGAATGGGGCTGCAAAGAACATTCCGTGGCTTATTGGCGGGTCGGCCGATCTGGGTCCCTCGACCAAGACACGCATCACGCTGGAGGGCGCCGGCGACTTCTCGGCGTCGAACTACGGGGGGCGCAATTTCCACTTCGGCATCCGCGAGCATGCGATGGGTGCTATCCTGAATGGCCTGAGCCTAGTGAAGGTGCGGCCTTACGGTTCGGGATTCTTCATTTTCGTCGATTACATGCGGGGCTCGATGCGGCTCGGGGCACTGATGGAGCTTCCCGTGATCTATATCTTCACTCACGACTCGATCGGAGTGGGGGAGGATGGCCCGACTCATCAGCCGATCGAGCAACTGGCTCATATGCGCTCGATGCCGGGGCTGATCACGATCCGGCCCGCCGATGCCAATGAGGTCGTGGAGGCTTGGAAGGTCATACTGCAATTGCATCACGAGCCCGCCGTGCTGATACTTACCCGCCAGGCCGTTCCCACGATCGACCGATCGAAATATGCTCCTGCAGCTGGGATGGCGCGCGGAGCATACGTGCTTGCCGATGCCGCAGGCGGCGATCCCGAAGTGATTCTCATCGGCACCGGCAGCGAAGTCGCACTGTGCCTCGAAGCTTACGAACAACTGACGAAGCAAAGAGTGAAGGCGCGTGTGGTGAGCATGCCGTCGTGGGAGCTGTTCGATGTCCAGGACAAGAGCTACCGCGACTCGGTCCTGCCTCCGCATGTGAAGGCGCGCGTCTCGGTAGAGCAGGCGTCGGACTTCGGCTGGAGCAAATACACCGGCAGCGAGGGGGCGCATATTTGTATTGAGACCTTCGGAGCGTCGGCGCCGTTGAAACAACTTTTGAAGAAATTCGGCTTCACCGCGGACAACGTGATCGCGGTGGCGAAGAGACAGATAGCTCTGCACGCCACACGCGAAGGAGGAAGCGAACAATGAAAGTGGGCGTAGGCGCGGACCACGGCGGGTTCGAGATGAAGCAGCAACTTGCCAGGTTGTTGGCCGAAGATGGACACGAAGTCGTTGACTTCGGCGACACGAATTACAACAGCAACGACGACTATCCGGATTTTGCGATTCCTCTCGCGCGTGCAGTGGCGAGGGGAGAAGTCGAGCGCGGCATCCTGGTTTGCGGCAGCGGGGTGGGAGCGTCAGTGGCGGCGAACAAAGTGCGCGGAGCGCGGGCAGCATTGTGTCACGACGAGTTTACAGCTCGCCAGGGAGTTGAGGACGACGCCCTCAATATTCTCTGCTTCGGGGGTCGAACGACGGGAATCGCGGTTGCATGGGATTGCGCGAAGAACTTTCTGGCAGCGAAGTTCAGTGGCGCGGAACGACATCGGCGCCGCCTGGAAAAGGTGATTCAACTCGAAACTCAACATATTTAACCAGGAAATAGGAGATCGCAAATGACCCTGCTTGAGTCGTTGAAGAAATACACGACCGTCGTAGCCGATACCGGAGACATCGAAGCCATTGCCAAGCACCGGCCGCAGGACGCCACAACCAATCCTTCACTGCTGTATCACGCCGCCCAGATGCCGGCTTACCAGCACCTGGTGGATGAGGCGAGCCTGCTCGCTGAACAGGGCGGCGGTGGCCATGACAATCTGGTCGACGAATTCATTGACCTCCTTTTCGTGCTCTTTGGATGCGAGATCCTGAAGGTCGTTCCGGGCCGCGTATCGACCGAGGTGGCGGCGCGCCTAAGCTTCGATACGGCGGCGACGATCGCAAAGGCCCGCAAACTGATCGCACTTTATAAAGAGAGGGGAATCGCGCGGGAGCGGATCCTCATCAAGATCGCCAGTACATGGGAAGGCATTCGCGCGGCAGAGGAACTTGAAAAGGAAGGCATCCATTGCAATCTGACGCTGTTGTTCAGTTTTGCCCAGGCCGTAGCGTGCGCTGAAGCTGGCGTGAGGCTGATCTCGCCGTTCGTAGGCCGCATTTACGACTGGTACAGGGCCCAACGCGGTGGCGCGGAGATTCCGCCTGACGAGGACCCGGGAGTGGCGTCGGTGACCCGCATTTACAACTACTATAAGAAATACGGATACAAGACACAGATTATGGGAGCGAGTTTTCGGAATGTGAGCCAGGTTCTGCAACTAGCTGGATCGGACCTGTTGACCATCAGTCCCGACCTGCTCGAGCAACTGGAGCAAAAGGAGGGCACAGTCGCCCGCATGCTCGACCCCGAACGCGCTCAGGCCAATAAGGAGGAGCGCCTGCACCTGGAGGAGAAGGCTTTCCGGTGGATGCACAATGAAGATGCGATGGCCACCGAGAAGCTGGCGGAAGGGATTCGGAAATTCAACGCCGATACACGCCACTTGCAGGAGTTTGCGCTCAGGCGTTTTACCCAAAAGGTGGCGTGACTGGAAGGTGGAACCATGTCCAGCAGTCTAGAACCAGCTTCGAAGCCTGAAAGCGGCATTTCTCCTCTAGCGGGCAAGCCGGCCCCAAGGGAAATGCTCATCGATCCAGTGCGGCTGGAGGCGGCCTATTTCGAATGCCACCCAAACCTGGAAGACCCCAATCAGCTGGTCAGCTTTGGCACCAGTGGACATCGCGGCACACCGCTGCGCGGCACGTTCACCGAAGCGCATATTTTGGCCATCACGCAAGCAATCTGTGACTACCGGCGGCAGCATGGCACAGATGGACCGCTGTACATGGGCAAGGACACCCATGTCTTGTCCGGGCCGGCCCAGCGCACAGCGCTTGAGGTGCTCGCTGCGAACAACATAGAAACCATCATCCAGCAGGACGATGGGGCTACTCCGACACCGGTTATTTCGCGGGCGATTCTGGTTTATAACCGTGGCCGCAAAGAGCATTTGGCAGACGGCATCGTGATTACTCCGTCTCATAATCCGCCGGAAGATGGAGGGTTCAAATATAATCCGCCGAATGGCGGTCCTGCCGATACCGGCGTGACCCATTGGGTCGAGAAACGTGCAAACGAGCTTTTGCTTGCCGGGAATGCAAGTGTCGGGCGAATCCCGTTCACCAAGGCCATCCGGGCCGCGACAACTCACCAGGAAGATTTCGTCCTGCCTTACGTTCGTGACCTCCAGAATGTCGTGGACATGGAAGCGATTCGCGGCGCCGGTCTGAAACTCGGCGTCGACCCTTTAGGCGGAGCCGCACAGCCATATTGGGAACCGATCAACTCCTTGTACGGATTGGAAATCGATGTCGTCAATCCAGTCCTTGATCCGACTTTTTCCTTCATGACCGTCGATCACGACGGCAAAATCCGCATGGACTGCTCAAGCCCGTATGCGATGGCGCGTCTCGTCGATCTGAAGGACCGCTACCAGGTGGCCTTCGCCAACGATCCCGATTCAGACCGTCACGGGATCGTAACTCCTTCGGCGGGCCTCATGAATCCCAATCATTATTTAGCGGTTGCCATTCAGTATCTGCTTACTAATCGTCCCCAATGGCGCCTCGATGCTGCCGTGGGAAAGACCCTCGTGAGCAGCAGCATGATTGACAGGGTCGCGCAAAGGCTCGGCCGCGAGTTGCGTGAAGTCCCCGTCGGATTCAAGTGGTTTGTCCCTGGTCTTTACGACGGCTCATACTGTTTCGGCGGAGAAGAGAGCGCCGGAGCCAGCTTTCTAAGGCAGGACGGCACCGTTTGGACAACCGACAAGGATGGCCCGATCATGGACCTGCTTGCGGCTGAAATCACCGCCCGTACCGGCCGTGACCCCGGAGAACATTACCTCGCGCTGACCAAGGAGTTTGGGGCACCTTGCTACACCCGCATTGACGCGGCCGCGACACCGGAGCAGAAGGCGAAACTGCAAAAACTATCTGCAAGTGCGGTGCATGCGTCGGAACTTGCTGGCGAGGCGATCATGGCCAAACTGACTTCGGCTCCGGGCAATGGAGCACCTATCGGCGGATTGAAAGTCGTCGCTCGTAGTGGCTGGTTTGCGGCACGCCCATCCGGGACGGAGAACATCTACAAGATCTACGCTGAGAGCTTCGAGAGCGAGACGCACCTCGCGGCCATCGTGTGTGAAGCGCAGAGCATCGTCGACACTGCTCTGCGGTCTGCGGGCGCGGGCCAATAAACAGTTGTGCAGGGAAGGCTTTTATTCCGTCGTACCGCGCGAATCGCCTCGCTTTCGGCTCGTTACTGCCGGTTCCCCCCTGTTATTGACCTACGGTACCGCCGCCTGGATCGACCGTCGCTGCTATCGGAAAGCTTCGACAGCTGTCGGTTCTGACGACGGCTTATCCCTCACGCCTTCTATAACTCTGGACATGGCTGCACGTTCTCAACCTCGGTTGCGAATTTGGCTATGAATCTGTCTGAAGTTGATTCATCGGTTTCATTTGCGCTGACCGAACTCAGGCCAGCGGGGGCGCCGCACAACAGGTCTCACAGAATCTGAGACCATGATTCAGACGCGGCGGAAGCTCTAAAAGCTCCCGAGCATGAGACGGAATCGAGCCTTTCCATTTTCATCAAAGCTCAACTCCAGCCCGGTCGCTCCTATCCGGGTCGGGAAAAAGGTAGCGATGGAGGTGCTTTGATGCGTTCTCCAGCCTTGAGAGCCCAGGTCGAACCTGCCTGCCTCGTACCAGAACGCGAGGCCAGGATGAGATGAGACATGCGGAATAGGCCAGGGATGAAGGATTATACCGGAGCCGGCGGTCACGAGCGTATTTGCATGGAACTCCTGGTAGCGGAATGCCGGCATGTTGCCCTGGTCCCCAGAAATGAATTGATCGAAGTAGTCGATGTCCCGGCCAAAGCTCGTCCCATCACGATTCAGCGCAAAGAGCGTTACACGTCGATCAAGCGGCAGAAACGTGCTGAATTCACTTTGATAGAAGGGAAAGTCACCTGTCTTACGAAAGAGATACCCGGATGAACCCTCGAAGCGCGTGCCGCGCGTGGGAAGTCCACCGGAATCCTGATTGTTCAAGATCCAACGCACCTGAGGAACGGTGAATCCCCCGCTGCGCGACTGGACACCATCGACAGTGACAGAACGGCTGTACGAGTCGTACCCAGCTTCCGCGCCGAGCCGCAGCTGAGCGAACCGCCAGGTTCCGATGCCCGCGTAAAAGGCCCCGACAACTCGGTCTCGGGTATCGCTCTGTCGAGTCGGTCCGCTGTAGCTGTTGAAATGCGTTCTGCCGCCGAAGAACTCGGGAGCGACAAAGTATTGGGTTCCTCCAAACGGTTTGTAAAACTCACCCTGAATCGAGGGATCATAGCCGAGATTTGCGGTGCCGAGAATGCGCGTCTTGTAAGCGCTTCTTGGAACGACCACCGTTGAAAGCCTCGTACCGAAGCGCGACGGCTCACCGGGCGATACGGCGTATAGCGCGGAGATGCGGGCGAGCACCTGATCGGTCGGGCGTCCTGCAAATCTCACCCGGTAGCCTCCCTGCCCTGAATTGTCCGGTTGCCAGTCGTATGCCGCGCCTGGGACCGCAGTCGCAGCAACCATTCCGGACAGAACCCTATCGAGTTGTTGTTCGGAGACTGCCTTGTCGCCGAAGGTCTTGCGCAATTCTGATTGGGCATTCTTCTGGAATGAAGAGTCCGGGCTTGTGACTGCCAGGATCCTTCCGCTGCTCTGTGACGGGCGCATCCGCGAGCGACGATTGAGAATATATGCATCCCAGTCAGGCTGTGAGAGCTCAAAGGGTTTCAACAGAGATTGTTGAGCCTTCGCGGCTTGGTACCCTGCGTCTATGATTTCCTTCCACCGCTGATAATCGGTTGGAGAGAAGCGCCTGGTATCAACGGAGATCACTACGTCGGCCTTTGCCAACGAGCGCTGCTCGTTCTTTGCAATCGCAACGGAAACAGTTTGTCGCATCACATCGAATAGCGATTTGAACTGATCGGGCTTCGGCGTCTCTGTTCGCAATGCAACAGCAATGACTACATCGGCTCCCATGTCTCTGACCGCCTCAACGGGTATATTTTCGAGCACACCCCCATCCACAAGAACCATCTGGCCCATCTTGACGGGAGTGAAGATGCCGGGAAGTGACATTGTCGCGCGCATCGCAACGGGCAAGGAACCGTGGGAAAGCACCACGGAGTCTCCGCTCACCAGGTCGGTTGCAACGCAGCGAAATGGAGTAGGAAGCTGGTCGAAGTCAGAAATGCTGGAGTAGCCAAGCGTTGACCGGCTGAGGAACAAGGATAACGCCTCACCTGGATTGAGGCCGGTGGGCAGCGAGAAACTCCTCCCGAACCTCAGAGTCAGACTGCCAAACGTGCGGTCCCATTTTTGTTTATCGACGACGGGCTGTTCAGCGAATGGCGGACTCGGGTTGAGCAATGCGTCCCAATCCGCATGCGCGGCGAGAGCCTCGATTTGGGATGAATCCATTCCGGCCGCATACAGACCGCCCACAAGGCCGCCCATGCTGGTACCCCCGATCTTGTCGACCGGAATATGGCGCTCCTCGAAATAGCGAAGGACTCCGATGTGCGCTAATCCGAGAGCACTCCCTCCGCTCAGGGCAACTCCGATGGATGGTCTTTCCGTCCTCGACCCTTCCTGAGCGAGAGCTGTAGCCGGAAGCAATAGGCCTACTCCAACTCCGCACGCCAGAACCGTAGAATACGCCCGCATACCGGACCTCGCTCTTACTCTCGCATTCGACCTTTTCGACGCATTCAGGTGCCTGGTGGATTGATCAGGATGGTCAGACGCGACCTCGGGCTTGCTGTGGCGCCCAGCAAGCAGGCTGACTAAGGCGCACCTGCCGGTGACAGCCCACGAATTATGCCTATGAGTACTACAAGTGAAGTACATCTCGATAGCCCCTCCTGTGCACGACCACAAAGCGTTCCGATTTTGGAGGCGGCCTCTTCGCGACGTACCGCACACCTATGCAACCGCCCGACTGTCACTCTTATTTGTCAAAATCGCTGCCGAAGGCAAAATTCCAATCACAGTACTTAGATCTGTCTCTTGTTGTTTCTTGCTGAGCGAGTTCGGCAGGACGCGCAAGCTGTCCGTGGGCTCTGTCAAACTGGTCCAGCGTGGGATAAGGTTGGTGTTTCACGGTGTACCTCCGTTATCTCGTTCCAAGCGCCCCAGCACTTCGCGTGACCGCACCGGCATCCGATGCCGGTGTGACATCGAGCCTCAATATGACCCAACCCACGCGTATTCCTTCGCATCAATGCCGAGTCTTTTGATTCGAGAGATGAGGGTGGTGCGGCTAATGCCCATGCGGGCTGCAACGCCCTTCGGCCCCCCAATGCGGCCTTTACATTCCGCGAGCGCGCAAATGATCTCTTCGCGCTGCC
>Ga0326728_10011805_pt1 | contig 19747 bp, 15 predicted proteins | sample MB3enrmetagenome_FD_207602 | JGI IMG/M metagenome (GOLD analysis project Ga0326728, IMG submission 207602) | Lab enriched peat soil microbial communities from McLean, Ithaca, NY, United States - MB31MN | ecosystem: Environmental > Terrestrial > Soil > Wetlands > Peat | place: USA: New York... | reverse complement strand
GCTCCAGCGCCCCTCCTCCCCCGAAATACCCCTTCACAACCCTCCACTGGCTCCCTTTTACTCCGCCCCAGTGGTCTACTTTTACTCCGCCCTTGACACGCTTGCGCTCCGGCACACGATTATCAGGGCGGAACGGTACACGGGTTAGAGTGCTGTACTGCGGCCTACACTGAATCTTCCACCTCCGCCTTGACTTTTGTCAAGTATATAATCCCGCCATTTGGTTAACGCGATAGTTTGAGAGCAATTTGGAATGGGATAACTCCCCACAAGTCTTAGTGCTGTATCTGGAGCGCCCCGCCACGCGATGGTGCGCATGTAGGTGCTCTATCGATTGTCGGAGGCGAGTCTTTCCCTGAAGCCTGCCGGCAAGAGGACCGTTGAGGCTGTTAAGGCACGGACCGGATAGAGGAGAATCAGGATATTGAATGTCGTGTCAAACGCCTCCGCGACACATTCGTGTCTTGCGCCATTCAAGTCAGAGATGGACAGCGAAGTAGGGCGGGTCATCCGACGATGAATTGGCAAGATGGAACCGAGCGGATGGTCGAGGGTGATTTCGGCATCGGTGGGGCGTCCGAACTGCTCAATGAAGGAGGGCGACGGCTCGATGCGGCGGACAGCCGCACGGGCACCCGCTCCTTCGACAAACTCGATGGGTTCTAACACGTAGACCATACAGGCCCTCGGATTGGTGCGCGCGAATTCACGGACGGAGGCGTAGACAGACGCGCCGAACTTCTTCGCGAGCTTCATCGGCGTCTTGATCTCAAAGGCACAATCAGCGGCAAGCCTCGCGAAGGTGTCTCCCTGGAATAGGGCGAACCGAGCGAAGTTGTTCGCTTCACGTTCGAACAGGTCGGCTATTTCGGGCGCAAGCGTCTTCTCGCAATCTTGAAAGAGGCTGAATGCCTTCTTGTGTGCGGGGAGTTCGTGATGCCCGGTTTCATGCAGCTTGAGGAAATTCTGCTTGCAGTCTTTTACAGTTTCATCGATATGTATGACCTGCTCGTCCGAGTCGTACAGGCCAAGAATCTTGGAGATGGCGGACTTAATCAGCCGCGCCGCCCCTGAGGACCTGGTCTTGATGTAGGCTAGGATGCGGCCAGGGTCGAACAAGTTCGTAGGGGCTACCTGCAAATCGGCGGCTGCGAGGATATCCTCTATCGGCGTAGGGAAGCGGTCCCAGGCCGATGCGCGGTCAAGGAGCCTGCGGGCACGCTTCTCGACCGCTCGGAGTCCTTCCGGATCTAGTCTGCTGTCGTCAGGCTTGGCCACCGGGCCGCTTCCTATTCCTTATGTGTTGGATGAAGTCGATCAATTCGGCTTCTTCGGCTTCGGTTAGGTTATGGCCGGCGAAGGTGGCGACCCGGCCGTGCCTCTGGTCCGCGGTCCGTCCTTTCGATGGCGTAATGTGGCCGGCGATTTCCATGAGCCGACCGTAGTCGAGGCCGTACGCCTCTGAGAGTGCGAAGAGCACATTGGGCGATGGCTGTTGGATCTTGTTGTTCTCGATCTGGCTGAGGTACAGGGCATTTCTGAGTCTCATCTACCGCGAAGCCATCCGCAACGGCAAAGTGGAGGTCAACCCTGCACGGTTGGTGCGACAGCGGAAAGAGGGAACCGGCCGCTTGCGATTCCTGAGCCCCGAGGAGTTTGACAGGCTCCATGCCGTTATTGCCCAGCGGTTCCCAGAGCACTTGGCTGAGTTCGTAGTGAGCATTCATACAGGGATGCGGCTCAGCGAGCAGTACTCCCTGACCTGGGGCCAGGTGAATCTCGACCGCCGTTCAGTCGAACTGACGAAGACGAAGAATGGCTCCGCCCGGACGGTGCACTTGAACGCAGACGCCATTGCGGCAATTGAATCAAAGAAAGGGCCTCGCCAGCGCCCCACCGACCCGGTGTTCCCCCGAGAGGGCTCAAAGGGCAGATTTGACACTCGGTCGTGGTTTCAACCTTGCCTTGCGGATGCCAAGATTACCGGATACGTTTGGCACTCAAACCGTCACACCTTTTGCTCCTGGCTGGCAATGGCCGGGGCGTCGATTAAGGAGATTCAGGAGGCCGCAGGGCACAAAACGATCACCATGTCGGCTCGCTACAGCCACCTGTCTCCTGAGCACCGGCTTTCGGTGGTCGAACGCATCGCCGGGGCCGGCCGGCCGCGCACAAGCACTGAATGACACAACATGCACCAAAACATGCACCTGACGAAAATGGCCTCCCATACGAGGGAGGCCATTTTGCATATAAACCTTTTGTTTTGTTGGTGCCGGGAGGGGGGGGCGAACCCCCATGACCGCAAGGGTCGGCGGATTTTGAGTTTGTCAGGAATACCGTAAACCTATGAAAAATAAGGAAAATCGAGCGTAAGATAGAGTTGACGCAAGTGCCCCACTATCAGCAATTTAACGTAATCCTGCGTAAATAGACCAAACTGATGTCTGTACCCGAACTTGTACCCGGCGCTCTTATGTAGTTTGGTGGTGCAGGTCCAAATTTGGCGGATCGATTCTTGGTGTCAGGAGAGCTGGATCTGTCCTCGAAATGCGCGTTGGCCTATTACCTTAAACCCGGAAATCCGCGTAGGCTGATCAGCGGAGCCTTGGCGACTCCCAAGGAACAAATCGTGTTCCTCTTCATCCTTTCTGGCCGAAGGCGGCCAGTTGCACGCTTCAGAAAGCGACCTTTCGTCAGGATGCCTAAGCCTCTAAATATCAACAACTTGGTTTGTTCTTGCAGCTGTTTTTGCGGCCCCCAACGAATCCTCGCTAGGAGCGACTGTCCACCCTCTCCAACACTGCCAAATGTCGGGATAGGCGGTTATCCAGGCGCAAACCTCGTCTGCTCACCACAATCCCAGGATGAGCAGGCTTGCGAAGAGAGAGGCCAGCGCTAGCGCCCGCTGACCAACTTTCGTGAGTAGAATCTGGATGGCTGCAGTACTCCGCTGGCGACGGAGATCGTACCAGTAGTCCACAACAGCCACCAGCAGCGCCAATGCGACGAATCTGCGCCTGAGGACGATGGCGCTAACCGCAGAACAGATCAGCACAATCAGCGAGATTTGAGCCGCGCGACGGAAATCTCCCCTGGCGGGTGCAGTTGTGCGCGACGCGACGCGCGCGGCAATACGTGCGTCAAGGCGAGCGTGAACTACCAGGATTCCTGTAGTGGATTGCAACGCCAGCAGGAGCCAGAGCCACCAACACCAGGGCGCAATGACGCCGGTTGCCGAAAGGGATGTGGCCAGCGAGGTGGAGGTTAGCGCCGCCGCGCTGGCGATCTGAAACAGCGTCGAGCGCTGAAGATTCTTCATGTTGACGGCGACCGCAAGCGCCGAAAACACACCTACGCCTACTCCCATCGCAACGATCGCCTTGAGAGGCCACGCTGTCAGGAGCACAAGCCCGCTCGCGACGAGGATGACGCTCCAACCGGCGAGCCACCGCGCAGCGGCGGCTGTCTCCGGATGCCTCTGCTTCCCAACGAACCGCTGCCGCGCCAATACCACCATAGGGTCCTTGGCGGCCAACGCCGCGAAGGCGGCTGTTAGAGTGGCAAGCTCAGGCCAGCGCCACTCACGGGCAAGAATCGCGGCGCAGACGATAGGCGTCAGCAGCATCGCCGTTGCTCCATGCTCGCGCGGCAGAAACCAACTATTCCGCTGGGGCTCCCTGACTCCGGTCATGCTTGCTTTTTCCCGCACCGTGGAACTCCGAATTCCGTTCAATCGCCGCCGAAGCTATCGCCAGCCTGCGGATGCTGCATGTGACGTTCGCACACAGCCCATCGAGGGCGCTGTGACTTAAGTCCTATTCGGGATCGCCGACGCCGGCTATCGTGAATCGCAGAAGGATGGCAAGTTGAACCCAATTGCGCCCATTGCTTGCGTCGTAACAGCCGGCATCGCCCCATCAAAACAGAAGAAGCGTTTTGTGCGCAGATTGTCGCCCGACCGCTCGCAGCAAATTCGGCACGCCGTGCAGATTGCCTTTCTTCTGGTCAACGCATGTGTCGGGGTCCGGTTTGTTCTCTGGGTCCACTATTTTGAGAGCCAGGGCAACTCATCGTATGTCGAACGGCCTGCCGGAGTTGACGGCTGGCTGCCGATTGCCGGGCTGATGAATTTGAGATGCTTTCTCGTCACTCACCGCATTCCAGCGATCCATCCGTCGGCAATGATTCTTCTTTGCGTCTTTCTCCTGTCCAGCTTGCTGGTAAAGAAATCGTTTTGCTCCTGGCTCTGTCCAGTCGGCACGGTTTCCGAGTATCTCTGGAAGCTTGGCGGCAAACTGCTTCGCCGCGGCCTTACCTTGCCGCCGTGGCTCGATCTCCCGCTTCGCAGCCTCAAGTATCTTCTGCTGGCCTTCTTTCTCTACGTGATCTTCACCATGCCGGCGCACGATCTGAGCGACTTTCTCGCGTCCCCATTCGGCATCATTGCGGACGTGAAGATGCTGAACTTCTTCCGAACCATCGGTAAGCTGGGAATAGCGGTAATTGCAACCCTGATCGTGCTGTCGGTCTTCATCAAGAACTTCTGGTGCCGATTTCTCTGCCCGTACGGCGCGCTCATGGGCATGGTCTCCACATTAAGTCCAATCAAGATTCGGCGCGACGCTCAAGCCTGCATCGACTGCGGCAAGTGTAACAAGGCTTGCCCGTCCCATCTCCCGGTAGACAGGCTGGTGCAGATCCGCTCGGTCGAGTGCACCGGATGCATGGAGTGCATTGCAGTGTGCCCCGCGGAAAATGCGCTGCATCTCTCGCTCGCACCGCGCAGGTCGCGCACTTCCGATGGGCCGGCGGCCGAAGCGGCAGCTCGATGGCGGCATCGCGCACTCAAGCCGGGGATGGTCGCCGCAATGCTGGCGCTGGTGTTCTTTGGATTGGTTGGCGCGGCGCGCGCCACAGGCCACTGGCAGACCAACATTCCGCGAGAGATATACATGCAGCTTATCCCCAACGCGGACAGCTACGATCACTGACGCCGCTACTGCGTTGCCGTCAGCAGCGCGCTCAGGCCGCTCTTATCCTTCAACACGATCTGCCGTGCGTCAACATCGATAAGGCCCTCGGCTTGCAGCCGCATCAGGTTGCGCGAAATCAACTCGCGCACGGTCCCGAGCTGGCTGGCCAGCTCCTGGTGGCTTGCCGGCAATTGAAATTCAATCCCGCGCTGGGTCTGCCTGCCCTCGGTCTCCGCCAGGTGAAGAAGAACCGAAATCAGGCGTTGCCGGATGGTGGTAAACGACAGCTCCTCGATGATGCCCACCAGCCTGCGCAGCCGTGCGCCTACCACCGCCAGCATCTTGAGCGCAACCTCGGGATGCTCCATGCAAAATGCGTGAAAATCACGGCGCGAGATAAACGCGATCTCCACATCCTCGACCGCCATTGCTGACGCCGGGTAGCGCCCGCCATCGAAGACGGGCAACTCGGCCACGGACTCGCCCGCGTGGTTCATCGCCAGGACCTGCTCCCGTCCGTTCACCGACGTCTTGAAGATCCGTACTTTGCCGCACGCGATGATGTGCAGTCCGTGGCATGGCTCCTCCTCCGAGAACAGCAGTTCGCCGCTCTTGAAGTGCTTGCGCACCGTGCGCGCCGCCAGCGAATGGATCTCCGTGCGAGACAAGCTCGATAGAAGCGCGGTCTTTTCCAGTATCGCCGCCAGATCGAGGCGTTCGGTGCTCATGGGGAGAGTTTAGCGCACGGCGATGGTTGAGCGCCGCCGAAACATCTCGTCCCAGTGACTAAAGTCGCTGTGTTCCGCACGCTCCCTCTTCTAGGGTGACTGTAGGAGGTCATCATGATTGCCACAAAACAGACCGTTCGCGAGATTGCCCTCGAACAACCCCATTCCATCCGCGTCTTCGAGCGCTTCGGCATCGACTACTGCTGCGGCGGGCGCAGACCCCTTGCCGAAGCCTGCATCGCCAGCCATCTCTCCGTCGACGAAGTCCTTGCCGCACTGGCGTCGGCGTCAAACACCGGCGTGCCTTCACCCGTCGACTGGACGCAGACCCCTCTGGGGCAGCTCATTGACCATATCGTCTCCACGCATCACGCCTACATGAAACAAGAGCTGCCGCGCGTAGCGTCGCTGGCGCAAAAGGTGGTCAATCGCCACGGTGATACCCAGACCCATTTGCCCGTTATCCAGATTGCGCTAACCCAACTCGAAGACGAACTGACCCACCATCTGTCAAAGGAAGAGAACATCCTCTTTCCCTATATTACCGCCCTCGAAGCCGCACTCACCTCGGGCAGCGCCCATCCCGATGCGTGCTTCGGCGCGGTGGCCAATCCCATCGGCATGATGACCATTGAACATGAGGCCGCCGGAGCACTCCTTGCCGATGTTCAGCGCTTGAGCGACAACTTCACCACGCCTGTGGGCGCGTGTCCGACCTACCATGCCTTCTATAACGGACTGAAGGAGTTTCAGCGAGACCTTCACCGGCACATTCATCTGGAGAACAACATCCTGTTCCCGCGCGCTATACTTCTGGAAACCTCCGCGATGAGCGCAGCGACGTAAGCAGAGCTGCTATCTCCGGCTCAACGCGGGAATAAGTCTTGGAGGCGTGGGGGTGGTGGAAATGAAGACGGAATTTGCGATGGCCGCCGGGTTTGTCCTTTGTTGTTGCCTGGCCGCGGCAGGACAAGAAGGCGTGAAATCCGCCGTGGCAAAGGAGCCCGCCGCAACGGCAAAGCCGAAGATAAGCGCCGAAGGATCGGCTTGCCTGGACTGTCATACCGGAACCACGCCGGTCCTGGTGCAGCAATGGCAGGCCAGCGAGCACGCCAAGCAGGGCGTGGACTGCTACACCTGTCATAAGGCAAACGACGGCGACCCGGCCGCCTTCGACCATTATGGCCAGAAGATCGCGGTCATCGTTACGCCCAAATACTGCGCGCGCTGTCATTCCACGGAAGTCGATCAATACGAGCACAGCCGGCATTCCAAAGCCACGCAGTTCATTGGTTCGCTGGACAATGTGCTTGGGGAGGTCGTAGAGGGCGCTCCCGCCGTGCAAAGCGAATGCCGGCAATGCCACGGCAGCGAGGTGCAGTATCTGGGCGACGGAAAGTTCAACTCGACGACCTGGCCCAACAGCGGCGTGGGCCGCGTGAATCCAGATGGAAGCACCGGTTCCTGCTCAGCCTGCCACGGGCGTCACACTTTCAGCGTGGCACAGGCCCGGCAGCCGGAGACCTGCGGAAAATGCCACATGGGTCCGGACCATCCCCAGATAGAGATCTACAACGAATCGATGCATGGGGTCATCTACAACGCCAGTGTCGACAAGATGAACCTGAACTCCAAGTCGTGGATCGTGGGCAAGGATTACAGTGTCGCGCCCACATGTGTCACGTGCCACATGGGCGGAACACTGAACCATCCTGACACCACGCACGATGTGGGCACTCATTTGAGCTGGACGCTTCGGCCTGCCATCAGCATTCGCCAGCCCAACTGGGAGCAGAACCGCGCAGCCATGCAGGATGTGTGCCTCAACTGCCATGCCACCGGACTAGTGGAGAACTTCTATAAGCAGTATGACGACACGGTCAATCTGTACAACAACAAGTACGGCGAACCGGCGACAAAGATCATGAAGAAGCTGGCCGACGAGCACAAGATCACCTCCACGCCCTTCGATACGCAAATCAAGTGGGACTACTTCGAGCTATGGCACCATGAAGGCCGCAACGCACGGATGGGGCCGGCCATGATGGGGCCGGACTTTACCCAGTGGCATGGCTTCTACGAAGTCGCAAAGGACTACTATATGCACTTCATCCCCGACGCCGAACAACTCATGCCTGGCGTAACCAAGGATGTAATGGATTCCCCGGACAACCTGTGGATGAAGGGACTGACCAAGGAGCAGATCCAGCAGCAAATCGAGTACTACAAGAAGCGGTACAATCAGTAACCCAAGACCATGCCAAGACCCGAGTCGAATCCACGGCGCCTGGCATGGCGTTCGGACAAGGATGGGGACGCCACGCTGCAAACTATTGTCGATAAACAGGGCGGCTTCTCCGCCCAGGCGGCCGAAGTGTACATGCAAGCCATGAAGGAGCAGCACAGCTACCACCGCGACGTCTATTGACGCGTCCTGAACGGCAACCTCCCTGCCATGTTAGGCATTTCTGCAGGATTGCGGTCCTGCCAAAGCGGAAAGGGTATCCCCGCAAGGCGATTGATTGCGAGAGCCTGCGCTGTGAGCAGGATTACTGCAATCTCGATGATGACGAGTTCCTTGGGCTGGGAGATTATGCCGAGCGAAACGATGAGCGTTGTCGCTCCTGCCGGTGGATGGCTCACGCGGAACAGGGCCATGAACGCACCCGTTGCCGATAGCGACAGCGCAGCGGCCAGGACTCTGGGGCCATGGACGCCGGGGTGCATACCAAAGGGCGGGCTGGAAGCCACGGCAAGGACAAACGCGCCGTAACCGCAGATGAGACCGATCGCGTGGCCCAGGATGGTATTACGCGGGCTGGAGGCTTCGGCCAGCGGCGAAAAGAAGAACAGATACGCGGTTGGACCGAGCGACGGAAAGACAAAAGGGCTGCCCGTAACAAGAGCGAGCAATGCGAGCAGTCCGATGGTGATGAAGCCGTTGATGCAAACATAGACGGCCCAGACTACGCGTGCCGGATAATGCTTCAAGAGCCACTCCAGCCGCATGTGTGCAAGCAACAGAGGGGCTTTCTCGAGGGGGCCATGCGTTCCATTCGTGAGCTTGTGCCGGTCCATGGAAGTCCTCAGATATTCGGCAGCAGATCGAAGTATTCATCGTCTTGGTTCTTGCCGCCCTCACCCAGGCCGACGGACTTCTCCGACTCGATGAATTCAATCCGCTCAATCCACTTCACCATCTTGTAGCCGAGCTGATTCTCGACCCGTAGCCGCACCGGGGCTCCATAGACCTCCGTAAGGGGTTTCCCATTCATCTCGGTAGCCAGCAGACATTCTGCCTTGAGTACGTTGTCGATGGTTTGCGTGTCGTAGTACTCACCGCCGTAGAGCGACCCGCCAAAGGAGAAGAACGCGACGACCTTGGCGTCGGTCTTGGGCCGCACAAGTTCGACCAGAGTCTTCATGGGAAGCCCACCCCATTTGGCAATGCCCGTCCAGCCCTGAATGCAATGATGCATGGTGATGTTCTCGGCCTTGCCCAGCCGCTCAATATCCGCAAGAGATATCTCGACTGGATTCTCGACAAGTCCGCCTACTTTCAGCTTGAAATGCCGGAACCCTTCCTTTGCCAATTGCCTCCAATCCTCGCGTACCGGGATCTTTCCGTTCGGCCAGAAATACGGAGAGATGTCCTTTTCTGAGTAATTCTCGTTCGGCGGAAGACGGTTAAGCGTAGTAAGCATCAGAGGATAGGTGATGGACTTCTGCGCGTGCTGCAGAAGGCGAGGGTGAAACCACGAAACGTAGTGCGCCACAACCCACGAAAGAACAACCACGCCGATACCGGTAAAGCCCAGGATTGCTCCCCGGCGGCTCATGTCGTCGGTGCCCATGACAATATGATTCATGTTCCGCACGAAGCCCGTCATCACGATGAGCGTCACATGCACGATAAGGAACGCTAAGAAACTGAGCATGGTCAGAAAGTGAATGGAGCGCGCTGCTTGTCTGCCCCCAAAGAGCTTTGCATACCAGGGAAAGCGATTCACCGCTGCGGGCGACATGGCGATGCCGGTGAGGATCGCCAGCGGGCCGAAGACGAAGACGACGCAGAAATAGGCTATCTGCTGCAGAGCGTTGTAGCCGTAATATCCGTTGAACTCGGATGGCAAGTGAAAGGTCGCATAGTGGACCCATGTGTTCCAGGCTTGCAACAGCACCAGCGGCGATTGCGGAACGAGCCGCCGCCACTGTTCTGTGTCGAAGAGCATGACGACGAAGAATATGCCCGTGACGATGAAACCGTATACGTTGAGGAAATGCCAACTGCGGGCGATACCGATCGTATGCCGGTAGCCGGGCGTGGCGACGATGGGCGAAACGTAGCGGGCATCGTCCTTTGCCGTCCAGAGGCGATCCTTCGGGACTTTGATTGGCGTCAGCCGAATCCATTCGCTGCCGGGCGTGCAGTGATCGTTGAAGTAGAGGCGAGGATGATCGGCCAGGATCGATATGCCGCTGCGGATCAACATGGTCACGAAGAGGAAGTTGAAGAAGTGGCAGTATCGCACCCATACCGGAAAGCCATGCGGGCCCGCGAAGTTATTGGGATAGATCTGCGGGACAGGAGGAATAGGAGGGAGTCCGGCAAATAGAACCTCAATCCATGCCGCAAGCACGGGCAGCAGGATAAGCACAGCGGCAGCGATCAGGATGGGTGGCCGAATCCAGATGCGGAAGCGGCGGTCGGGGGGATAATGGACGGCGGCGTGTTCCGCATCGAAGTTAACCATTGCGTGTCTCCCGTGGCGGATTGCAATTCCACTCGCCATCCGAGGGTGAAGACCCCTACTTGGTAGTTGGGGACGAATCCTTTGCGCCGCGGAACGGCAGACGGATGCGCAGGACACGCTCGCGGCTGCGCTCCTCCGCGAGACTGCGAGAGTGCGCGCCCAGTAAGTCCTCGCTCGAAACCATTCCTACGATCCTTCGCTCTAGGTAGCTGTCCACTACTGGCATCCGCGTGCAACCTGTCTCTGCCATGCGATAGACGGCGGCTCGCAGCGGCTCGTCCGCAACTGCCACCACGGGGTTGCCGCGCGCAACATCGGACATGAGAGTCCATTCGCCACTGTATGCGGCCAGGTCCTTGCGCGTGATAACTCCGCTGAGGCGGCGGTCCGCGTCGATGACTGGATAGAGGTGCTGCCCGCGTGTGGGGTCACCATTCTTCAACAAACTCCGCGCCTCGTCGACAGAGCCGCTCGCGTCGAACGCGATCAATCTTGTGTGCATCACCTCGCGGACGAAAAGCGCTTCTAGCGGATCCACGCTATATTCGCGGCTAAGATGAAAGCCGCGGCGCGCTACCTTTTCCGTGAGAATAGAGCGCTTCAGCACCAGCACCGTAAAGGTGTGAGCAATGACGGCGGCAACGATCAGAGGCAGAATCATGTTGACGTCGTGTGTCAGTTCGATCGCGAATACGATTCCCGTGAGTGGCGAGCGCATGGTGCCGCCAAGGATTGCTCCCATGCTGACCAGTGGCCAGAACCCGGCGCCGGCCGCGGGAAGAAATGACGCTTCGAGGCCGCCCAAAGCGCCGCCCATCATCAGCAGCGGCGCCAGAACGCCGCCCGATGTTCCCGACCCTAGCGATACCGCCCAGATGGTGGATTTCACAAGCAGGATTCCCAGTAGCAGGCCAAGGGCTCCATTGCCTTGAAGCAGCGAATCAATGGTGTCGTAACCCACGCCGAGGGCCTGCGGGAAGATCATGCCTCCCAACCCAATCGCCAGGCCTCCGATGGCCGGCCACCACATCCAGTGAATAGGCAGCTTGGCGAAGGCATCCTCGGCCGCATAGACCGCGCTAGTAAGCAACGCAGAGAGCGCCCCGGCGAGAATACCGCAAATAACACAGCCTATAAGCCCTGCCGGGCCGATGAATACCGGGTGCGGCGGCGTGGGGAACAGCGGACCGAGGCCGATGAGGTATCGCCGCGCGGCTCCTGCGGTGGCGCTGGCCAGCGCGACGGGGATGAGGCTGCGCGGCTTCCATTCGAACAGCAGCAGCTCGACGGCAAGCAGAATCGCCGACAACGGCGCGGCGAATGTTGCAGACATGCCCGCCGCCGCCCCGGCCACCAACAGGGTCTTCCGTTCAGCGCTGGTGAGATGAAGGAACTGCGCGATCATTGACCCGAATGCGCCGCCGGTCATAATGATGGGGCCTTCCGCGCCGAATGGTCCGCCGGTCCCGATGGACAGCGCCGCCGACAAGGGCTTGAGAATAGCCAGGCGCGGCTGCACCTTGCTGCCGCCGATCAGGATGGATTCGATGGCCTCCGGTATGCCATGCCCGCGAATCCTTTCCGAGCCGTAGCGTGCCATCAGACCGATGATCAATCCCCCTGCGACGGGCACAAGCACAGCCCACCAGCCAATATGATTCCCCGCGGGCGAAACCAGTGCGCTGCTGAGACGCTGGTAGTAGAAGAGATTAGTAAAGAGCCCGATCAGACGCAGCAGCGCGAGCGCCACATACGCGCCAACCACGCCTATCGCGATGGCCAACCCGGCGATGGGCAGCACGCGGATCGTGGTCGTAAAATCGCCCAGCTTCCTCAGTTCATTCGAAAGCTTCATGATTGACCCAGCACTTTGCGCAGGCTCTTCATCAATTCCGGGCTCCTGTCTAGCAGTTCGTCATGGTGCGCAACTGACAAGCTGTGCAACAACGTTTCCCCTTTCCTTGTGAGGCGGACAAGGACCTGACGGTGATCCTCTTCCGTTGCCATGCGCTCCACCGCGCCATGTTCGGCCAGCCGGTCCACCAGTTCCACCGCGCTGTGATGGCGGATGAGCATGCGGGCGGCGAGTTCGCCAATGGTGGGGCTCACACCGTTTGGCAGGCCCTTGATGGCCAGCAGAAGCTGGTGCTGTTGCGGCTCGATTCCGGCGGCGCGCGCCTGGTCTTCACTGAACCGCAAAAACCGGCGGATCTGAAAGCGGAACTCGGCCAGTGCTTGAAACTCGCGGGTTGAAAGCTGCGTCGCCGTCACCGTCACATAAATATCGTAACACGATATATTGTAAAACTCAACCAAGTCCGCCGCGCATTCCGAAAATTGGCGTAAATGGAGAGAACCAACCGAAGCAGAGGCTCCCGCGAACGAATGCAAAACATTGAAACGACAATGGATGCGCACTGTACCTGAATTCGTACCCAGCTGTGCTGTCCGACCTGAGACACCCAAAACATGTAGCATTATCGAATGCTGTAAGCATCTGAAAACAAGTAGGATATGGCGCGCCTGTTGGTGCCGGGAGGGGGAATTGAACCCCCATGACCGCAAGGGTCGGCGGATTTTGAGTTGACGACGAAAACCGTAAATCCATGATAAATAAGGGAAATGGAGCATAATCGAGAAATCGTGTAACTTGTTTATTTATAATAATTTAGACCAATAAACCGTAATCCAGACAAACTGATGAGTGTACCGCTATTGTACCGAACCACGGAAATCAGCCACGGCTCTCAATGTTGGCTTGAGGTTGTTGCCAGCTCATTGATGTTCGCTCCAGTGAAGGCTCGGAGTCCAATGCCTGGCAGTTGAATTGGCCGTCGGCACCGGGAGGATGCACGGCAAAAGAAATGCGCGGAGCAAAATGCCAACCTCTTCGAGAGAGGTAGAGCCGGTTCCAGGGTACAGGCGGCCGACGAACGCATTCCATTGCTGTTTCTTCTGCGGGTCGCCGAGGAACTCTTCCGTCAGAGCAAATGGAACCTCTTGCGGAATTGCGACCCCACGCCGCTCAAAAGACGCACGGATCGCAGCGCGCAACGTCTCCATGTCAAAAGTCCAGGTGTTGGCCATGAACCAGATGTCGTAGAAGTCCTTCATGCGGCTGTTGCGAATATCCAATGCAACCATCGCATTGAATTTCTCCGCGATGGCGGCTTCGCGTGGATAGGCGCGGATGACCGGCGGCTCCATAGGGAGCAGCACAGGAAATGACTCGAATTCCGGCTCGGGATAGACGGCGTCGCCGAATCCAATATCGACTTGCATCGGTATGCGCGCGCCGGCCAGGACGCCCTGGAATTTCACGCGCACGCCTTCATACTCGTCCTCTTCTTTGATCCGTGTTCCCTCGACCGATTCGCCGTCGAAGAGAATGCCGTCATTCCCTTCGACCTTGCATATGGCCTGAATGCTCTCCTCGACTTCACGAATGGCCGACGATCCCCAGCCGAGCAGGTCCAAATCTTTCGTCGGCCGGTGAGTCTCGCCCGTCCAGAGCGTAAACAGCGTCGCTCCCTTGATTGCGAATCTGTCGCGGTAGGGCGAGTTGCCCAGCCGGTACAGAAATCGCTCGATCGCATATCTTCCCAAGACGCGCTGGTAGTCTTGCCCTTTGCTTTGGGCGAGAGCGAGCAGACGTGCTCGGATGGAAGCCGCAGGATTCTTCGCCGGTTCGCGGGTCATAGTGCCTCCATGTAGGGACGGATGACGTTGCTCACGCGGCAGATCTTGGCATAGTGGTAGATGTCGTTGATGGTGGCCTTCTTTTGGCGGAGACTGTCTTTCAGCGCCTCGATTGCAACGTCCAGGCCAACTTTGTTGCGGAACTTGAAGCAATCTGCCACGGTCTTTGCAACTGAGTAAACGCGCACAGGCACGCTCTCAACCGTATGATTTTCGACGCCTTCGGAAAGCGAAGGTTCCGTTAGACGCACCACGCGGAGTGAAGGCGACAGGATAGCAGGCTTTCTTGCCCCTTTGCCGAGAGCGATCCAGACAAATGCCGGGCTTTGCGTAGTGAATTCGTGAAAAGCCAGGGCCGAGAGGAGGCACAGAATTGCTTCGGGCACCCGTTTTGCCACCTCCGCGTAGGAGTGGTGCTCAGTGATCGCCGCGTCGGGCAGGGTGTATATCCCGCGCCCAAGCCGGCTGAGCTTTCCTTGACGGTGGAGACGCAGCAGATACTCACGGGGAATCCCGAGGGCCTCAACATCGCGGGGCCTCACGATTCCCTTCCGGCGGACGTACTGCATGGTTCTCTGAATTGGCTTTGTCGTCATCATTGTGTCAAACCATCATTATTTAATCACATATAATGACATATTGCAACAGGAGGCAAAGCCGTCATGCAATCGACTTCTCCTGTTTGAATCGAACAATCTTATACATTACAGCAACTTACAAGACATCGGTAGCCCCTAGGTTCCCGTAAGCGCACCCAAGCCCGAGAACCAACGTATCGCACAACGTATCGTGTTTGCCAATTGGATATCCTAATCCAAATCCGAGATTTCACAGTCCGCGCACCCGTGCTTGGGACAGTCCCTATAATGGTTTACAACACAAGAAGCAGCGGTGATTCGCGTGCCAACCAGCAATCCTTCACACGGTAACGGCAACCGAAACGACGGTGCCGGTTCTGTGCCCAACATTACCGAAGTCTTCCTCGCGGGTGATACTGCGGCAGGTCTGGAACGGATTCGCACACGGCTGCTCGACATTACAAACCGCAATAAACTTCTCAACTTCCGGCCTTCAAGTACTTCGTCTCTTCAGGTCGTGGACGCCCCAATCGGTCCGGTCTTCACCAGGCTTTGCGACGGAGAGAAGCTTACATTTATGCCTGTGCCGGAGCCAGATGATGCAGGGAACCTTGAGGAAGAGATCCCCGCAAAAGACCAGGCTGAACTGCTGGGCTGGAACACTTCGATTGATCTCGAAGGCGTTGAAAAGGAAGACGCCACGAGCCTTCCAGTCCTGCATTACCAAGAATCGCTCGATACCGTGAGCCGAAAGATCGCCAGTGCCGCTAAGACTCTGATCGAGGAATCCGGCGTGAATATGCTTTACGTCGTATTCGGATTTCTGGAATGGTTCGAGTCGGACGACTCAGATCAGTCACACCTAGCCCCTCTTATTGTTGTACCTGTATCCATAGAGCGCGTCGGAAGCACCGGTAAGGCGATTCAAACTATCATCGAATACTCCGGTGAGGATATTGGGTCCAACCTGTCATTGGTCGAAAAGATGCGGCGCGATTTCGGTATCGAGATACCGCTTTTAGAAGACGACGACACACCGGAAGGATATTTCGAAAAGTTCTCTGAGTTACTGAACCTGAAGAAGCGCTGGAAGATCCGCAGGCGTATCACTCTGACATTTCTCAGCTTCGGCAAGCTCCTCATGTACTGCGATCTCAACCCGAACACCGGCACAACCGGCCAGAGTATCGCCAATCACCCTCTCGTCCGTGAATTGTTTGAGGGAATAAAAAAGCCGAACATCAATCTGGCTGAGGAATACGCCATTGACGAGCCCAGTCTGAAGAAGGATGTCCCACTGTTGATTCGTGATGCTGACAGTTCCCAGCACAGTGCGCTGATTCATGCTCTCCGTGGAAAGAATCTGGTCATCGAAGGGCCGCCGGGCACTGGCAAATCTCAGACCATCACCAACCTGATTGCCGCGGCGCTCGCCGGCGGCAAAACGGTGCTTTTTGTTTCAGAGAAATTAGCCGCGCTTGAGGTTGTTCGCAGTCGGCTTGATGATGTCGGGCTGGGGATTTTTTGCCTTGAGCTTCACAGTCACAAGACAAAGAAGGGAGCTCTGCTCAACGACATTGCTCAGCGGTGCAATAAGCGCGGCACCTTCCGCGAGCCTGGAGACCTCAACGACCAGCTGGCCATAGTCGAACAGAAGAAGCAGCTTCTCACCAAGTATGCCGCTCTCATCAACAAGACGATTGAGCCCTTCCAGGCGACCATCTTCGATATTCTATGGGCCAGAGATCGGAGCAGCCAGGAGATCGGCCGTCATCGCGATGTGCTCGGACAGATGTTCTTTCCCCACATCGTGAAGTTCACGAAGACGGATTTCGCTGAGGTTGAACAGTTTGTCTCCATCTATGGACAGACACTAGACGCCATTCTTGAGACGAGCGATTCCCTGGACCGGCACCCTTGGGCTTGGGTAAATGTTCCTCTCGGAATCGACGCAGAAGACCGCATCTTCAGTGTATTAGAGGAGTTTCTTGCCACAATGAGGCGCGCTGAGGAATGCCGCACCCAACTGCAAGATACCAGTGGGATTACCCTCGAAGAGTCCACGAATGGCCTCGAAAGGGCCGGAAAGATCCTCGCCGACCTTCCAGAAGCCGATGACAATCTCGTCTCTGAAAGATTACTTACCCCTTGCCAGACACTCTCGACTAGGCACCAGCTTACCGAATTTGCCAGCCATTTGGAAGCCTATCGCGATTCCTACAATAACCTGACGCCGTTCACGACACTGGTCGACACCTTTCTTGACGCACATATCGACCAAGCACTTGGTGATGCACTTGAATGCCTACGACGCTGGAAGCTGGAAAAGCATCCTGTCAGGGATCTGCGCGAGACGTGGAAGATTGCTTCTGAAACAGCGAAACTGCTTGAAGAGGCTCATTCCTCCTTTCATATGCTTCTGGCCGTGGTCGACTGCGACGTGGCTCCAACACATTCGGCAATCACCTATTTGCTCGAATTTGTCCGCATCTTGGAATCCGCGCCATTTGATCATCTACACCTCCGCGGGTCCATATATGAGGATGAATGCACCAAGCCGACGTTGCAGGCCGCCAAGAACGAGGCCCGCGAGATCAAAGAAAAGGCGACGCAGCTTGGCCAGCGCTTCGACCTCTCACTCGTAGGCGGGATGCACACACCGGCTCATCTGCTCCAGTGCGCCGCTGAATTGGATTCCGCATCCTTCTGGCAGCGCATCTTTGGCAGGGGGTACCGGAAGTCCGTCAAGGCCTACACACAGATCGCTTTGGACAATAAAAAGCCCCGTCGGGACGACATGAGCCGTTCGCTCCGAATTGTGGCCGAACACGCACAACGCCGCGGCCGCTTTGAGAACAACCCGAATTACCAAACGCTTTTTGGTGTAGAGTTCCGCGGCGTCGAAAGTGCCTAGGAAGATTTTGACTTAATTCTTCGATGGTACGAACAGGTGCTTATTGCCCTGCCGGGTCACCGAGAGCAGGCCCAGCCTTTCCGCCAGATTTTGTTCAGCGCCCGCGTGGAGCGACTAAAGGCTATCAAGCTCAACATAGCAACCGTTCAGGAATCCGTTACCGCGCTCCAATTGATCGCTTCGCGCATTACGGACTTCTCGCGCGCGGTGCCAGGTCAACTGTCGTTGATCGCCTCCGGCTCCTTTGAGGCTATTCTCAACTGTATAAGGGCTCTGGATCAAGAGCTTGGCAAGGTGTTACAGGTTCTCGATCAGCGCGGAATCTGTGACGACGTGACCGTAGAGTATGTCCTGAGCGCACTGCCAGTTGCGCGGAAATGCCGGAATTCCAAGGCTGCTATCGACGCCGCTACCAGCCTGCACGCCATCCTGGGCGATGCCTATCGGGGGGTTGATACAGATGTCATTTTCATCAAGCGCACAGTCGAGTTCGCAGAGAGTATTGCGGGACGCAACCTGCCGGACACGACGTTTACTTGGCTCTTGTGCGACGAGTACAAAAGCCGCTTTGGCCAGCTTCGCAGTCTGCTTAACGCTACTTCTGATTGCGCCGGCCGGCTTCGGAAGTCATTGAAAGAGTTGGACTCCCTTTCGGAGTCCAACTTCTGGACATCACACTCCCCGAGCACCTTCAATAGTATGAGGCCCCTCGCGGAGAACGCACAATCGCATCCGGATGCTTTAGCTCAGTGGAACTCCCTTCTCAGGCTGCGAATCAAGAGTAAAGAGGAGCGGATCGACCGGCTAATGAAGCTTGCTGACTCACTGGATATACCACCTCTTGAGTTGGTGAAAGCATTCCGTTTTGTCTTCTACAATTCGCTCTGTCGGCACGTATTCTCCGACCACCCCGAATTGGATCAGATGACGGGGATCACGCAAGAGGAGTTGCGCCGCCAATTCGCCGCAGCCGACAAGGAATCCATTCGGCTCTACAGCGAGCGGGTTGCCGCCATCATCGACAAGCGGCCGACGTTCCATGGCCACCAGTCCGGACCCGTTCGCGATTGGACAGACATGGCTCTTGTTTACCATGAGATCAATAAGCAGAAGCGCCACATTCCAATCCGGCAATTGATCCGGCGGGCGCCCAACGCCCTTGTCTCGTTAAAACCGTGCTTCATGATGGGGCCTCTATCTGTGGCACAGTACCTTGAGTCTGGTGGTTTGAAGTTCGATCTGGTGGTTATGGATGAAGCTTCTCAACTTAAGCCGGAAGATGCCATCGGAGCAATCGCCCGCAGTAAGCAGGTCGTCATCGTAGGAGATCCGAAACAGCTCCCCCCAACCACTTTCTTCCAGCGCTCCGGTATGGATGCCGAAGACGGCAATAACGAAGATAGCCGAACGGCCACCGAAGAGGCAGAGAGCATCCTTGACGTAGCAAGCACTTTGTACCAGCCTGTGCGCCGACTACGGTGGCACTACCGGTCACGGCATCACAGCTTGATCGCCTTTTCCAACGAAGAGTTCTACCAGCGTGACCTGATCATCTTTCCAACTGCCTACCATGACGATCCCTCTCTTGGTATCAAGTACAACTTTGTGGCCGATGGGATTTACGAAGATAGTCGGAATGCGCGGGAAGCCGCTGTCGTAGTTGAGGCTGTGCTGGAGCATATGCGGCAGAATCCGGACGAATCACTTGGTGTCGTGACGCTCAACTTCGAGCAGTGCGAACTCGTCGAAGAACTTCTCGATCATAAATTGAGGGAAGATCCTTTCGCTGTCGCTTATCAAGAGAGAATGAAGGGAGGCTTCGACTCGCTATTTGTGAAGAATCTGGAAAACGTGCAGGGCGACGAACGCGACGTTATCTTCATTTCGACGACCTATGGACCGGATGCTCGCGGAAATCAGTACCAGCGATTTGGGCCGATCAACAATTCAAATGGCCACCGCCGGCTCAACGTAAGCGGGTGGTCTGCCCCTGTTGACCATCTGCGGGGTCGTGTATTTGGGGTAAGGACTGATTTGCGAAGTTTCCACCTATTTTACAGCGGTTCCAAGTGTGCTATACCCAGGAGAGGGCACAAGG
>Ga0326728_10011804_pt1 | contig 19747 bp, 17 predicted proteins | sample MB3enrmetagenome_FD_207602 | JGI IMG/M metagenome (GOLD analysis project Ga0326728, IMG submission 207602) | Lab enriched peat soil microbial communities from McLean, Ithaca, NY, United States - MB31MN | ecosystem: Environmental > Terrestrial > Soil > Wetlands > Peat | place: USA: New York... | reverse complement strand
CTGACGTTCGAGGCATTGGCCATGGATTTCCGCAAGGTGCGCCTGAAACGGCGGTCGGATTGCCCGGTGTGCGGAGAGCATCCCGTCATCACCGAGCTCCACGACGAGGCCCTGCCGGTCTGCGACCTTCCCGCGAACCGAGGAGGGCACCGTGCGTCTGGCGCGTGAAGCCTACGAGCGGCTGCTCGCCCATGCGCGCGCGGACGCCCCGGTGGAAGCCTGCGGCTACCTCGGCGGCTCCGAAATAGCGGACCGGTGCCTGCCCCTGAAGAACATGGACGCCTCCCCGGAGCACTTCACCTTCGACCCCGCGGACCAGTTCGCCGCGGTCCGCACGCTGCGGGCCGAAGGTCGCAGGGTGCTGGCGGTCTACCACAGCCATCCGGCTTCGCCGGCGAGGCCCTCCCAGGAGGACCTCCGCCTTTTGGGGGACCCGGAACTGCTCTACGCCATCCTGTCCTTGGCCGGCCCCGAGCCGATCCTCAAATGTTTCCGCGTTCGGGACCAAAAGTCCGCCGAAGAACCCCTCGAAATCGTCTGAAGGAGGAACTCCATGACCGACTTGAAGCTTCCCGAAAATTCCACCAGCCGCAAGCTGTCGATCGTCGTTTTTTCCGGGGATTTCGACAAAGCGGTGGCCGCCTTCACCCTGGCTTCGGGCGCCGCGGCGGTGAATTGGGAGGTGAACCTCTTTTTCACCTTCTGGGGCCTGAACATCCTCAAGAAAAAGCGGGGACGCAGCCCCTTGGGCAGGGGCCTATTGGCGCGGGCCTTCGGCTGGATGCTCGGCGGCGTGGACAAGCTTCCCTTGTCGCGCCTGAATTTCGGGGGCATCAGCCCCAAGCTGATGACCGGGCTGATGAAAGACCGCAACGTCGCCACGCTCGACGAACTGATCCAGGCCTCCAAGGATCTCGGGGTCACCTTCACCGCCTGCGAAATGAGCATGCATATCCTCGGGTTGAAAAAGGAGGATTTCATCGACGAAGTGCGCGGCGTGGTCGGCGTCCCCTCCTTTCTGGACACCTCCAAAGACGCGCATATTCTTTTCATCTCCTGAGGGCCCCATGGCGACCAGCATCGACGTCACCCGCGAGCATTGCCCGATGACCTTCGTCAAGGTGAAGCTGGCCTTGGCGAAGCTGCGGCCCGGGGAAACCCTGGAAGTGCTGCTCCTCGAAGGCGAGCCCCTCGAAAACGTGCCCCGTTCCGCCCGGGAGCAGGGCCACGAAATCCTGGAGCAAGGCCCCTTGAACGGCGGCGTCCATAGGGTCGTCCTCCGCAAAGGCGCCTGAGCCGCACTACGGCGTTCCTCGGGTGACTCCGCGGACCGTCCATGGGAAAATCCTTTCATGACTTCCAGCGTTTCCTACAAAGAACCCAGCGGACTGCATTCCGGCCGCTCCGGTCAAAAATTACGTACGCGCCAGAAATTGGTCGCCGCGGCCCGCGACCTCGTGCTCCAGGGGCGTCCACCGACCTTGTTGGAGGCCGCGGCCGCGGCGGGCATATCCCCGGCCACCGCCTACCGTTATTTTCCGGACCAGCTCCGGCTCCTGGGTGAGGCGCTCAAGGACGCCGGACCTTCGATGCGCGCGCGCGTCCCCGGGGATATCGACCAATCCGAACCGGCAAGCCACCGCATCACGATCGCCGCGGAAGGGTTTTTCCGCCAAGCCATCGAACGCGAACGCCTGATCCGCGCCGTCATGGCCCTATCCTTGTTGCGGAGCGTGGACACCGACCCGGAAGCGCGCCAAGAAGCCGTTTCTGTCCGTCCAGGTCTTCGCCGCATGTGGATCGAAAAGGCCCTGGCGACGGAAGCGCGCACCCTCCCCCCCGCGAAATATCGGCGCCTGAACCTGGCCTTAAACGCCCTCATCAGCACCGAATCCCTGGTCGTGCTCCAGGATCTTTGCGGCGCCACCGCCCAGGAGGCCGCGGACACCTGCGCTTGGGCCAGCCGCATCCTGGTCAATTATGTGCTGCACACCGAACAGGCCATTCTCGCCGCCATGCCCGCGGAAGACGCCCCTGTCCCCGCCCCAAAGCCGTCCTCCCTGCCCCGCCGCAGGACCGGCGCCGCCGGGGCGCCCCCCCGCAAGCCCAAACCGACCCGCCGCGCCCGAAAATCCGGGGCTCGCTAGCGTCTTCTCCGGGGGTTCAAAAGGTCGACACCTTCGCGGCTTCCTCCCCTCGTACCTGCGCCTCCATCAATCGGCTGTATTTCCCGCCTCCGGCCAGCAAACCGGCGTGATCCCCCATTTCCACCAATCTCCCCCCCTCCATCACCAAAATCCGATCCGAACGGGCGATGGTCCCCAGCCGATGGGCGATCGTCAGGCTGCTGCGCCCTTCCAGGACCACCTCAAGCGCCGCCTGAATCTGCGCTTCCGCCTCTTCGTCGACGCAGGCCGTCGCCTCGTCCAAAATCAGGAGTCGAGGCTGATGGGCGAGCGCCCTTGCCAGCGCCAACAACTGCCGCTGTCCTTGGGATAAATCCTTCCCGCCCTCCTTCAAAACGGCCGCGTAGCCCCCCGGAAGGCGCCGAATAAATGCGTCCGCCCCGGTGCGTTCGCAGGCTTCCCGGACCTGGAACTCGGAAATTGAGATGTCCGCCAGCCGCACATTTTCCAACACGCTCCCCCTGAATAGATAGGGTTCCTGAAGCACCAACGCGCATTGGCGGCGGAGTTCCTGCGGATCGATCTCCTGGAGAGGCAAGCCGTCGGCCAGTACCCGGCCGCGCTGGGGATCGTAGAGGCGCAGTAAAAGCCCCCCCAAGGTGCTTTTACCGCTCCCGGTCGGGCCCACGACCGCGACCCGCTCACCGGCCTTCAACTTCACGGTTAAATCCTTCAACGCCCAAGGTCCCTCAGGACCGTGGTAACTGAACCAGACGCCATCCAAATCGGCCGAACCCTGGTAGGCCCGTAAACGCAAGGGCGTGCGCGGCGCCTGAAGCCTCGGTGCAAGGTCCAACAGCGCGAACAGGCGCTCGGCGCAGGCGAACGCCGTCTGGAAATTCCCCCATTTATCCGCCAATTCCCTGAGCGGAACATACAACCTCTGGACGTAAAAAACGGCCGCCACCACCACACCAAGACTCGGCCCTCCCGGCCGGCCTCCCCAGAAGCCCCCCCAAAAAAGCAGGCCGGCGACGCTGACGGCCCCAAAAAACTCGGCGACCGGCTGAAAAAGCGCGTTCAGGCCGATCTGCCTCAGGAACAAATCCCTTAGTGATGCGCTCAGGCGTTCATGGACCTCCGCCTCCCGATCCTCCGCCGTGTACGCCTGCACGGTCGAAAGCCCGGCCAACCTTTCGGCCCAAAAAGAGGTCAAAGTGGCGTTGCGGGCCCTGGCCTCGCGCTGGTTTTTCCGGATCTCCCTCCGGGTAAAAAGCGTGAACGCGGCCAAAAAGGGAAGCAGACCCAAACCGGCCAGCCCCAGGCGCCAATCCAGGCCCAGCATGACTCCGCCCACAAAAACCACCGTCGCCGCGTTCCCGAACACGGCGACCACCCCGTCGGCGTAGAGATCCCCCACCGATTCGAGGTCGTAGATCACCCGGGTCATCAGTCGGCCGACCGGATTGGCGTCGAAAAAGGAGACCGGCTGGCCATGGACGTGCGTGAACAGGCGCACCCGAAGGCGGTAAATGATCGCGGCGGCGGCGCCGGCGCTGAGCACGGACTGGAAAGCCTGAAAAACGAGGCCCACAACCACCAAAAGCAGGTATAAGGCCGCGAAGCGCCATACGCCCCGGACATCCCCGGCCTTGAGCGGGCCGTCGATCAGCCGCGCCACGATCAGGGGACCCGCCTGCTGGGCGGCGGTCGCCGCCGCCAGCAGGAGCGCGGCCAAAGCGAATGCCCCCGTATGGGGCCGGGCGAACCCGGCCAAACGGCCGAAAATCCTGCTGTCGGCCATGCTCTGCGAGACGTCTTCCCTTGAGTCAGCCATGCACGCCCTCCGGAAACGCCAAGGGCGCCTTGACCATGCGCATGGGCCGAGATGGACCTTCCTCGGCCCGGAAAGCGTTCCTTGCCCCGGGGACGGCCACCGACACAAGCCGGCCGCCCCGGAGCGTGGCGACCCGATCGCAGTGGGCCAGTGTGCTGGCGCGATGCGCCGCCAAAACAACGGTGCATCCCTTCAGACGCCGCCTGAGTCCAGAAAGCATGCGTTCCTCGACGACGGTATCCACCGCCGAAAGGGTGTCATCCAACAGCCAAATGTCCGCGGGCTTAAGCAGCGCGCGGGCCAACCCGAGCCTTTGGCGCTGCCCCCCCGATAGGTTGACGCCCCGTTCCCCCAGGATGGTCCCCAAGCCCTCCGGCAGGGCCTCCACCTCTTCCCGGAACCCTGCGCACTCCAAAGCCGCCCATAATTCGGTTTCCGAGGCTTTCGGAGCGCCAAGGCGCAGATTTTCCGCGACCGTCAGGCTCAGAATCGCGCAATCCTGCCCTGCCCAGGCCACCTGGGAACGCCAATCCTTGGGATCCAGCGTCCTTAAGTCCCGCCCGCCTCCCCAAATCGTGCCCCGATCGGGATCGTGTAAACGCAGCGCCAGGCGCAACAGGGTGGTCTTGCCCGACCCGACTCCTCCGCAAAGACCCAACCAGGTTCCTTGTTCCGCCTCCAAATCCAGGCCCTCGACCGCCTTGGGGCCCGCCGCATACGAAAAATCGACATGGTCCCAATGCAACCCTCTGCGGGTGGGGTTCGGGGCGCGTCCAGGTCCCATTCGGACGCCGGTCCGTTCGTCCAGCACCTCGTTCAGGCGTTCGACCGAAGCCTTGCCCTTTTGGTAAAGCGTCGCGCACATCCCGAATTGGCGCAGCGGCCCCGCGAGTTGAAGCGCGTAATCGATCAAGGCCGCGAACGCGCCCAGGCTCAGGCTCCCTTCGGCGACGCGTTCACCGCCGGACCAAAACACCGCCGCCAACGACAGGCCGAATACCGCCGCGATGGTCGGCTCGTAAAACGCCGACCACACGGCCACCTTCAACTCCCGATCCCTCACCTCGGCGCTGGCCACGGAAAAACGGGCCGCTTCGGTTTCCTCCCTGGCATACGCCTTGACGGTCCTCGCTCCGGAAAAACTTTCCGACGCCAAAAGCGAAAGGCGATCCAGGGATTCCTGGCTTCCCCTGGAAAGGTCGTTGATCCGCCGGCCCAAGCCAACGACCAAAACCGGAACCAGGGCAAGGGGCGCAGCGCAAAAAAGGGCGGTGCGCAGGTCCAAGCGGGCCATCGCCAGCAGCGTGAATGCGGCCAAGGTCGCCGCGTCCAAAAAAAACGCCCCCCCACGGCCTAAAAATTCCCGCAACGCCGACAGGTCGCCGAGAGCCCTTGTCACCAGCTCACCGAGGGGCCATCGCTGGGTGAAATCCCGGCCCTGCGAAGCGATATGTCCAAAAAGGCGACCCCGGACTCCATGTTCCACTTTCCGCGACGCGCCCAACAGCCCGAGACGCCAACCATAACGAAGCCAGGACTGCGCGAAAACCAAGGCCACCCGCAAAAGCGCCCACCCCACGACCAGTTCCAGCCCGGCGCCGCCTTTGAGTCCGTCCACCGCCTTTTTCAGGACCAGCGGCAGCCACTGTTGGGCGAAATTCGCCGCAATCATCGCCCCAAATCCCAGGCCCAGCGCCAAGCGTTGATCCCGGTAATGGGGGAATATATGTCTGAACCGCTTCAAGGGCGTATTCCAAGGCATAATCGCCTCAAACCGAAGGCAATGGGCTTGCCGTCTCCAAGGGCTCTCCCCCCGGTCGCGCGATGGTTTCGGTCATGCTTTTGCGCCGATAGATTCTCAGGACCCTCTTGCGGAAACGGGGAAGCCGCCAAAAAAACACCGTCCCCACGCTCAGGCAGATGCAGCCCCCCAAAAACACGGCCTCCGGCGCGCCCACGCGGGCCGCGACCCACCCGTAGGCGAGGCCCCCGAAAGGGGTCATCCCCATGAACGCCATGGTGTAGAAAGCCATCACCCGCCCGCGCATTGAATCCTCAGCCAGGGTTTGGATGAGCGTCGCGCATCCGGTGATCTGGATCGCCGAACCCAAGCCGACGAGCGCCATCGCCGGAAGCGCGTTCGCCATCCGGTCGGCGCCCGCGAAAGCGACCAAACCCGCCCCGAACGCCACCACCGCCAACGCCAAACTCCGTTCCAGATCCAAGACGGTGGTGCGGGAAGCCAGGTAAAGCGTCCCGATCAGCGCACCCGCTCCGCTCAAAGCCCCGAGCCATCCGTAGGTCCGGGCGTCCCCATGCAGCACATCCTGCGCGAACACCGGCAGCAGCACCTGGTGGGGCAGGCCGGCGAGGCTGACCATCGCGAGCAAAAGCAGGACGTCCCTGAGCGGGCGGTTGCCCAAAACCGCCCGGCACCCGGCCGCGAAATCGCCGAGCGGACGCCCGGCGCGGGGCTCCAAACGACGGTCCGGCAGGCGCATCATCCCTAGCCCCGCAAGGACAGCCAAAAAGCTGACCGCGTTGAGGGCGAAACACCAACCTTCCCCCACGGCGGCGACCACCCCACCGGCGACGACAGGGCCCACCAAATTCGCGCCGTTGACCATGCTCGTGTTCAGAGCCAGGGCGTTCGCGAGTTCCTCCTTGTCGTCGACCACCTCATAGATTAAGGCTTGGCGCAGCGGGACATCGAACCCGTTGACCACGCCCAGACAGACCCCCAAGGCGAAGATGTGCCAAACACGAATCCAACCGCCGATCGCGAGAACGGCGAGCGCCGCAGCTTCCAAAAGCGCCAAGGTCTGCGTGACCAGCATGCCGTCGCGCGGCCGGGTCCGGTCGACCACCACGCCCGCAAAAGGGGCCGAAAAAAAGGTCGGGACACGGGTGACAAAGGCGATCAGGCCGAGCATCGCGGCAGAATGCGTGAGCCGATAGCCCAACCAACTCATCGCCACCAACTGCAATTGGGTCCCCACCAACGAAATGCTCTGACCGACGAAAAACAGGCGGTAATTCCGGTACCTCAGGGTCCTGAACACCGCCATCGCCCGCGCCTAGACGAGGGGTTCGAACAGATGAATCCGGATCGCATGGGGGATGCGCAAGGGTTCCTCCCAGGCTTCCAGGGCTAGGGCGTGTTCGCGGTCGAAAGCCGCCGTGGCCTCGGCATCCAAGGCGGCTCCAATCCATTTGCTGGCCCGAATCCTGCCCCGCCACTGCGCCCTGCTGAACGCCAGTTCCTCCACGTAGATCACATTGTGTTTCAGGCGGAACGCACCGGCCGTCCAGGGGAGCGGTCCCTCCTCCCGCGGCGGCTCACGGTGCGCGTAACGGGGCTGATGCTTTTCGATCAAGTCGTCCGTCGCCCTTGCGACGCCATCTTTCCCCGCCTGCCACAGGATGGAAGTGATCGCGAGCGACCCGCCCGGCGCCAGCAGTCGTCGCACTTCCGATGCCACCCGTGCCTGGTCGAAATACCCCCAGCACATGCTCGCGGTCACGACATCAAAGGAGCCGTCCGCCAAGCCCGTGGTTTCCGCGGTGCCGACCCGAAAATCGATGGTCAGGCCTTCGCCGCGGGCGCGTTCTTGCGCCGCCGCGATCTGCTCCGGGCTCGGATCCACCCCCGTGACCGCCGCCCCCCGGGCCGCGAACGGCACCGCCAGCGCTCCGGTCCCGGTGCCCAAGTCCAGCACGCGTTGGCCGGGCAATCCGACACCCCAGGAATGCAGCAGCTTAAAAAATGACGGCGGATATCCGTTGCGGTACCGCAGATAGTCCCCCGAAACCGCGCCCCAATGCAGATCCACCCTCTTAGATTCGCTCATGGCTCCCCTTTTCCCGGCCGAACGGCCGCTCAGAACCGGAATGCAGCCCACAGGCTCGCCACAAGGCGGCGAACCGCCTCGACCAGCCACCACGACGACCACTCCCCCTTAAATCGCGTATTCAATTTTCGAATCCGGATCCGGATGCTCCGCCAACTGGAACTCCTCCAAAAGTTCGTCCTTGAGCGCGAGAAATTCCCGGCTGTTGCGATCCCTCGGGCGCGGCAAATGGACGGCCAAGGAGCGCTTCAAGCGCCCGGGCCTGGCCGAAAGGACCGCCACCCGATCGGAGAAGTACACAGCCTCCTCGATGTCGTGGGTCACCAACACCGTGGTGACCCCTTCGGCCCGCAGCAAGGCGTCCAATTCCCGCTGAAGCTTCAAGCGCGTCAACGCGTCCAACGCGCCCAAGGGCTCGTCCAAAAGAAGCACCTTCGGCCGGTTCACCAAAGCCCGGGCGATCGCGGTCCGCTGGGCCATGCCTCCGGAAAGCTGGCCGGGATACGCGTTTTCGAAGCCCTCCAAGCCGACTAAATGGATGACACGGGCGATGCGGAGCTCCCTTTCGGCCCGGTCCAGGACTCCCCGTAGCCCGAACGCGACGTTTTCCTTGAGCGTCAACCAAGGGAGAAGGCGGTGTTCCTGGAACACGATCCCCCGGTCCAAGCCCGGCCCCGTGATGGGCGCCCCGTCCAGGAGCGCCTCGCCCTCGAAGTCCCTTTCCAGACCCAGCAAAATGCGCAACAGGGTGGTCTTGCCGCAGCCGCTGCTTCCGACCAGGGCCAGGAATTGGCCCGGTTTGATCTCGAGATGGATGTCCTGCAGCGCTTCCACGACACGGCCCTTGTGCCGAAAAATCTTGTGAAGGCCCCGCACCGTGATGCCCGCAGCCGTTGCCGCCATTGTGTCCTCCTAGCTCCGGGAATATTTCCCGAAGACAGCTTCCCAAACGCGCCGAAGCGCAAGCTGGCACAGAAATCCGGCCAAGGTCACGGCCGCCAAGGCCGCCAGCACCAAATCCATCCGGAATTGGGACCGCCCCTGGTTGATCTCATTGGCGATCCCGGTCCGGGTCGCGGTCAGGATTTCCGCGGCGACCAGGCTCACCCACGCCATGTTCAGGCCCTGGATGGCTGCGGCCTTCAATGAGGGGACGGCCGCCGGCAGAGTCACCTGGAACAGGCGTTCTTTGGGGCTGAGCCCATACACGTCGGCCAGTTCCCGAAGTTCGCCGGGCACCCCGGCCAAGCCCGCGGCGACGTTCAAGGCGACGGGGAAAAACACACCCGCGGCCATGAACGCCAGCTTGCTCGCTTCCCCGATGCCGAACCACAGGACCATCAAAGGGGCCCAGCCGACGAGCGGCACCTGCCGCACGCCGTGGAATACCCCGCCAAACAGGCGTTGAACGGCCCGTCCGGACAGCGCCACTCCCGCGGCAAGACCGAGACCGCCTCCCACCACGCATCCGAACGCCACCCGCAACGCCGACGCCTCCATGTCCGTCGCCAGGGTGCCCGATGCGGCGAGCGTTCCCAAGGTCGCGAGCACCTTTTCCGGAGCCGGAAGAAAGTCCGGGCGCACCCACCGCTCCCAGGCGACCCATTCCCAAACCGCCAGCGAGGCCGCCGGGAATATCCACGCCTTTCCCCACCGGGAAAACGCGCTTTCAGGGCCGGCCATGGGCGTCCCTCCAACGCGAAATCCTGCGCTCCAACGCGGCCAAAGCCCGATCCAGCAGGTAACCCACCAGCGCCACGAGGACCACTCCGGCGAGCACACCGTCCGACTGGAAAAGCATCCGGCTCCAGGTGATCAGGTATCCGACGCCTCGTGTCGCGCCGAGCAACTCGGCTCCGACCACCGCCATCCACGCATACCCAAGGCCGATGCGCAGGCCCGTCATCACCATCGGCGCCGCCGCCGGGGCCGCCACGCGCCAAAAGGTCTGCCAGCGCCCGTACCCATACACGGCCGCCACTTCCAGATGGCGCCGATCGACCTGGCGCAGGCCTTCGCGGGCATTGACGAACACCGGTGTGAAGGACCCCAAGGCGACAAAGGCGATTTTCCCGCCTTCGTCGATTCCGACGAGCAGGATGATCAGGGGAATCCATCCGTACAGGGGGACCTGCTGGAAAGCGTCCAAGGTCGCCCCAACGTATTCGTCCACCGCCGCGGAAAAGCCTAAAATCGCGCCGAACGCCAGGCCGAACCCCGCCCCCAAAAGGTATCCCGCGGCGACGCGACGGAAGCTCACGCCCAGGTTCACCCAAAGGGAGCCGTCCAAGGCCCCATCCTTAAGGACTTCGGCGACTTGGATCGGCGAGGGCAGCAGCGTCGGAGGCGCCCAGGCGAGCCAGGAAACGGCCTGCCACAGGGCCAACACCGCTAAAGGGACCCATAAGGGGGCGGTGGGGTGCCCCCACCACCGGATTTTCCTGCGGTCGCCGGCCCCGGGGGGCGCGGTCGTCGGCTCCACCGCGGCGTCCAGCGCCGTCGCCTCGTCCAAGCGGCTCCGCGTCCCATCAAGCGGCCGCCGCGTGCGCTCCGAAGTCAACGCCAAGACCCGTGGCGCGCCGCCCCATACTGGTTGGTTCATGTGCGTCCTCGAAAGAGGCGGGTCGGCGGAACCTCTGCTTCCGCCGACCCCACCCGTCCCGAAGCCGGACACCCGCGCCCCCGGCTTCGGAAACGCCCTTCTGTCGTTCCCTAGCTGGGGTCCCATTCCTTGGGCAGGGGGCCGGCCTTTTCGACGGCCTTGTCCAGGAAGCTGCGGTCCAGCCAATCGTTCACGTCAAAGGTCTTGCGGATAAAACCGAAATCCTTGATTTCCTGGATCGACGCGTTCACGTGCTCCAGCCATTTCGGGCCGAGCAGGGGATTGATGCGCCCGGCGACCGGCTCCGTCCCGAGATCCTCGCGAGCTTCGCTGGAAGTCGCTCCCGTCTTCGCCAAAAGGGAGAAATATTCCTGGCGGAAATCCGGCTGGCTTAAGCGCACCGAAGCTTCGACATACTGGTCGATGAACAACTGGACGACCTGGGGGTACTTTTTGATGAAATCTTCGGTGGCGTACTCGTTGCCGTACCCAAGATATTTGGCGCTGGCGTCAAAAGGCGAGGTCTTATAGATGATTCTTACCGTTCCCTGTTTGTGCAACGTCAACAGGCTGGTGCCCCCCACGACGGCATCCACGGACCCGGCTTGCAGGGCGGTGGTCTGGTCCAGTCCGACCAGGCTGTACACCTTGTAATCGTCCTCCGTCTCCCCGCGGTCCTTGATGAGCCGGGCGAAGGCCAAATCCAAGTAAGTTCCCTTCTGGAAAGTCACCCGCTTGCCTTTAAGATCGTCGAGGGTGCGGATGGGGCTCCCGGTGAGGACGCCGATATAGATGATCGACTCCCTTCCCGTCCCCGCCAGCAGCTTGGTCTTGAGGCCTCCCGCCCTGCCGATGACGCTGGGCAAATCGCCGGAACCGGCGATGTCGATGGTCCCGTTCGCCACCGCCTCGTTGATCGCCGGTCCGGTGTTCAGGAAAAAGTTCCATTCCACTTTGGTGCCATGGGCGGCCAACGCCTTGTCGAAGGATTGGCTGTCCTGGATCAAGCCGACCGTCCCCGAAGTGAACGGCTTATTGTAGGCGTTGCCGACGATCCCCAAGCGGACGACCTCCGGCCAACCCGGGTCCGCCGCCCGGGCGCCAATGCCCACGGCCAAAAGGGCTAACAGTGCCCAAATTTTCTTCATGGTGTGCTCCTGATGAGAGATGAGGGCTCAGAAACCGTATTGGAACTGGGTCAGCAGCTGGTCCGCGTAAAGTTCCTGGCCTTCCAGTTTGCGTTCGGTGTAATTGATCTGAAGTTTGGTCGTGGAAGCGAAGAACACGTTGAAACCGGCCGTGAAAATCGTCAGGCTGTTGCCCGGCAATCCGGTGTCGGGGTTCCAGGTGTCCGAGCGCAGGAACAATTGGTAGGTCTTGGGGTAGTAGTCGTCCGCGCGGTCTTGGTTGATGTAGTCGGGGATGAACTGCTGGCCCCATTCGTAGAACACCGTCAGCGTCGCGCCGAAGGATTGGCGGTCGGCCAAGCTCACCGCGTTGGACGGATGGTTGTAGGAAAGGTACTGGCTGTCGCCCTGGACGTATTCCGCGGTGAACCCAACGGGCACGTTCACGTATTCCAAGTCGCCGCCGTACTGGACGTTTTGAAGGTCGCCGGTGATGGCCGATCCGGTGTAGGTCAGCGAACCCGGGACGTGCCCCTGGACCACGTTCAAGCCGGCGGTGAAACCGCGCCACTTGCTGTTGTAGTCCACCGGCGCGTTGAAGGCCAGACGGCCGTACAGCGTCTTGTCCGGCTCCGCCGTCGTGACGGTCGGGTAGGAATACTTCGTGTTGGCCGCCGTCGCCGCGGAGCCCACGTTCGGGAGCAGGGCCGCGTTGAAGGAGGTGTTCGCCCCGTTGCCGTTGAGAAGCCCCAACTGATACTGAAGGGCCGCGACCCGGTAGTTGTTGCCGAAATCCTCGTTCGGGAAGAAATCGCCGTTGACCGTCAGGCCGATGTCCTTGCCCGAAAGGTTGTAGCCGGCCGGGCTGGCCCAAATCGCCGGCAGGATGGTCGGTTTTTCGTTGTCGGCGTCCTGCGGTTCCAAGCCGTAGGGCTTGCCTTGTTGGCCCAAGGTCACCGCCAAAAACGGTTTGGTGGGATCGGATGTCGGCAGAACGTTGTAGCTGAGATAGGCGTTGGCCAGCGTGAAATCGGTCTCGGTATTGGCCGTATTCGCCGCGGAAGTGGTCGCCGCATAATTGGAGGTGGAATAGCTCAACTGCAATTGGAAATTCAAATTCTTTCCGCCGGCGTAATCGCGATACAGGCTGCCGGTGGTCGAAAGTGTCGCCAAAGGAACCGAAAATTCGTTCGGGAATTCCGGGTTGTCGTCCGGGCGGTAGGTGTAGCGGGTCTGCAGCGTCCCGTCGAACTGGACATAGCGGAGGGTATTGGCCGTAAGCCGTTGGTACTGGCGGGTCTCGTCGTCGCGCAAAGTCTGGATATCGGCGACCAGTCCGTTGTATTCGTCCCGGGTCACCAAAGAATTGTCGGCGGCCTGGGGCTGCACCGCGCCCAAGGCGTCCTGGGCGTCGGCGGGTGCGGGTGTCACGGTCTTCTGGGGCTCGGCCCCCTGGATGGGGCTCACCGTACCGTCGGCGTAAGCTCCCGCGGCAAGCGCGGCGGCGAACACGGCGGCGGCGAAGCGCCCGATCTGCGTCGTATCGGTCTTCATGGAATGGCTCCCTGGTTGGGAACGCGCCGGGCCTGGAGGCCTCTTGCGCGGGTCTGCCCTCGCGGGCGTTGCGTGTCTGGCAGCGCCCCTTGGTCGCTGCGCGTTCGGCGTTCGGGGCGTATGCGTCGTTGGTGCTTAGGCGTCCAGCCGCAGGAGCCTCTCCCTGGCATAAAAAAAGGTCTGCGCCATAAATTGCTGGCGCAGACCTGGAGTCGTCTCTCGGTTTCTGCCCTTTTAGCACCCTGTTCGCCGGGGACCTGGCACCGAAGCATCGGAGCGTTTCCCTCGACCGGCCGGGGCAATTGAGAATAAATCCTCGCCGTGAGAAACTTATATCATGAACGAAATCTTAATGTCAACACATTTTGCTTAATTAATCTTATTTAATTAGTAAGCTAATTTATACATTTTTTTAAATCGCGCTCCGTTCATTGGCCCTTCGAAACGGCGTCGGCGAACGCGTTGGTGTAGACATCCTCCGGGTGGACGCTCCCCACGGGGATTTGTCCGAAGTCCTCCAAAATCCGCGCCCAGCCTTCGATGCTCTTGGGATCGACCTTCAAGTCCCCTTCCACCGGTCTCCAACGATAATACTTCCACTGGTCCCGCGGCACTTCGTTGAGCCGGTCCAGAATCTCCTGGGCCTCCACCGGATGCGCGTTGCCCCACACCGCGGCCTCGCTGAGCGCCGCCACGAAGCGTCGGACCACATCCGGATGGTCCCGTATGAAATCCTCCCGCGTGGCCCAGCCGCCGATTTGCTTCACCCCGAGCACGTCAAAATCGTCGATGCCGGCCAGGTAGTGATAGCCGCCTTCCGCGGTCAATTTGCTGCCCGGAGGCGCGAATTCCGAAGTGGAAATGGCGTCCACTTTGCCTTCCTTGAGCGCCTGTTCCGAAGCCAAGGGCGAGCCCAAATTGACGAATTCGACCTCCGAGGGGTCCACTCCACCCCTTTTGAGGAACACGGCCAGGGGATACCAGGTGATGGTGGCGGGCTGCGCCACCACCTTACGGCCGATGAAATCCTTGGCATCGCCCCGCAAGGGACCATTGTCTTTGACGAGATAGCGGAACAAGGGCACCTTCCGGCTGGACACCGTCTGCGCGGAAACGACTTTCAATTTCGAACCTCTCGCCCGCGCCAGAAACACCGCCGAAGTCACCGTCCCGGCGAAATCGTTCTCCCCCGCGGCCACCGTCACCAGCACCGCCGGGCCGTGGGCCTGCTTGCCCGTCCATTGAATGCGGATGCCGTGCGCCTTAAAGAAGCCCTTTTCGTCGGCGACTTGGGCGTCGGTGGAAATGGTTTGGGAAAGGCGAACGACGTCCTCGGCCCGGGGCCAAGACGGAACGGCAAGCAGTACGGCCACTGCCAAGGCGGTCCCTATTTCACGCGGACGGATCATGGGGCGCTCCTTCCTATGGGTTAAAGTTTGCCGACCGGGTTCAAGGCGCCCGGCCATCGGGAATTTCCAGGGGTATGAATTCGTTTGTGTAGACGTCTTCCGGCCGGATTGAGCCCAGGGGGAGCTGCCCAAATTCCTCCAAAATACGGTCCCAGCGACGGATGGCTTTCGGGTCCACCTTCAGGCTTTTACGGACGCCGCAGGCGGTCCGCCATTTGTAGTATTTCCATAAGCTGGGTGGCACCTCCTCCCACTTGAGCAGGATGAATTCCGCCTCCTCCGGATGGAGGTCCGCCCAACAGGCGGCCCGGGTCAACGCCAGCACAAACCGACGCACCGTATCCGGGTGGTCCCGAAGATAGTCCTCCCGGGCGACCCACCCCCCGATCTGGCTCAATTTCAGGACCGCCGCGTCGTCGATCCCGGCCGCGAAATGGTACCCGCCTTGCCCCAACAGAAGGCTGCCCGGGGGTGCGTAATCCGAGGAGGCGATCGCCGCCACCTTGCCTTCCTTGAGCGCCTGAGCCGACGCCAGCGGTGAACCGACGGAAAGGTACTCAACCCGGTCCGGGTCGACGCCGTGGGCTTTCAAAAAGACCACCAAAGGGTACCAACCGATGGTCGCCGGCGAGGCCACCACTTTGGTGCCGATAAAATCCCGGGGATCCCCTTTGATCGGCCCGTCGTCTTTCACCAAATAGCGGTAGAGCGGGGTCGAAGCGCAGGATGCGCTCTGGGAAGCGATAATTTTCAGCTTCGCGCCACGCAGACGCGCCAAAAAAACGGCGGTGCTGATCGTCCCGGCGAAATCGTTCTCTCCGGCCGCCACCGTCACCAGTGAGGCCGGCCCATGGGCTTGTTTCCCGGTCCATTGGATATGGATTCCAACGGACTTGAAAAACCCCTTGGTGTCGGCGATCTGGGCGTCCATGGCGACCGTTTGGGAAAGCCGTACCGTGTCTTCGGCTCCGACCGAAGCCGCCAAAAGGATGGCGCACAACCCCGTTCCAACCGTAAATCCGATTCGCCCCCCCATGGCGCCCCCTAAAAGCGTACGGCCTGGGGTTTCCAACCGGTGAGTCGGTTCTCCAGAGTGACGAGGATGAAATTGGTGGCCAGACCCACCAGGGCCAGCAGCACGATGGCCGCGTACATGCGCGGCAGGTCGAAATTGTACTGGGCGTTCGTCAGCACGTAGCCCAGTCCCGAACTGGCGCCCAGGCTTTCCGCCGCCACGATGATGAGGATCGCCAAGGTCGCCGCGAGCCTCAAGCCGGTGAAGACCTGGGGCAGGGCCGCCGGAAGGATGACTTTACGAAACAGCGCGAAGCGGCCCAGGCCCATCGACCGGGCCGACTTCACCAGCAAAGGATCGACGTTCTTGACCCCGCTGATCGTGTTCAGCAGCAAAGGCCATTGGGCCCCGTAAAAGATGATGGCGACCTTCGACTTTTCGCCGATGCCCAAAAAGAGGATGAACAGGGGAAACAACGCGAACGCCGAGGTTTGCCGGAAAACCTGCAGCAGCGGATCGACGAAGCGCTCAAACGCCGGAAACCACCCCAGGACAAAACCCAGGGGCAAGGCCACGAGGAGCGCCAATCCGAACCCCAAGCCGGAGCGGCCCAGGCTCACGGCCAGATGTCGCGAAAGATCGCCGCCGATAAGGGAACGCCAAAGGTAGGCCGCCACCTCGGAAAACGGCGGCACAAAGCTGCGGTCCACCCAGCCCAAACGCGGTAACGCTTCCCACACGGCCAAGAACAGGGCCACGGCCGCCGTCTTGACGAGGACCGCCTGGACCTCCCGGATAAGGCTCATCGCGAATACTCCTTCGAAAGGGCCTTGTCGACTTCGTCGTGCAAGGCTTCCCACACCCGGTGCCTCAAGGCCACAAAAGCGGCTTGGGTCCTGAATTCCGGATCCGAACCCCGATCCCCTCCCAAGCTGATGTCGACGATCGTCTTGATGGTGCCCGGCCGGGATGTCATGACCGCCACCCGATCGGACAGGAGCACCGCCTCTTCGATGCTGTGCGTGACGAACAGGACCGTTTTCGCGGTCTTCTGCTTGATCTTCAGCATTTCAAGTTGGAGGCGTTCGCGTGTTTGCGCGTCCAGCGCCCCGAAAGGTTCGTCCATCAGCAGGATTTCAGGGTCATGGGCCAAGGCCCGGGCGATGGCGACCCTTTGACGCATGCCGCCGGAAAGCTGGTGGGGGTGGCGTTCCTCAAAAGCCTCCAAACCCACCAAGCGGATATGCTCACGGGCGATTTCCCGCCTGCGCCCCTTCGGCAAGCCCTGGGCTTCCAGCCCGAATTCCACGTTTTCCAGGACGGTCCGCCACGGAAAGAGGGCGTAGCCTTGGAACACCACCCCGCGGTCCAACCCCGGCCCTTGGACCGGGCGGCCTTCGATGTCCAGGCTTCCCGAATCCGCCCGCGAAAGCCCGGCGACGATGTCCAAAAACGTCGACTTCCCGCATCCGCTCGGGCCGACCAAGGCGAGAAACTCCCCGGAACGGATGTCCAGGTCCACGCCTTCCAAAGCCGGCACGGCGCCGCCCGCCGACCCCACCTCGAACGCCTTGCGGATGTTCCGCGCGCGAATCTTCACCGGCCTCAGGCTTGCCTCCTGGGCCGCCGCTTCGCCGACCGCTTCGACGGCGGAGCCGGGTTCCACCGATCGCGCCGTGGGGCCGCTTTCGCTTTCGGCGATCAAGCCTCCGGGAATGGAACTGAAAACGGAATGGCGTGCGGCGAGTCGAGCGGTCATGGGTGCCTCCTGCTGTCCTGGAGCTTCCGGTCCCAAAAACAAAAAGTCCTGCCCGCCCAAAAGGCGGTGCAGGACCGGAGTGGACTCAAAAGTCGCTGCTGTTTAGCGCCCTGTTCACGGAAAACTTGGCCCTGAAGGGTGTGTTTTCCGCCGGCCGGGGCAATTCGGATAAATCCTCGCCGTGAGAAAATAGTATCACAACCTCGCTACACACGTCAACAAGAAACTCATTAATAATCTTATCTAATTGGTCTGTTTATTTTAAATTTCCATCCATAGAACGGGTGGGCACGCCGCTTTCCTGGGTGCCCCACCTCCGCTATCCGGCTTTTTCGACCGTCACCTCCCAATGCCCTCCCAGTTTCGTTTTTTCAAGCACCTTATGTCCTTCGGCCGCGACCGAGCGGGGGACGTTGTCCGAGGGTTCCCCGTCGTCCAACAGCACCTTCAAGGTCTGCCCTTTCGCCAAACGGGAAAGCTCCATTTTTGTTTTGACGAAATTCATCGGGCAGGCCACCCCGCGTAAATCCTTCACCAGGTCCGGTTTCAGCTCCGCCTTCGCGGGCGCTTGCACATGGAACTGCAAGGTCGCGTCCAGCGAGGCGTGCAGGTCCGTCACCGCGTCCAGAAATTCCGCGGCCTCGCCCGCCCGGGCCGCGATCCCCGGCTCCCCGGATTCGGCCGCTTTCAGGAGGGGCACAAACCGGGTGGAGGCCAATTCCGCTTCCACAAAATTCCGGATGAACAGCTCCGGCGCCGCTTCGATCTCCGGGGACTCCACTCCCCGGGTGATCAATAAGGCGTGCGCCGCGTGGAGCACCAGGCTTCGAATCGCCGCGTCCTTTTCCCCGGGGCCGCTTGCGGCGGCCGCTTTTTCCCGGGCCGTGCGGGCCCTGGCCAAATCCAAATCGATCAAATCGAACAAGCCGGCCGCGCATTCCCCGGTCCCCCGGCCTTCGAGCGTGAAGTCCGCCGCAGCGCCCCAATCGCGATAAAACGCGGGATCCGCTTCAAAATCCGGCGCTTCCCGATGGGCCTGGCAATAGGCCTTGATCAGGCTTTCCCCTTCCGCGTCGACAAAAGCCGTGAAATCCGGATAGGCCGTCCTGCGCTGGGTGTAGCGCGCCAAAAACGCCACCACCAATCCGGGGACATGCTTGGCGGCGACCTCGTCCACCGGTCGCGCCAAGGTGCTTCCGCTCTCCGCGTCGATGACCGCCCCCGCCACGACGTTGTAGGCCGGATAGGACCTCTCCCCTTTCCGGGAGGATCTCCCGAAAAAGCCCAAATGCGCGATGCCATGTTGGCCGCAGGAATTGGAGCAACCCGAGACGTGCAAGCGGAAATCGTCGAGCGCGTCCAACTCCAAGCCCGCCGCGTCCAGGGCGTCCAATGCGGCCCCCAAGGCCCCCCGGGAAAGGCAAATCCCCAATTGGCAGGTGCTGGCTCCCGCGCAGGCCACCGCGTTCCCGACCAGGGGCGCTTTGGAACTCGCCGGAGAAAAAGGGGCGCTCAAATCGCGGACTTTCCCGAGCAGGGCCGCCGGAATGTTGCGCAGGGCCAAGTTCTGGTCGATGGTGAAGCGCAAGGTTTCGGGCCCGAGGGGTTCGAGCAAATCCGCCAAACGCGCCGCATCCGAACTCTGGATATCCCCCAAAGGCAAAGGCACGCGCACCGAATACAGGCCCTTCTGGGCTTGTTCCCGGACAAACCGCTTTTTCCAGAGGGTATATGCCGGGTCCCGCGGCGCGTCGCCTTCCCCTCCCAGGGGCGCTTCCACTTTCGGCGATGGTTCCACTTGGAAGGGTGCCGGCCCCTCTACGCGCAAGGCTTCCCGCTCCGCCAGGTACGCTTCCACAAAACGCTCCCGTCCCAACGCGTTCCACAAAAAGCGCAGGCGCGCCGAATGGCGATTACGGCGGTTCCCGCGTTTCGAAAACAGGCGTTTGACCGCTTCCGCGATCTCGAACACGTCCTGTTCGGGGACGAAGTCGTGCAACAGCTGCGCCGCTTGCGGCATGCGTCCCATCCCGCCGGCGACATACACTTTATAGCCCCGCTTTCCGTCCCGAATCCGGGCGATGAAGCCCACGTCGTTCATGCTCGCCAAAGCGTTGTCTTGGCCGGAATTCGAGAACGCGATCTTGAATTTGCGCGGAAGCAGCCAGGAATCCCCCCGTTCGATCAAACGGCTCGTCAATTCCACCGCCGCCGGGGCCACGTCAAAAACCTCGCCAACGGCGACCCCTGAATCCCAGGATGCCGTCACGTTCCGCACGGTGTTGCCTCCGCCTCCCCGGGAACTCAAGCCGACCGTCGCCAACTCCCGGATGATCGTCGGGACGTCGTCCAGGCGAACGTCATGGACTTGCAGTTCCTGCCGGGTGGTGACATGCAGCCTTCCGGTGGCGTAACGCGCCGCCAGGTGGGCCGCTTTTCTCAGTTGGACAGGGGTAATCGCCCCAGC
>Ga0326728_10011803_pt1 | contig 19748 bp, 15 predicted proteins | sample MB3enrmetagenome_FD_207602 | JGI IMG/M metagenome (GOLD analysis project Ga0326728, IMG submission 207602) | Lab enriched peat soil microbial communities from McLean, Ithaca, NY, United States - MB31MN | ecosystem: Environmental > Terrestrial > Soil > Wetlands > Peat | place: USA: New York... | reverse complement strand
TCACCCAGGGCCATCCGGGCGCGGTGCGAGGCTATTTTCGAGAGCGCCATGTTCAATACGCGGCTTTTTGAGATGTCGCCTATTTAGTGCTCGGAGTAATAATACCCTTGGGTGCCTGCCAGCGGCATCCGAAAGGGGCGGGACGTTGGCCTTTCTCAACTCACGCGGTCTGCGCTGTTGGGCTCATGTGGCTACCAGATGGGCCGCAAGCCACCCATATGCGATCGCGCTTGGCGCCGTATTCGTCGCGAGCGTTCTGGTTTGGGGCATGTGGCCGTCCGGGAATGAAAAGCGCTTGTCAGTGCTGATCAGGCGAGAGAAAAGGCGAATCCGCAGAGTTACGTTCCGAAACTTGACATTCGACTGGATAAGAGACATCTACTACCCCTCCCCGCGGTCCTTCATGCTAATTGGTCTTGCGGTGCTGGTCGAATGGCTTGTCGTCCGCCCCTTACATGGGGTCTGCCCTTCGGACATACCTCATCTTGCTAAGCTCCAGGCCCTTGAGACAGGCATTGCGCTCGTCTTCGTTCCCATCACCGTCTTCGCAATTGGTTTGTCGTCGCAGCGGACCGCGAGTGGGGTGAACACGGCGGAAGTGCTGCTCAGCGGGACGTATCTGTTCCCGGTCGCCGTGTTCGTGATGAATATCCTGGCGAGCTTCGCCTTCGTAGGCAGCGTATCAACGGCGAAATGTTTGATTCTAGTCACATTTCTCCTCGCGGCACTTGAGATTACCTTGCTGACCCGTTTCCTCCTCGACGACCGTGCGCTGTACTTCGGAGGCATCGCGGTCTTGCAGGGCAAGCTCAGGCGGAGCATTGCTCTCGCGGTTAACCAGAGAATTGGCAGAAGAATACTGCTGGAGTTCCTAGAGTCCTTGCCCCTTGAGTATTCTCCCTCCCTGCTGGGCGACGATGTCGGCGAGATGGTGTATGTACTCGCGGACGGGCGCGGCGTGGTGCATGACATATGGCTTAACGAGCTGGCGGAATTTGCAAAGAGGTTAGAAGAGTGCGCACAACGCAGCGGATACTCGTTCGGTAGTCGGGCAGTGATTGATACGCGAACAGAGGTGGCCGGGCCTGGCCAAGATTTCCCGAGGGAGGGAAAGAAGCTTCAAGAGCAGAGGCGCAGGTACGTAATGAAGCTGTACGGCGACCCTGTTACCGAGCGACACGCCGTGATCGGTAGCTTTCCCCGGGTGCTGGTGGGGGATGAGACGGAAATCGAGCGGCTGAAGCAGATGCTGACGGATGCCGTCACTGTTAAGCGGGGCGAGTCCTATTCCGAGCGGGCGCTTCGCTCCCTGTCGCACGTCAAGGATCAGGCCGTACTTGCCATTCGGGACTTGCGGACGTCAGCTTTGGAGGATCTCCTTGGGGTCTACAGCCGTCTCGCAGATACATTCTTGCAAGAGATGCAAAGGCTGGGTGGAGGCCATTCATTCGAGGCCGCACAGCGGGAGGCGCACGCGCCCGGAGGCGGATGGGAAGAGGTGAAATGGATAAGTCGACAACTTTACGAGCTTCATCAACGGGGCTGTCGCTCAGAAGACAGGGATGTTAGCCGCATCGTCGCCGCCGCTCCGAACCGCATCGCGTACGCGGCGATACGCGCCCGCGACCACCTGCTGTTTGCAGAATTCACGGAGTTCGCGTTGTCCCTCTACGTAGCTTCGCAAGAGGCGAGGGATTCCAATATCCAGGCGCAACTATTCGACAGAAGCTGGCGGTATTTGGTAGAGCTCGCCAATTACGGTGTCGAGTGGGAGATTATGAGAAATCTGACCAACCCAGCGGAGATGCGGACGATCGCGGACTTCGCCGCAACCTTGCTCCTCCGATTCCAGGGGCTACTTAAGGAGGCCGTCGATCGTCAGCAAGCAGATCACTTTTTGACGTTCGGCACAGCAACACGTCGCGCGTTCGCACATTGGGGCTCCTTTGATGAAGAGCGGGCTCAAACGAGGCTCCAGAGAAGGCTGGCTGAGGACGCAGTGAGTCGCGCTGAGAGGGAACGGTTAGAGGAGCAACTCGAGGCGATTCGGCTCAGGCCCGCTCTTCGGGACCGGATAGTGCACTTGAGATCGGAAATGTTGTTTGGAATCGGTGGATTAGCTCTTGATAGACGCGCAAGCTCCCCGCGCGTGCAGGCCCTTGCCACCATGAGCGAGCTATCGAATCAATGGAACGACGGCGATCTGACTGAGCTAACCGCACTCTATACTCGGACCATGGGGCATGCGGCACATGAGTTTTGGGGTTGGGACTGGTTCGATAAGATTCCAGAGGACACTGTCGTCCACCTCGACTCTGCGGGGCGTCTAAGGACCTATTACTGCTTTCTGGCGCTTCGAAAGTGTCAAGAGCTTGACGCTGCGGTACTAAGGGAGCTGGTAGTATCGAGCGACGAATCTTTCTTCTTTGAGGCCTGCGGCGGTGGACCACTCAGCGCGGTGTTACTAGAGTTTGAGAACGACCGGCTGAGATGGTCGGCTGCTGTTCCAGACTCCTGGTTAGCCAAAATAGCGGCGCTCCGTGACATATTCCTGCGAACTGCAAGAGCTTATGAAAAGGCGGAAGAAGATCGTGTCATGGACGCTGTAATTTCGGCCGATGTTCGAGCCCAATTCAGGCGCCGATTTGTTCGGGTCCACCGGGAGAATGCGTGGCTTCGGAAATTGATGGACGCTCTCGGCGCCTTTCTTGATCAATCGAGTTCAGGAGCCGTATCTGCCCCAGGGGAACGCTGGGGGCTGGACCAGGTCGAAGAGAAGAAGTTTTACGTACAGAACGGTGGGTCGGTGGCCGAGGAACTTGCCCAGCACCACGCCGAGGACTTCGCAACCGCCGAATCCGCGCTCGCGTTTGACCTAATGTTGCGAGTACTGCCCCGTTGCACACCGGGGGCTGTTGAAAGTGCCGAATCTGCGGTTGTTGCTGCAATGCGTCAGGTGAGGGAAAGCGGAGGGTCACCGGATTTGGTTTTGATGGGTACCAGGGCGGCTTCGCGGTTATCGCTAGAAAGGGCCAGCTCCTTCACCCCTAAGTGGCGTCGCAACAGTCGCTGGTCCTCAATGAGCGAATTTGAAGGCTTTCTGGCGTTCGACGGAAGTGACATTCCAGTGTTCCGCGTGTGGACACAGTCAGAACCGGAGGCAGCTTGTGTTATGAACATTGCAAAGTGTCTCCGCTGGGTACAGCAGGCGCCGGCTAATGACGTTCCGGAAGAGGGTTTCTTTTACATAAACCTAACAGACCTCGGCTTGGAGGATCCTCCCCGAGAGAGCATCCTGAAAAACCGGCCCCCTTGGCTTGAAAAACAGGAGGATAAGGAACGATACCTCCGTCAACGCGTTTGGCTTCGCATTTATGAGCGCTTCGAAATCAAACTTCTTGATCCAGTCGCGGGATGCCGGGTGGATCTTGGGAGCAATCCTCCGAAGGCGCCCGGTACCGTGCCGCCCGTTCAGTCAGCTCACCTCTGAGGCTAGGCCGCCGTGAGCTGTGCCGTCGCCGTGAAGCAAGGGAGCACTCACTAATACATCTGAAGCCTTCCGCAATTTGCACCTTAATCCCGGCGTGCTCGCAAGTTGTTGCTGGAGGGGCCCTCACGCAACGAGTTTCCGCGAGCGCGCCGATTACCCGCGATCAACGGCGTGGCGTTTACCTGCTAATTTCAGTTTGACGTTAGTCGCCAAACCGTGGATGTGGTCCGTGCTGTCATCTCTGACGGTCGTGCTTGGCGCGAAGGAGGCGGGCCAAATCGCCTCGCAAGCGCCATCGCCCACGTAGCAGTCGAGGTGGCCGAAGCCCTGGTAGCAAGCGTAGCGCAGAGTTTGTGCCCTTCAAACTCTGCGGCTTTTTGCCTCGAACATAAGAACCGCGGAGTTTCTAGGACACGAAACTCCGCGCTCCCAGCTCCCGGAACACCTATTCCGAAATCATCCCAATCGTCCCGAGCCAGGTTTGTACCAACTGAGGCCATCCGGTTATCGGAAACTTCGTGCGCCGCAGCCCGAACGCATGCCCGCCCTGCGCGTACAAATGCATCTCCACGGGAACCCCAGCCTTCTTCAGCGCAATGTAGTACGCCAGCGAGTCGTTTACCTTGTCCACGTGGTCATCCTCCGCCTGCAGCAAGAACGTAGGCGGCGTCTGGCGGGTGACAGGAATATCGGGATTCAATCCAAATTGTTTATCGGCCATCGTCTCATGCTCCGGCTTTCGAATCACAAACTTTCTGGCGCCTTGGTTGGCATCCCATTCCGCCGCGGAAAGCGACAGATGCCCCGGATAAATAGCCACCGCAAAATCCGGGCGGCAACTCTCTTTGTCGGCGACATCTACAGCCTGGTACAAACGCTTATCAAAGTGCGTGCTCATCGCTGCCGACAGATGCCCGCCGGACGAAAACCCAAGCACACCAATCTTGTGTGGATCGATGTGCCACTCCGCCGCGTGCAAGCGCACCAGCCCCACCGTCCTCTGCGCATCTTCCAACGCCATCGGTGATTCCGGATACGGTCCTGATTTCGGGTACGGCCCCACATCCGTCACACGGTATTTCAACAGCACACACGTGATCCCCTTGGGCGTCAGCCAATCACAGACCTCGGTGCCTTCAAGATCGATGGCCAGACCCTGATAGCCCCCACCAGGGAAGACGACAACCGCAACGCCCGTATTCTCTCCATTTGGCGAATAGACCGTCATCGTAGGCCGCGACACGTTGCTCACCCACACCGCCGGCCTGCCGGCAACCAGGAACTCCTTCCCCGTCGTCTTAGCGGCTTCTGGCCCCGCGACGGGTTGCGGATCAGGCACCCTCCCTGGCCATATCGGCACTTGCGTGTGTCCCGGCGATGGCTGCCAAGTAGTCTGCTGCGCGCTCACACTGCCAAACGCAAACACAACACAGACAGCAAAGAGCAAAGGCTTCATAACAATCCTCGCAGAAGCAGAATAACAGCAAGGCGAACTCTCGTCTTGAAGATAGGTCCTGAGAAGCGCCCCTGTTTGATTACTCTGGCCAACTTCTCGGTGGTCGGCGACTGTCGGCGACTCGGAAACAATTAGAGCGCTCACTTGGACGTAATAGTCGCCAAACCGTAGATGTGGTCCGTGCTGTCATCTCTGACGGTCGTGCTTGGCGCGAAGGAGGCGGGCTTGGCTGCGCTCCCGGCCCGAGACCGCGGACTCACTCGAGCGTGCTCGCGATATCGGGCCAAATCGCCTCGCAAGCGCCATCGCCCACGTAGCAGTCGAGGTGGCCGAGGCCCTGGTAGACGCTTCTCCGATAATTCGCCGGGCCATTCACCTCGCACAGCAGTTGGTAAGTTCGCTCGGTGCTCTTGGGAACAAACATTCTATTCTCGCTGCCGGAAATGAAGTGGATCGGCAGTTGGAGTCGATCCAGGTGGTCAAGGTCTCCTTTCTTGAGCACGGTGGTTTTCCGGCCCCAGTTGGCAACATCCTTCAGGAAGGCGGTGAGCGACGGTTTACCTCGCCAAACGGCGGCGTAAAGCTGCCTCTACAACAGATTGACCCGCTATCCCCAGAAGGCTCTTGACTTATTACAGGCTTGTTATAGAATAGACTCGCGATGAGAACGGGGGATTTGAAAACGGAGCGGCGAAGGCACGGCTGGGTCCAGGTGGAGGCGGCCGAGCGCCTGGGTGTATCCCAACCTTATCTGGCCATGCTGGAGAGCGGAAAGCGCCACCTGACGCCCGCTCTGGCGCGCAAGGTGGTTGCGGCCTATGGGCTTCCGCCTGCGGAGCTGCCGGTGCCGGCGGCATTCAATCCGGCCGAAAAAGTCGACGGGCAACGCTTGGTTGAGGATCTCGCGAAACTCGACTACCCGGGATTTGCTTATGTTCGCACGCGCGTGAGAAGGAAGAACCCCGGAGAGGTTCTGCTGACCGCTCTGGCGCAAGAGAGTCTGGAGGGACGAGCGGCCGAGGCGCTGCCTTGGCTGCTGGTGCGATACTGGCGCATGGATTTCGGCTGGCTGGTGGTGGAGGCGAAGAAATTTGACCTCCAAAACCGTTTGGGATTTGTGGTCAATCTTGCCCGCCAGCTTTCCGAACAAGGCGTAGAAGCGGAGCGCACACAGGCTCTCGCAAGTTTGGAATCCCTGCTGGAACATAGCCGCCTCGAGCGTGAAGACTATTTCTACCGGCCTCCCCGCAGCGACCGGGAACGGCAGTGGCTGTTCCGGAACCGGCCGGACGCGGCGCGACACTGGAACTTGTTGTCAGACCTGCGACCCGAGCACTTGCAATATGTCGACTGACAGCGAGGCAAAACTCCCTTCACCTTGGGACCGGTTTCTGGAAGAGCTTGACGGGCTTCTCCGGGAACAAGTTCACGTGCATTGCAGCGGTGGATTCGTGGTCAGCCTCTTTTACGGACTACCGCGACCAACGGCGGATGTTGACTACTTTGCCGTATTTCCCCATGGCCGGGTGGACGACCTTCAGGCATTGGCGGGGCCGGACTCGATGCTGGCGAAGAAGCACAAGGTTCATTTGCATCATTTTCCGACTATCTCCCTGCCGAGGACTACGAAACACGGCTCTCGGAGATGTACCCCGGCCGATTTAAGAACCTGCATCTTTACGCCCCCGACCCCTACGACTTGATTTTGTCGAAGCTGGAGAGAAACAGCCAGAAGGATCGTGATGACGTGGCTTTTCTGGCAGAAAGCCTCCATCTCAGTCCCGGCGTGCTGCGCGAACGTTATAGAAGGGAATTGCGTCCGTACCTCGCAAATGAAGGCCGGCATGATCTTGCCATCGAGCTCTGGCTGGATGTCTGCTTCGGGGGGCCTTCGCTTAAGCCTTAACTCTCGACAGAGGTCGTAGTAAATGACCGGCTTTCCCGGAGACAACCACGGGGTGGTGCCATAAGTCGCCAAACCGTAGATGTGGTCCGTGCTGTCATCTCTGACGGTCGTGCTTGGCGAGAAGGAGGCGAGCCTCCTCGGCTGCGCTCCCGGGCCGGGACCGCGGACTCACTCAAGCGTGCGATATCGGGCCAAATCTCCTCGCAAGCGCCATCGCCCACGTAGCAGTCGAGGTGGCCGAAGCCCTGGTGGACGCTTCTCCGATAATTCGCCGGGCCATTCACCTCGCACAGCAGTTGGTAAGTTCGCTCGGTGCTCTTGGGAATGAACATTCTGTTCTTGCTGGGCGCATTGACGCGCGAGTGGAGGATCAGGCCACCGAAAGTGGCGCTATGGTGGCAAGAATGGACTTCCGATGGATTCAGGCGGCGCATTACTCCACGCGGATATTCCCCGACCCGGTGCTGAGGTCGACGCGCGCGCCGCCGCCGCGCACCTTGCCGCGAAGCTCGCCGCGACGGATGGTGCCCTGGACTGTCAGGGGCGGGTCGACGGTGATATGGCCGGAGCTGGTTTGCGCATAAAGATCGAAACCGGCCTCGCCGGGCACGTGGACGGTGATGGGACCCGAGCCGGCGTGCAGCGTCCACTCGCCCGAGGGCTGGCCCTCGGCGGAGATATGGCCGCTGCCGGTGCGAGCGCGCAACGGACCGCGCACTCCCCTCGCCTCAACCTCTCCGGAACCGGTCTCGATTTCCACCCGGCCGGCGGCCGTCTGCTCCAGCCGTATGCTGCCGCTGCCGGTGGTGGCCACGAAGCCTCCGGAAACTCCGGTTGCCTCGATGGAGCCGCTGCCGGTGACCAAGTGAACGTCACCCTGGATGGACTGAAGGCGCACGTCGCCGGAGCCGGTGTTGCCGCGCAACTCGTCGCCCACGTTGCTGAAGCGAAGGTTGCCGGAGCCGCTGGAAGCCTTGACGGGCCCCTTCACGCCATCCACCGTCACGCTGCCGGAGCCGGTCTCGGAGCGCAGCCGTGTCTCGCGCGGCACCACCAGCTCGTAGCTGATCGAAACGTTGCGGCGCAGCTCCGAGTCCTCGATGCGTCCGACGCGGATGAAGTTGTCGCTCTGCTCGATGGGCGGGTTGGCCTCGAGGCGGCGGACCTTCTCCTCCCCGCTGCGCTCGTCAAAGTCCCAACTATGGCTGGCCTTGATGATCCCGTGGACGCGGACCGTGGCGGAGTCGCCCGCGCGAACGTCGATGTGGCCGGAGCCCGTGGCGACCTCGAGCTCCACTGCGCCAGTCACCTTCAAAGTGCGGTCGAACGATCCCTCGGCCGCCGCCATCCGTGCCGCGAGGGCGCAGGGCAGCAAGACCGCGGCAAGAGTCACCATCCACCATCGCGGCCCGGGGCCGCAACCAAATTGGCCGCGAGTGGCAAGTGGCGAGTGGCGAGTGGCGAGCAAGAAGAATCTTCGCGGGCTGCGAAGAGGTTCAGAGTTGATGGTATAGCGCAACCAGGTCTTCACGTTGTTCTCCTTCCGAAAGCGGCTGGCGTCCTTATGCAGACCAGATCGAAACTCGAAAATCGAAACTCGAAAATCGCCCCCCGAGTTTCGAATTTCGACTTTCCATCAGGTCAATCGATGCTGATGTCCCCGGAGCCGGTGCGCACCTCGAGGCGCGCGCCACCGCCCCTGACCTTGCCGTGCAACTCACCGTGGCCCATGCTGCCCTCGGCCGTGACCGGCAATCCGGTGGAGATGTCCCCCGAGTTGGTGTGGGCGTCCACATCGAGACCGGTGTCGGCCGGCAGCCGGATCGCCACCTTGCCGGAGCCGGTGTGAAGCGTCCAATCCCCCTTCGGCTCGCCCTCCGCGTAGATGTCGCCGCTGCCGGTCCGCACCTGCAACGCCGAATGGAGGTCGCGAAGGTCCACGTCGCCGGAGCCCGTTTCGATCTCCACGCGCTCGCCGGTGATCTGCTCGAACTTGGCGTCTCCACTGCCCGTGGCGATGCGGACGCTGCCTTTGATGTCGTGGATCTTCATGTCACCCGAGCCGCTGCGGGCCTCCACCGATCCGTGGATCCCCTCCACGCTGAGGTCGCCGGAGCCCGACTGCGAGTTGAGCCGCGTATCGACGGGCACCTCGATTTCGTAGTCGATGGAGACGTTGCGCCTCAACTCCGGCTTTTCAAGCCGGCCCACCTGGATGTGGTTCCCGTCCTGATCGATCGGCGGGTGCGACTCCAGCTCGTGGACTCTGGACTCCACATCGGCCTGGCCCTCGCCCTTATTGTGGTGGGCCTGAATCTTGCCTCGGATCACAACCTTGCCGTTCTCGCCGGGGCGTACCGCAATGTCGCCCGACCCTGTGCTCACATCAAGGTCCACCGCGCCGCTCACCGTCAGAGTGCGGGTAAACGAACCCGTTACGACGTCCCGATCGCTCGCCCTCAACGCAGTTGCCACCAGGGCCAGAGCTACAACCGTGATCATACCTCGCACGCAAAGCTTCATGCTCGTCCCCCTGGGAACGGAGGCGCGCGGGGCGCCCTCCGCGGTTTCTCACTTCCTATACGAATCAGACTGTTCCGAGGTTCAAACGTTAGCAGAGGAATTCTGAATGGTGAATTGTGAATGGTGAATTATGACGCAAGAAAGGTGGCGGAAAGTCGTGGTGACAAAGTTTCGAGTTTCCAATTTCGAGTTTCGAAGTTGAAACGTGGGCGAGGCGGGCATATGATGCGGAGCGTAGGGGTGCATGGCCATTCGCCCCGGGGAGGCGGACGATGGGAACTGGCACATCTCCCGCATGCTCGTGCATCTGGCCAACGTGTCGTACCGGCTGGGACGCACGCTGCACTTCGATCCGGAGGCCGAGCAGGTGATCGACGACCCGGAAGCCAACCGCCTGCTGCGCGACGGGGATCACGGTTATCGCGAGCCTTGCGTGGTGCCGGAGGAAGTGTGACAGAGTGACCGGTGGCGAGTAGCGAGTGACGAGTAGGGAGGATGGTAGTGGCAGCCGAAGATGACGCAGCGCCGGCCAATGTGTCGGCCCCACCACCCAGGCGACGGGCGGTGTTGCTGGCCCTATGCTCGCTGATCTCGCCGGGATGCGGGCAGATTTACAACGGGCAGCTTAAGAAGGGCGTCGGCTTTTGCTCGCTCGTACTGCTCGTGATGAGCTTGCTGGTGTGGTCAGGTTTACCCCGTTCCTTTGGCGGCTTACTCGCCCTCGCGGCGATGGCCTGGGCTACTCAGTTTATTGCGGCGATGGATGCCTATCGATCTGCGCGGAAGCAGCTCAGCCTGACAGCCGAGGGTTCTGGTTTGGGCGTCCGCATCGCATCGGCTGTATTGTGCTGCGTCGCATTGGTTGGCGCGCAAGGGTCCGCTCTCCACGCGACGCCGATTCGCGCCTATAAGGTTGTCGGCCATTCGATGGTGCCGACGATCGCCTTCGGAGATCGAATCATGGCGGACTTGGCGAGCTACAGCCGGTCCAGTCCAGGTAGGGGCGATGTCGTGGCGGTGATGAGGCCCCGTCCCACTGGGCTGATCTTCAAGAGAGTCATCGGCCTTGGCGGCGACGTCGTTGAAGGCAGAGCCGGCAAGATTTATGTCAACGGCGCGGCGCTGGATGAGCCCTATGTTTCTCCTCCTCACCCTTCGTCGCCGGTGCCTTACGAGTTTGGGCCCGTCAGCGTGCCGCCCGAGCAACTCTTTGTCGTTGGGGACAACCGCGACCATAGCTGGGACAGCCGGAGTAGCGATTTCGGCCCGGTCCATCGTGACGATGTCCGAGGGAAAGTGCTTTACATCTATTGGTCACGGGACCCGTCGCGCATCGGGCGAAAGATACGCTGAGTTAGGTTCTTATGAGTGACACGACGCTCACACATACCGAGAAACCGAACGCCGCTGAGGAGAACCATTGGCAGGATGCTAGCTCCGGCGGCGCCCGGGAAGCCGTGCCCGACGACGGACTGCTACGCGGCTTCTGGTATCCCGCCCTCGAGAGCCGCTTGGTTCGTGGCCGCGATTTGCGGCGGGCGATGCTGCTGGGCATTCCCCTGCTGCTGGGGCGCGACGACGAAGGTCGGGCGTTTGCGCTGCGTGACAGTTGCCCCCACCGCGGCATGCCGCTCTCCTATGGCAACTTTGACGGCCAGACGATCGAGTGTTGCTATCACGGCTGGCGTTTCGTGCCCAAGACCGGCCAGTGTTGCGAGATTCCTTCCCTGACCGCGCGCGACAAGCTCAAGGTGGAGCGCATCTTTGCCGAGAGCTTGGCGTGCGAGGAGCACGATGGCTACTTCTGGGTCTACGTGCCGGACCCCGCCCTTCGCGACGAGGCGGTGCCGCCGGCGCCGAGCCTGCCCATTTTCAGCGAGCCTTACCGCATCACCCGCCTCTCGGCTGACCTGCCGTGCCACGTGGACCACGGCATCATCGGGCTGATGGATCCGGCTCACGGCCCGTTCGTCCATCAGGCCTGGTGGTGGCGAAGCCGGCGCAGTATTCACGAGAAAGAAAAAGTCTTCGAGCCTATTCCCAACGGCTTTCGCATCCGGGCGCACGCGCCTTCGACGAACAGCGCTTTCTACAAGCTGCTCGGCGTCTATGGCGAGCCCATCACGACAACCATTCAGTTTGTCCTGCCCAACATGCGCTTCGAGGAGATCCGCTGCGGCCCCAAGTGGTTTTCCAGCCGCACTACCGTGACTCCCGTGACCGCGTTGCACTGTCGCATCGATTTCTGCGCGGCATGGAACGTCTTCCGCTGGATACCCTTCATGGTTTCGCTGTTCAACGTTTTCGGGCGGACGTTCATCGAGCAGGACCGGCGCACCATGGAGCAGCAGGCAGAGGGACTCCGGCACAATCCGCGGCTCCTGCTCATCGACGATGCTGACCGTCCCGCGAAGTGGTACTTCCAGTTGAAGGCCGCGCACCGCGAGGCCCGGCGCACCGGCCAGCCCATGCAGCATCCCATGCCCGGCCCCGCAGCCCTTCGCTGGCGTAGCTGATATGACTTGCCGGGTCTGGTTGGACGTGCACCAAAACGTGCAGATCGTGCTCAGTTGGTCGCGGTGCGGCTCAATTCCGCGGGGGACGCACGGAGATTGTGCTTCCGCGCCGTATGGACATCTTTTGCAAGAGGCATGAAAAAGAGCGCAAGATTCTCTTTTTGGTTGTATAATGAGCCAGAAGAGGCGAATCACATGAGAGACGTAGCCATCATTGGTGCTGGGATGACCCCGTGCCGTTCCCGTTGGATTGAGAAAACCTTTTGGGAATTGGCACAAATGGGAGTGTGTGAGGCGGTCCACGACGCCGGAATCCGGATCCAGGAAGTTGAAGCCGGCGTGGCAGGAATTTACAACGACATCTTCGAGTTTCAGGCGATCCCCGAAAGCGGCTTCCAAGGTATCGTGGGACTTCAGAACAAGCCCTTGATGAGGGTGTCGAATGGCGGCGCTACCGGGGCTTACGCCATGCTGGCGGGTTACAACATGATCGCCAGCGGGCAATATGATCTCATGCTTGTCCTCGGTGTGGAAAAGGCGCTGGATTGTTATGACTTCGAGGCCGAGAGCGCGACCCCGGCCGTGGTCCAGACGATCGGTTATTCGTGGGATCCGTGGTTCGAACGTCCCCTCGGGGCGCATGCCTCCGAGAGCTACGCGGAGGTCATCCAGGCCTATATGGATGAGCATCCCGGAGACTTGGCTCCCCTGGCGCGCGCCAAAATCGTCGAACTCTTCTGCGAGCACGCGCAAAATAACCCGTACGCGCAGAGACTGGGTGAGAAAGTAACCGCGGAGCAGGTGCTGCACTCACGCTACGTGGTTTACCCCATTAGGGCTCTCGAGACTTGTGTGTACACCGAGGGCGCCTGCGCCTTGATTTTTGCTTCGGGGGAAATGGCGCAGAAGATCAAGGAGCGCACCGGCCGGGAACCCATTTGGATCACGGGCGTGGGGGCGGCGAATGAGCCCTATTTCGTGGGGAACGACATTACGCGCTATAAAGTCCTGCATCGTATCTACTCGGATCACGTCGCAACTCAAAAGGCGCTCGAGCAGGCGCGCCTTACCATTAACGATATTCAGGTGATTGAGCTGCATGATGCGTTTATCCCTCAGGCCATGATCACGCTGGCCGAAATGGGCGTGGTGCCGTTGGGTCATGCTAATGACCTCGTCGAGCAAGGGATTATCATGCCCGGTGGAAAGCTTCTGGTGAATCCTTCGGGTGGGCTGGTGTTTGGCGGCCACTTCGTGGGAGGGTCCAATATGATGTCCGCCTGGAGCGTGATGCGGGAACTGCGAGCGAAGAACCTCGAACATGGCTTGATTCACGGGACCGGCGCGTCGCTTTCGATGTACGGTGTGGCGATAGTGCTGGAAAGGAGAGCCTGAGCATGCCGAGAAAACAGAAAGTGCCAGTGATCTCAACCCGGATGCTTCCCCAGGCAGGGATTACGGAAGTCCGAGCGGGAGAGGGCAAATACCTTGTGCGAAACGACGTGATGTTTACCGCCGTGAAGCACACCCAAGGGGAATTTTCTGATTTCTTCCGATCCATTCGAGACGATGGCAAGGTATTCGGACACCGTTGTCCCGGATGCCGGCACTTGATTGTTCCCCCCTTCATGAAGCGTTGCCCAGCCTGCAATTTCGTCGAGATGGGCAAGGAGTACGTGAAGGATGTGGGGGTGATGGTGGCCACCCCCGTTATCACTGTCTTTGCGCCGAGCCGTTTCAAGGACGAGGTGCCTTTTGGCACCGGCCGGGTATTCCTCGAGACTCTCGACGGCAAGCTCAGCGATACGGCCATGCTCCTCAGGGTTCGAACCACTCACGGATCGATACGGCCCGGAATCTACAGGAAAGGAACACCCGTCAAGATCGCGTTCCGGGACGAGAGACAAGGCGAAATGAATGATCTTTTTGCGGTGCCGCAGTCCGAACTGACGGCTGGGCAAGTTGCCAAGAGTCCCTTGCTCGAAAGCGAAATCGAGTGGGGGAAGCTCGCCGGGCTGGAGTTGGGCGAGCCTACTCTCGAACGGCAGGAAGTCTTGAAGGAAGTCAAAACCCGTTTCCAAAAGCTGGGTGAAATGGTCTCGCAAAGCCCCCGCGCCACGGCCAACCTTGCCGCCTGGCATCGAACGGTCACCGTCCAGACCGGCGGCGGAGCTTTCAGTTTTGTTGTGGAGAGGAAAAGGTTGAGGGTACAAGACGAGACTGCCGAAAAAGCGGATTTGGTTATCACGGTGGCCGACCCCTCCGTGCTCCTCGCCTGGCTGCGCGATAGTACAGAAGGGATGACGGAAGGATTCGGAAGCCCGGCGTTGACGGACTTGGTAATCGACGGGACGCTGGTGCTCAATAAACCTGAATTGGAAACGATTACACGCCTGGATCGCGTCCCGCGGTCTCTCCGCCGAGACCACGTCGTGAGCGGAGCCGGCAAGTCTTGATCCCGCCGATGAACCCTTGCTTCGAGCGCAGGCTTGACAGACTTGATGCCGGATGACAACATGAAAAATCGGGCCGCTGGCTCGGGGCTGCCGGCCCGAGGTTTTGCGTCCCAAGCTTGTGGGCCGAAGTGGCGGAATTGGCAGACGCGCTACATTCAGGGTGTAGTGCCCGTCAGGGCGTGGAGGTTCGAGTCCTCTCTTCGGCACCAGCTCTTCTTCGACACCAACTCTCTGCGTCATTTGCTTATCAGAGTGCGTTTTTCGCACCAGTCCTTATCCGTTGTCCGAACCCATCGCGGCCAGGACTTCATCGAGGGACACCGTCGCGAACGTCGTGGCGTAGTCAGACATCCCATACGGGATAATGAGCTGACGGCCGTGCAGCAAACTGCCGCAGGAGTAAACGACGTTCGGCACGTAGCCTTCGCGCTCGTTTTCGTTTGGCATGATGAGCGGCTCACTCAGGCGGCCGATGACTCTGGTCGGGTCGTCACGATCGAGCAGGAAAGCGCCGATGCTGTACTCCCGCATCGGACCCACCCCATGGCTGATCACCAGCCAGCCAGCGTCGGTTTCGATCGGTGAGCCGCAGTTACCCAACTGGATGAACTCCCATGGGAACGCGGGCTTCAGCAGGAGCTTTGTGGTGTGCCAGAAATGCAGATGATCCGAGAACATCACGTAGATGTTTTCGTAGTCCTGGCGGCCAAGCATCGCGTAGAGCCCTTTGACTTTTCGCGGGAAAAGGGCCATGCCTTTGTTCTCGACCGCCGGGCCACTCAAGGTGGTGAACTTGAAATGAAGAAAGTCAGGCGTTTCAAGGAGCTCCGGCAGGATCTGTCTGCCGTCGTAGGCCGTGTAGGTGGCGTAATAAGTTCGCGTGCCGTCGTCGTTTTGAAAGAGAACGAAGCGGGCGTCCTCGATACCGTTGCTCTGCGAAGGTGTGACGGGGAACAACACGCGTTCGGACAAACGCGAGTCGGGCGGAAACTGCACTTCGTAATTCGACTGGGCCAGCACCAGGATGTTTCTGGCCAGCGCTTCGGTTTCCAGGTTGCGGATCCGGAGTTGTTTTTCCGCCAGACTGGCGCTGGTGCGTAATTCTTCCAACGTGAACGGGTCTCCCAGGCCTTTGAGAACCTGCCGGCTGAAGTCGCCCTCCAGTCCAAGTTCCTGAAGCTTCCGCTCGAACAGGCGCTTCTCGCAGGCCGCGTTGGGCACCGGCGCCGGCTCCAGGCAGTAACGACTGGGCGCATTGATGGTGATGTTCGATTGGGCGTCGAGCAAGCCGGTTCGAAAGGTGATCGAGGAAATGTGCCCTTCGCCGGTGGCCCGCAGGCTCAGGATAAAGCGCAGTGTGCCGGGCGGGAGGCCCGACTGATCCGGGTGCGGCACGATGGAGGGATTGAACAGCGCAGCGCCTTCGAGCGCGTACTCTTGAGTGAGGTAGGCACCGAGCAACAAATCCCTCTCTTCCGGGAAGCTCTGGCTGGCGAGCAGACAGGGTTGAACCTCGCCAAACCGCCGCCGGAGGAACTCGCTCATCTTCAAGTGGCGCCCACCGAATTTACAGCGTAACTGCTCCAACTGCGCATGGACTTCGCTTTCGGGAAGGGTCATGACCCGCGCGCAAATGTTGAGGGCGCGCTGGTCGCTCATGAGATGAAACGGCCGGAGCAGGACGCGTGTGCAGTCGGGGAGCAACTTGACGGGGGTGCGTTTGACGTTGATGCCCGTGCCAGCAGTCAGCATATCCTCTTTGACCCCCTCCAAAGCCTGCCCAGTGGTTTTCATCGGGTGGTCCCAGTTGCGAAAGCCGGCTCGTTGAACACGGTGAGACTGTTGCGCATGAGCTGCATTTCCGCCAGCGAGAGCAGGAAGGCGAGCGTCGATTCTGCACCCTGGTTTCCGTTGACCCGGTCCACGTGCAACGCATCGCGGCACCCACCGGTGGCGGCGGCGCACACTTCCAGGCCGAGGTCGTTCCAGCCGAGGAACCAGTCGAAGGCGCGGTGGGCCTGTTCATACCACCAGAAGTCGGAGGTCGACCGGTAGGCTTCGAGGCAGGCCGACACCATGGCCTGTGCCTCGATCGGCTGCTGATCGAAGTTGGCGCGCGGGCCGCCCCGCCGATAAAATCCGTTGCTGCCAATGGGCCGCAGATGTCCGTTCTCCGAGTGTTGTACTTCCACCAGCCAACGCAAGGTCTGGAGTCCTCGCTCAAACACCGCCGGCTGGCCACTGGCATGGCCGCTCAAAATCAGGGCATGGGCGAGCTTGGCATTGTCGTAGGCCAAGGTCTCTTCAAACCAGGGCCAGTCCGGCTGGGCGGCCCTGTCGAAGATATCCATCAACCGCGCCGTAAGCGATTCACGGGTCTGGTTCACCAGGCGGTCGCCGCTCAGCCGCCGCAGGTATTCGTGGATGGCGATGAGGGCGAACGCCCACGCCCGCGGCGAAGTGAACTCCGACACCGTCGGCAGCGCCTGCGCGAAGAGTTGTCCGGCCATGATCTGAAAACTACGATGCGTTGAACGCCCCACGCCCACGCCCAGGGCCCAGAGCGCCCGAGCGTGACAGTCTTCCGACCCCTGTTCGTCGAGCCAGCGGCGATCGAAGCTCAAGTGGTTGTGGAAGCGTTTCGTCTGGGGATCGAAGGCGTAGTTCAAGAAAGCCGCGTAGGTTGAGCCCAGTGCCCGCACGCGGTCCGGTTGTTCTTCCAACTCGTCGAGCAACACCGTCAGAATAAAGGCCCGGGCGTTGTCATCCGTGCAGTAGCCTTCGGAGAAATTCGGCACGGTGAAAATCGCGTGCTGGAAAATGCCGGTCGAGTCGGTCATCCGCGAAAGATGATCCAGTTTCAACTCCGGCAACTCCCGCGGCTGCTGGTCGAGCGTTTTCGTGGCAAAGGATTTTCGCGACAATACCGCGCCCTGGAGCCGCGCCTGCTCGAAGGAGCGCATGTAGAGCCGGGCCGTGTTGCTCCAGACCATCTCACGACCCAGCTTGTAAGCATTCTTCCGCATGGCGTGCCGGCGCGTTGCGTCTCCCAGCAAACCGATCACCTCGCGCGCCAGGGCCCCGGCATCGCGGAACGGCACCAGGACGCCGCGGTCTTCCGCCAGCAGTTCGGCGGCGTGCCAGTACGGTGTCGACACCACGGCTTTGCCCGCGCCAAACGCGTAAGCCAAGGCGCCGGACGTGATCTGCGCTTCGTTGAGATAAGGCGTAAGGTAGAGGTCCGCCGCGCCGATGAACTCCTTCAGCTCTTCGAGTTCCACGAAGCGGTTGTAGAAGATGACGCTCCTTTCCACCTTGTTCTTCTTGGCTAGAATTTCCAGGCTGAGGCGGTAGGCTTCGCCTCGCTCTTGTAATTCGTGGGGGTGCGTGGCGCCCAAAACGATATAAACCACGTCGGGAAACTCCGCGAGAATCTGCGGCAGGGCGTTCAGCACATACTCAATCCCCTTGTTCGGCGAAAGAAGCCCGAAGGTGAGCAATACCACCCTGCCTTCCACGCCAAACTGGTCCTTGAAATAATTCGGATCGACAAACGGCATGTCGGGAATGCCATGCGGGATGAGATCAATCTTGACGCGCGGCGCCTGGTAAATACCCTCCAACATCTGCTGTCCCCGCTCGGTCATCACCACCAGCCGGGTCGAGTGGGCGATTAATCCCTGCATCACGCGCCGCTGGTCGACGTTCGGTTCGCGCAGCAGGGTGTGGAGCGTGGTGACGATGGGCATTTTCAGTTCGCGCAACAGCGCCAGCAGGTGGCTGCCGGCGGGCCCGCCGAAAATCCCGAACTCGTGCTGCACCGAGACCATGTCCACGTTGCTGATGTTCAGGAAGTCCGCCGCCCGATCGTAGGACGTCAAGTCCTGCTCCTCAATCTCGAAGCGAACTACGTCCGGGTACTCGTAGCCGCCCTCGATGTCATTGACAGGCACGGCGAAGCACTGGCTCTGAGGGTGCTCTGCGGCCACGGCCGAAAGCACGTCGGACGTGAAGGTGGCAATACCGCACTTGCGCGGCAAGTAGTCACCCAGAAAGGCGATCTTTTGAATTTGGGACGCTGTTTCCATAGTTTATTCGAGGCGAGGACAGGCCAAACGTCAAAGGAGCCGGCGAACTGCCCAAGCCTTCAACTTACCAGATCAGAGTCTTAGTCGTCTGTTCATAATTGCTCACACCAAACAATAACCAGCAGGGAGGACCAATGACTCAATGGATCAATTCTGTGACTCACATTCGTGGTGAGAAGTCCGGGTTGGAACCATCAAGGAACTCGTCGATTTCCGTCTCCTGACGGTGAACGAGGCTCACCCTCCTCGCACCGGCTTCGGGGCTAATGGCGGTGGCGGGCGGGATGGTTTCGAACCCAGTCGCTGGTAGGGTCAGCGGCTGGCGAGAGCCATGCCGAGATGGCTTCGTTCCAGAGAGTTATGCCATTCTAAAGGACTTAGCCGTCGCGATTTGGCTTCGTTTTTCTGGCGCCTATCGAATCTAAAGGCTTTATTGGCTCCGTTTTGGCTTCGTTTTGGCTTCGTTCCAAGTGTCAAGTATATGATTCTACAAGACTTGATTGGCTTCGTTTGACCGTTTTTCGGATTTTTCGGCGCTCGCCGCCACGCCGCCGACCGTTTCATCCCCCTTTTGGCCATTATTTGGGCCATTCGCCAGCCCACTTGTTGGGATGCCTTCCGCACCCTGGCCAGAAGATGCGCCGGCTGATGCGGAAGATGCCGGCCTAAAGGCCGGCGCTACATCGGCGGGTCCGGCGGCGACGGCGGTCGGGCTAGGAGAAGCTTCGCCTGCCTCCCGCTGGGAAACTGCCGACTGCTGACTGCCGACTGCCGACTCTGCCTCAGGCCGCGACCCCCACTGCGACCGCTTGGTCTTCAATTGCAGCAAGAGCCGGGTCTGCTCGGCGATCTGCCTCTCGAGCGCCGCTTCCTTGGGGGCCACCTGCTCCTCCCTCAAGTTCGCCCCGCCATTGCCCCGTATGGCCATTTCCCGCTGGTAGAGGTCACGCTCCTGCTGCACGTCGCGCCGCTCCTGGGCGATCCACTTGGGCAGTTCCAGCAGGGCTTTTTCCGCCGCGGCCTCGTCCGGACCATAGAACTCGATAAACAACTCTCGGATCCTCTCCCCGGCCAGGCTGGGACATTCGCCGTAGAGCGCGGTCATCGCCGCCGGATACTCGTCCGGGCATTCCTGGTCCTCGAACCATTTCTGGAGGAGGTCCAAGAGATCAAAGATGTGTTTGAATTTGGACGGCGAATCTTTGGCCTGCCAGAGACCTTGAGCGGCTGCCTCGACAGCCAGTGCGCCAGGGAGCCAGCGGCGCGCCAGGAGTTCCCGCCGCTGTGCCTGGATCTGGGCGACCTGCATAGCG
>Ga0326728_10011802_pt1 | contig 19748 bp, 14 predicted proteins | sample MB3enrmetagenome_FD_207602 | JGI IMG/M metagenome (GOLD analysis project Ga0326728, IMG submission 207602) | Lab enriched peat soil microbial communities from McLean, Ithaca, NY, United States - MB31MN | ecosystem: Environmental > Terrestrial > Soil > Wetlands > Peat | place: USA: New York... | reverse complement strand
ACAGGTCATGACTCTCCAGGGTAGTGGCCTGCACGCGCCCAAACTTGAAACTCAGATTGTTCTTTTCGACAACCAAAAGAAGATTGAGTTTATCAACCGGTTGCACAAGGAAGCGGTGCCGAAAAAGGAGGCCGTGTACTTTGCTTTTCCTTTCGCCATTTCCGGCCCGGCCTTCAGTTATGAAATCCAAAACGGCTCGGTCGATCCTGCGCATGATTTGATGAAGGGCGCCTGCCTGGAATGGTTCGCGGTGCAGCACTGGGTTAAGGTGGCGGGCAGCAGCATGGCCGTGGGCCTGGTGCCGGTTGATGCCCCGCTCGTTTCCTTGGGCGACATCAATCGCGGAGTTTGGCCGCGCGAATTCACCCCCCAAACCGCCGGAGTGTTTTCCTACGTGATGAACAACTACTGGCATACGAACACGCAGCGCATTCAGGAGGGAGACTACACGTTCCGTTATGTACTCACCAGCGGGCGGGAACTGGCGCCGGAATCGTTGGCACGCTTGGGCCGCGCCGCCATGACCCCCCTGGAAGTTGGCGAAGCCGTTGCAAATGACAAGTTCGGCAATCCGCCAGCTCCGCTTCCGCCCCAGCCCACCAGCTTCCTCTCCGTGGATAACCCGAACCTGGTGGTGGTGAACTGGAAGGTCGCGGAAGACAAGCACGGCACTATTCTTCGCCTCCTGGAAGTGGCAGGCACGTCCGGTTCGGCCCATCTGAACTTGGATGTCTTCTCACTTCAACACGCCTGGCTCGACAACGCCGCGGAGACGAATCAAAAAGAGTTGCAAGTTTCTCAGCACACGGTGGAGGTACCCTTCAAGCCACATGAAATCCTCACCGTGAGAATCGAGGCGACGGGGATATCGCAGTAAGGATGGTTGACCCCACTGCCTTTTTCGAAGAATATCCATCTCCACTATGGTCAACACCAAGAAGACGGCTTTAATCCTAACGATTTTCCTGTTCGCGCCGGCCGCTCGCGGGCAGACTACCATCGATGCGCACACGACCTTGCTGATCGACCCGCGTGAGCCCGCGCCCATCCAAAAGGCTGCGCAAGATCTGGCCTCGGACATGGCCAAGGTTTTCGGCGTGGCGCCGCACTGGGCGCATCGGCCTTCCGAGGCATCCGGCACCACGATCTGTATCACGTCTTCCGCAAACCTTCCTCAAGCAGACATGAAACCCTCCGGGTGGGAAGTCCTGCGAATCCAAGAGGTGTCAAACCCCTCATGGCCGGGCTCACCAGCGCAGCATGTGGTGTTATTGACGGGCTCCGACACGCGCGGAGTCATCTATGGCATTTACGAATTCGCGCAGCGTTTCCTGGGAGTCGATCCGCTCTACTGGTGGACAGACAACCCACCGGCTCACAAGACGTTGGTGACGATTCCTCCCAATTTTAGTGAAACCCAGGGCCCCACCTTTCATTATCGCGGCTGGTTCATGAACGATGAGGACCTGCTGACCGGGTGGAGTCCGGGGACGGCGGACAGCACGGGAATTTCCCTCAAAGTGTGGGACCGCATCTTCGAGGCCCTTCTGCGCTTGAAGGGCGACATGATTATTCCCAACACCTTCGTCTTCCCCTATGAGCCGCAAGTGCGCGCAGCGGGTGAGCGGGGGCTCATCATCAATCAGCACCATCAGGAGCCGCTGGGCTTGAATACCTATCAGTGGCCCCCCGGCGTGCCGTACACCCTCGACCGGCTGGAGGCGGCATGGAAGTGCGCCGTCTCCCAGTATCCCAAAGAATTGGAAATTGTTTGGACGGTTGGATTGCGGGGCAAATACGACCACCCCTTCTGGTTGGATATGACGGACGCTCCCTCGACGCCAGAAGGCCGTGCCAAAATGATCCAAACCGCGATCGAGCAGGAGATGAATATTGTTCGCATGGAGTGGCCGGACCCGCACCCTCCGTTCATCATGAACACCTGGATGGAGGGAATCCGGATGATGCGAAGCGGGTTACTGAAAATGCCCGCGGGCGTGACCCTGGTGTGGGCCGATGATGGGGCCGGAACCATCATGGATGGGGGTCAGATCCGTGAAAGCGAGGGAATCTACTATCACACGGCGGTGATCGGGGGGAACTCCAACCACTTCACGGAACGCGTCCCTCCCGATCGCATTGCCCATGAATTGGGGCGCGCCGTCCGTGCCGGGGCGACCGCGTACATGATGCTCAACCCCAGCGACGTCCGCCCCGTTCCCATGAGCACGCGCGCCGTCATGGAAATGGCCTGGAATGCTGCGCCCTGGCTCGACACGGACGAGGCTTCCAAGTACCCGGAGCAATGGAGCCGCGAAGAATTCGGAGGGAAAGCGGCACCGAAGCTCGTGCAATATTACCGGGCCTACTTTGCCGCGCCGGCGCGCTATGGCGATCAGGAAGATGAGACCCTCGGGGATAATTATTATCCGAATATTATCCGTGACCTGCTGGTCCGCATCATCACGGACAATCCGCAATCGGTGGCGCGTTTTAGCAACAATTGCCAGGGCGCGAAAACCTATCCCCAGTACACGCGGTTCCTCAAAAACATCTGCCGCCAAGCTGAAACTCGTTGGCAAAAGGCTCAGGCCCTCGCGTCGCAAGCGGAGGCGCTTGTTCCGCCCGCCCGGCGCGCCTTTTTCCAGGCGCATGTGCTGACGGAGATGGATGTGCACATCCATTGGAACCGGGCTTTGGGGGATATCGCCGCCGCAGCCCAGCCGGAAACACCCGCCTCCGAACGGCTCGCGGATATGCGCAAGTCGATTCCGGAAATTCAGGCCGTATTGACCGCCGCGGAAGCAGCCGATTACGGAATCTGGCAAGGCTTTCATACGCGCGGCGACTGGTTTGACGACGTGCCGCTCACATTGGCGCTGGCGCGCGTTGGCGCGAGCAAACTTGCAGGAGATAAACTCACCACTGAGCAGGAGGAAACTCTGAAGCTCGGCGTGCACTACATCCATGACGACACCAGCTCCGTCTACATTCGTGCCAAGGCCTATCAAAAAGACCATAAGGTGGAGTTTTGCGCGCCCGAGAGGAATTAATTTCCTGGGCTGCGCGCATGGTCAGGATTCGGGGTAGAGTTATTCGTGTCGTGAGGTCGACCGATGGACAACACAAAAGTGGATTCAACGCGGAGTCATCCCTGTTCTCTCCGCAAAACGCGCTTCGAAGGCTGGGACGCGTACGAACTCGCCAACGGACTGGTGCACGTCTTCGTGGTGCCGGAAATCGGTGGGCGCATCATCCAGATGCGTCTGGGTGAGGAACCGTTCCTCTACATCAATCCCCGTCTGCGCGGCCAGATCTTCCCTCCCGAACAAAACGGGCCGGATTCCGGGTGGAAGAATTACGGCGGCAGCAAAGTGTGGCCCGCTCCCCAAGGCTGGTCGAGGGATGAGGAGTGGCCCGGCCCGCCCGATCCTATCCTGGATGGAAGCCCTTTCGCCTGCCGCATCACGGAGGAAACGCCGGGCACTTCCGCGATTCATCTCACCAGCCCGCACGATGAATATACCGGCCTGACGTTCTCGCGGGAAATCCGCATATCCCGTGGCTCCGCAGAGGTCCAAATTTCCCATACCATGAAAAATACCTCGCGGCGGCCGGTGCGTTGGTCAATCTGGCAGGTTACGCAACACGACGCGCACCCCGACCTCGCGGTTTTCCTGCCGGCAACAACCTTCCGCAAAATGTTTGGCGATCAGGAATATCCCAGCCTCACCATCGACTCGCCGCGCAAGCTGTTACGGCTGCAATTTGCCGACGTCGTGGCAAAATTCGGGATAATACCGGAAGCAGGATGGCTGGCCACGCTTGATTCGCGCCGCCGCACAGTGTTTGCCGAAACGTTCCGTCTCTTCCCCGGCGCCCCTTACCCGGACGACGCGGCCGCCGAGTTTTGGATTAACGGGCACGGAACCTGCACGATCCATGGCGACCGCTTCGATTCGAAGGATGATCCGGAATGCGACGCCTTCGTGGAAACCGAAATCCTCAGCCCAATGGCGGAACTTCGGCCGGGCGAGGAATACTCCTTTGTAATTCGCTGGCACTGCGCCCGAGTGAAGGCAGAGGAAATTGCGGGCGTCAACCATTGCGCCGCCCTCGCCGCCCGCCTGACCGTTAATCGCCGGGGGGAAGAGCTTCGCGTGGCGGGCTCGTTCGGAATGTTTCACAGCGGGAGTCTGGAGTTGGTCTCGTTGTTGCGGAGCGGGAGGGTTCACACGGTTCACGCCTTGGGAACCGTGAGCCCCCTCGATCCATGCGTCGTCAACGCCACGGTGGCTGACGCCCGTGACCTCGCGCGGGTCAGCCTGCGATTACGAGACCCTGACGGCGCGCTGCTGGGGACGATCGACGAAGCGAATATCCCTCCGCAGTAAGGATGGGCAGGAAGCAGTTGATATTTTCCCGTAGCTCCACACCCTTCCCAAGGGAGGCGGGAAATTTCAATCGGTGTGAAATACTTCCAGCATGTTCGCCCACCACTCGCCTTCTTTGCGCGTGGGTATCGGTTGCTGCATGGGTTCCATGATCGCCCACCAATCCTGCGTCACGGGATCGGCGGCCATCTTCTTCATGTCGGCGGCAAAGTCATCGCCGAGGTATTCGAAGTAGGCGAAGAGCATGTTATCTTTGAAGAAGATAGTATAATTTCGGATATTACAATCGTAGATCGTCTTCAAAACCTGGGGCCAGACCTTCGCGTGGTACTCAACGTACTTTTCGTAAGCTTCAGGTTTCAGTCCGATCAGTTGCCCGTAACGCGTCACTTTTGGGGTAGCCATTAGATTGATCTCCTCCGTTCAGATTTCCGCGCGATCGGCGGAAGGGTTCTCCATGGATGCGCGGCTTTGTGCCGATGACGCCACCGCTTGCTCCGTCACCCAGTCGGTCCAGAGCGAACTCTCTCCACTCGCAAGCAGTGGGGCGCCATCGAGCACGGCAGCCACGTAGTTCTCAATGCAGGGATAATGCAGATTCGCGTGCGCCGGCAAATCCTCGCGCCCGCCGGGGTAAACCAGTTCCGGGCCGCTCAGAGGTGTAAGGTCCATTTCCCCATCGGTACCGATGATGCGAAACTCATCCCGCTTCAGGTGCGAATTCCAGCGCACATCGACAATGCCGCGCACCTTACTGACGTATTCGATCAAGACGGTCGCGCCGTCCTCGACGGCCGTCGCGTGGACCACATTCGACAATTGTCCCGCCACCCGCCGCGGTTCACCGAACAGGAAGTTCAGCACATCGATGCGATGAGAACCGATATCAAAGAGCGGACCGCCGCCCGCCAGAGCGGGATCAAACTGCCACGTGCGCCGGACCTCATCGGGCGAGCGCCACTCATAACAGGTGATGTAAGCGAGCAGCGGCCGGCCAATCACCCCCTGCCGCAACAACTCTTGGGCGCGCGCGACCTTGGGATACGTACGGCGATAGTAGGCCACCCCCAACGTCTTGCCCGCCGCGCGCGCCGCCTCCACCATCGACCGGGCCTCCGCGTAGTTCATCGCCATGGGCTTCTCGCAGAGCACGTGCTTCCCCGCCCGGAGCGAAGCCTGTGTCTGCGGTGCGTGGAGAAACACGGGCGACGCTGCATAGACGGCGTCCGCCCCACCCGCCGCCAGCGCCGCTTCGAGGTCGGTAAAGACGCGCACTCCGTAAGGCGCGGCCTTCGTGGCATCGCGCGTGACAATCCCCCAAAGCTCGCTGCGTTTCTCATCGAGCAGGGCAGGGATCACCCGCTTCGTCGTGATATCGCCAATGCCGATGACCAACCACTTCAACATGCGGTTGTCCCCACTGCTGCCTTACCAGAGCTTCACAGCTTCCGTGCGCACCTGCCCCTGCGTCGGAACCGTCCAGTCGTCGGTACGGAACGGCGGCGCCGGCAACCCGACCTTGTTATAGAGATTGCACTTGGGATCGTCCGCCCAAGCGTACCGCGCGGCCACAGGCTTGGGGACATGCGCACTGGACAGCACCACCTCGTTGTCCACGATTTTCGCGTCCGCAGGGAAGAATTGCTGGTCCTCGCCGGCAATCGTAAATCCCATCAAGCTCTGACCACGAACCACCAACCCGCCGGCCATATGCGTAAATCGCAGGTGCAGCGTTCCCGCGTTGGCACGCAGGGATTTGAAGGTCGGCCCCATGTACTCAATCTTCCGGCCATACGCGATGCCTTCCGCTGCCAGTGCCAGGCGTCGCCCCACTTCCTGCTTGTTCTTGGGATGAATGTCGTGCGACTCGCCGATGTCGATCGCCACGGCCATTCCGGTTTTCGGCAAGGCCAGGGTTTTGTCCTGCGATTCCCTCAGGACGGCCCAGGAATCGGGATTCTTTCCGCCCGCACTAAAGCTGGCGAGTTGAACGAAGAGGAACGGAAAGTCTCCCTCGCCCCAGGAGGTGCGCCACTGCTGAATCATCGTCGAAAAGACCTTCCGGTACTGATAGGCAAATTCCGCATTCGATTCACCCTGATACCATATGGCGCCCGCGATCGCATATGGCGTAAGGGGCGCAATCATCGCGTTCCACAAGCCGGAATCGCGCCAGGGATGGCTACGAGGGTCTTTAGGAGCGGCGGGAATGGGCAGCGCGACTTTACCGTTCGTCTCGGCTTCTTCCGCGGCCTTCTCCCATTCGCCCAGTTTCTGTTCGTACTGTTCGAGCACGTGAGGGAAATCGGCAATTCCCTGCCGCCAGGAATCCGCCACGACCTTCAACTCAGGGTCCGCATCCACGGCCTCAGTGCTTGTCCAGGCCTCGGCCTCCGTCCCGCCCCACGAGGAGTCAATCATCCCCACCGGGAATTTCATGGTCCGGTGCAAATCCCGGCCGAAGAAGTAACCCACCGCGGAGAAACTCCCCACCGTCTCGGGGCTTGCCACCACCCACTGGCCCTCCACGTCGGTTTGCGGCTTTCCCGCCACCACCTTCTTCACGATGAAGAGGCGCAGCAAGGGATAATTGGCCGCCGCCACTTCCTGCTCCGCGTTTTTTGCGCCACCGAACACGCCGTGATTCCACACGGCGAATTCCATGTTCGACTGTCCAGAGCACACCCACACCTCACCCACCAGCACGTTGTGGATGGTCACGGTGTTTTTTCCTGCCACGGTCATTTCAAACGGCCCGCCCTTCTTCAGCGGTTCCAACTCCACCTTCCACTGTCCGTTGGAATCAGCCGTGGCCGTTTGCTTTTGCTCTCCCAAGCTCACCGTAACTTGCTCGCCCGCGTCGGCCGCTCCCCAAATCGCCACCTGCCGGCCTTGCTGCAACACCATGTTGTCACTGATCAGCGCCGGCAACTTGACGTCAGCGGCCGCCGTCCCAACACCCATCAGCACGCTGAGAATGACCCACTGAAGCCGGCGCCCCCCGGCTTTCCAGAAATGCCCTTCCCCCGCGACCTTATGCTTCGCTCTCGATCCAGTTCTCATGAAGACCCCTTTCAGGCAGATTGCGCAAACCCTCCCTCTGGTATTGCGCGGCAAATACTAACACTCCCTCTCATTCGAGGCGAGCAATTCTCACAGCAATTCTCGCAGAGGTCTTCCACCTTATTTTTTCCTACTGGAGGCGTCAAGACGGATGTACCATAGTGCTTACACCTGCTTCTTAGATTTCGAACGCACAGCGACCATGCCGGACAGTCCAGCAAAAATTGAGTGAGGATTTCACTTTGAAAAAGATATCGCGAAGGGGTTTTATGGCGGCGGTTCCTGCTCTTAGCGCGGCGCCGAAATGGGCGGCCGGAGCGGGCGCCGGGGCGCTGGCGAACAGCCGCGGGCGGGCGTCTTCCGCGAGACTCCAGGCTGCGGTCTTCACATGCGATGTAACGCCCCCGCTCGGAAGTCCCTTGCAGGAGTGCAAGCCTCCGGTGGCCGTTAGTGCGGATATTCCTCTGCTGGCGAAGGGGGTGGTGATCTCCGACGGCAGCACGCGGTACGCACTGTGCGCCGTCGATTACTGCGAGTTGCGTTTGGGCGCGCACGACTTGTTTCGCCGAAGCATTGCCAATGCTTTGGGTGTGAACGAATTGCAGATTGAGGTGCACTGCCTCCACCAGCATGACGCCCCCGCTTACGATACCCATGCTGAACTCCTCATAGAAATGGTGCCTTCGCCACCCTACACGACGGATTTGGCGTTCATTGCCATCGCGTCGGAACGTGTGGCTTCCGCCGCGCGCGAAGCTATGCAGAAACTTCAACCCCTGACCCATGTGGCCTGCGGAAAAGCCAAGGTGGAAAAGTTTGCTTCCAATCGGCGCGTTCCCCTCCCCAATGGAAAGATGGGGGGCCGCATGAGCCACTGTAATGACCCTGTGCTGGTTGCCGCGCCGGAAGGTTTGATCGATCCCTGGATGCGAACCATTACGCTCTTCAACCGGCAGAATCCCATCGCCCGGCTGCACTACTACGCCTCGCATCCTCAAAGTTATTATGGCCAGGGCCACATGAATCCCGACACGCCGGGAATTGCGCGCGAGCGCTTGGACAAAGAGGAAGGAGTACCCCAAATCTATTTCACCGGTTGTGGTGGAAATATCGCGGCGGGGAAATATAACGATGGATCGCACGAGATGCGCATGGTGCTCGCCAACCGTTTGTACGAAGGCATGAAGGGCGCCATCAAGGCCAGCGGGAAGCCCGAGCCCGCCGCCCTTTCCTGGAGAACCGCCGACGTCCGGTTTGTGCCGCGTCAAGAAACAAACTTCTCCGCGGAGCATTTCCGCGCCGTGTTGGCCGACCCCACACAAACTTACTCGGCGCGCACCTCGTCGGCGTGGGCGCTGGCGTGGTATGAGCGGCTCAAGATCAGGCCCACTATGGATATCACTTCGTACCGACTGGGGCCTGCGACGATTCTGCACCTTCCCGGTGAAGCTTTTGTGGAATACCAGCTCTTCGCGCAGAGCGTGCGCCCGGATCAGTTCGTCGCCGTCGCCTCCTACGGGGATGGAGGCACGGGGTATATTTGCACGGATAAGGCTTACTCCGAGGGAGGATATGAGCCGTCAGCATCCTATGTCGGCCCACCCTCGGAAACACTGCTGAAAGCGGCTATGAGCGAAGTGTTGACTAGGGAATAGTGGATAGTAAATGGTGAATAGTGAATTATAAATTGTTAGATGGTCGCAATTTGGGGAGTGGAACGTGGTTAGTGGCTTGTGGCAAGCCAGGGTGAATTAACCACTGGCTTGGTTTCACCATTCACTATTTACTATTCACCATTTACCATTTTCCAGCCACTTGCATAAGGAGGAGTGATGCTTCATCGTTTGTCATATTTAGTGCGCGGCCTCGTGCCGCTGGCTGCATTTGCGCTGCTGTTTCCCCTGAGCGGCTTTTCGCAGGCCGATTCGCATGAGCCGATCAAAGTTGGAATCATCGGCTTGGACACCTCGCATGTAATCGCGTTCACGAAAAGCCTGAACGATCCCTCCGACAAACAATATGTGCCGGGCATGCGAGTGGTGGCCGGCTACAAGGGTGGAAGCCCGGACGTCAAGGCAAGTTGGAGCCGCGTGGATGGATACACCGTGGAATTGCGCGATAAGTGGAATGTCGAAATTGTGGATGACATTCCCACGCTCTGTTCCAAGGTCGATGCCGTGCTGCTGGAGAGCGTCGACGGGCGGCCGCATTTGGAGCAGGTGAAGCCGGTGTTCGCCGCGCACAAGCCCGTGTTCATCGACAAGCCCATGGCCGGCAGTTATAAAGACGCCAGGGAAATTGCCGAACTGGGCAAAGCGGCGGGCGTGCCGTGGTTCACCGCCTCCAGCCTGCGTTTCTGGAGCGAAGTTCCCCGCTTGAAAAATCCGCAGGGCATCGGCCAGATTCTTTCCTATGACGTTCTGGGGCCCACCATCCGGGAGTCGCACGAGCCTTCGATGTTTAACTACGGCGTTCATGCCATCGAGATGCTTTACCAACTCATGGGACCGGGATGCGAATCCGTCACCATGCAAACTTCGGACAACGAGGACGTCCTGGTAGGCAAGTGGAAAGATGGACGCCTGGGAGTGGTGCGGGGATTCAGCAGCGGGCTCTATGCATTTTCGATTACCGCGTACGGAGATAAGGGCGTTCTGCACTCTGAGGGTAAACCCGAGGCCTATCACGAGTTGCTGGTGGAAATTGTCAAGTTTTTCCAAACCCATGTCCCCCCCGTTGACAACAACGAATCATTGGAGGCCCTGGCGTTCATGGAGGCTGCGGACCTGAGCGTTGCGCGCGGAGGAGTTGCGGTTCCGCTCAGTGAAATCATGAAATAAAAGTGTAAAGGGAAAATCAGAATGCTGACGAGAAGGTGGAATGCTCTTGCTTTCATGTGGCTCGTGCTGGCCGGATGTCAATCCGTAGCGGCGCAGACCATGCCGCAGAAGACATCACCGGAGCCCCGGCTCCAGGCGAAGATTTACAACTCGGGATTCGATCTTGCACACGACAGCTACAACGGCGTCAGCTCCGCCAGCGATGGAAAGATTTACTACGTGCTTTCGTCACAGACCATTGACACGGGCGCGCAAATCTACTCCTTCGATCCCGCCACGGAAAAGATCAAACACCTGGGTGACTTGACCGAGATTTGCGGGGAAAAAGGGCTGAAGGCCATTCCGCAGAACAAGTCGCACGTGCGTTTCTGGGAATCGAACGGTAAACTCTACTTTGCATCTCACATTGGATATTACACAATTAAGAATGGTATGGAGACCATGGGGGTCCCGCCGCCCGGCTATAAGCCCTATCCGGGCGGGCATTTCCTTTCTTACGACCTGGCCACCGGCAAATTCGAAAAGCTGGCCGACGACCCGCACGGCGAGGGAATCATTGCCATGACCATGGATCCCGTGCGCGGCCGCCTTTACGGTTTGACCTGGCCAACGGGCTACTTCCTTCGCTACGACCTGCGGACGAAGGAACTGAAGGATCTGGGCCTCTACGCTGGCCTGGGCGAGAGCGTTCGGGGACCGCAATATCGCACGCTTTGCCGCTCCCTGGTGGTTGACCCGCGCGATGGGGCAGTCTACTTTACGACCTCCGCGGGGTTTATAATGCGCTATCGGTACGATCGGGATGCAGTGGAAAAGATCGAGGGAGACGACCTGCGCAAAGATTATTTCGGCGTGTATGACCCAACCGATTCAGGAAGCATGGGGTACAATTGGAGGCAGGTGGTCTGGTACGCGCCCGCAAACATGATTTACGGAGTGCATGGGAACTCCGGATACTTATTCCGCTTCGACCCGCGAATTCCCCGCGTGGAGGTGCTGGACCGCATCACCTCACTGCCTTCGCAACGCAGCGGGATGTTTGATGAGTTCAGCTACGGGTACCTGGGGTTCATTCTCGGCCCGGATGGAAAGACCTTGCATTACCTGACCGGCGGGCCTATTTATCGCGCGGGAAAGAGAGTGGCCGGAGAAAGCGTTGCGCATAAGGGTGAATCAAAGGGCGAGGAAGATCTGCACCTCATCACCTATTATATTCCTACGGGAAAGTACATCGACCACGGGGCCATATTTTTCCCCGACGGCCAAAGACCGAAAGAGGTGAATTCGATCGCCGTGGGCAAGGATGGATCCGTATACGCCCTCGCCGCCGTCACCCAGAACGGGCGCAATCGGACCGATTTAATGAGGATTCCCGGACCCATCCCGAGCCACTAAGCCGGACAAGGCGAAACTGGAAACTCCAAACTTGAAAATCGTCGCCAATTTCCAGTTTCCAATTTCGAGTTTCATACGTTTCAAGGAGGCTTCATCATGAAAAACAAGGAACCAAAAACCAGCGGTGACCGAAGGGATTTTCTGCAAGCGGGAAGCATGGCTTTGCTAGGTCTCGCCATGCCGGAAACACTCGCCGCCAGGCCCGCGGCCACTGAATCATTGGCCATGTTGGGAGGGGCCAAAGCCGTCTCCATCCCCCCGTACAAAGTTGATGACCTCACCTCCTGGCCGCGCTATGGGGACAAGGAGAAGGAAGCTCTTCACCGGTTGATTGACACCAACAAGTTTTATGAAGAACTGCCGCTGTTCGAAAAGGAGTGGCAGGAGTACACCGGCATTCCCTTCCTCCGCGCGCACATGAACGGCTCAAGCGCCATCAACAGCATGTTTTTTGCGATCGATCTGGAACCCGGCAGCGAAGTGATGGTGCCCTCCTACGATTTCCCCACCGACTGCCTGGCCCTGCGCTTCTTTAACTATGTCCCCATCTTCATCGATATCGATCCCGCCACGGGGACCTTTGACCTGGAGGACGCACGTCGCAAGTTCACCAGCCGCACCCGCGCGGTGTTTCCCATGCACTCCTGGGGATTGCCCTGCCAGATGGACCATATCCGCGCCTTCGCGAAGGAGAAGAACTTGATCGTGCTCGAGGACGCCGCGCATTCCCACGGCGCGAGCATGCAAGGCAAGAAGACGGGAACCCTGGGTGATCTGGCGATCTTCAGCTTCCAGGCGAGCAAGCCCCTGCCCACCGTGGAGGGCGGCATGGGCATGTACTACTCGCGCTTGCATTATGAGCGCGCCACCGCCTACGGCGAATACACGGCCCCGGAAAAGTTCCCGGCGGAAAGCCCCGTCCATCGCTACGCGGGCACGGGATTTGGCCAAAAGTACCGGATGCATCCATTCTCCGCGGCGGTCGGCCGGCTGCAATTGCGCAACCTCGATGGTATGAACGCCCTGGTGAACAAGAACGTCCGCAAGCTGAACGACCCGCTGGTCCAATTGGAAGGACTTACGGAGCCGCGTTGCCGTCCTGACCAGGAGCGCGTCTACTACTACGCCAACATGCTCCTGCTCGATCCGGCCAAAGCGGGGTTCTCACGCGACGCGATGGTGAAGGCGCTCAAAGCGGAAGGCGTGAAGGTTTCCACCTGGGTCTATCCCGAACAGCACAAGCTGACCATCTACTCGGAACCCCAGTGGTGGCATCATCCGCCGGTGATTCCCAAATCCATGCCGGGCAATGATTACATCAACGGCAACCACATCTTCCTGCCGCTCTTTTATGGCGAGGCGGACGACCTGATCGATCAGTACGTGAAAGCGTTTCAAAAGATTTGGGCGCACCGGTCGCAGCTTGCTTGACGAGCAGGTGCCGGGTATTAGGTATCAGGTGTCAGGTGCCAGGTGTCAGTAAGAGCGGCCCCGCCATTCGGCCACCGCTTCGGCCGACGTTTTTTTGCAGCAATTTGGCCGTTAGCGCCTAAAATGCTTCCCGCATAACATCCGCATGGCAGGAGGTCCCTCCCATGAAACGCATCCGGCTTATCGCATGGCAGGAATGAAAACCGATGAGGCGACGGGCAACTTTCCGCCCTTCCTTGCCGCGACCGCGCTGGCTCACACCGCGCCGATCTACGTTACCGTGCAAGGAACACCTCCGCTCCAGGCCCAGCCCCGGCCCAAGGTTCTGGCACGCAAGTAGCTCGCCAAGCTGGAAGACCTGGAAGCGCGGCTGCAAGAAGATCAAATCCAATACCTCGCAAGGCCGGCGGCGAATGACGGCGTGGACGCGGACACCCTCCGCAAGAATCGCGCGGCGCTGCCTCAGGGAATTCAATCCGCAAAGGATTATTTCACGAACTTGGCGCGGTGAGATGGCAGAGCGTCACTGGGCGAGCCGGCGGAGCAACTCGGGGTGGTTGGTAATGAATTCGTCAATCGCCGCTTGGAAGGAGGTCCCCGGCAACTTTCCGTTGCGCTGCTTAAGGAAGGGGATGAACTCTTTCACCGCGGATTGGTCCGCCGGAGAAAGATCCGAAACGAGTTGACTAAGGTCTTCAGGAATCAAGTGCCACCCCAACAGGAAAAGCATACTCCGGCGATAAGCCGCAGGCAACGAGGATGAATAGCAGACGTGGGTCAATTTGATGTGGAGGCAGCGTAGCGCGGCCCCCTGCCTCTGGGGTCCGCGGCTCTTACGTTACAATATTGGAAAGCCTCAGATACGGACGCCTGCCCGTGGGTTTGGGAGGGCAAGTCGAGGTACTATATAAAGGTCCGGCGGAGGTGCCCATGTGGTCGCAAGTGGAAAAAGACTTGGAACAGATGCTGGTGGCCAAGATTTATCGGATCCTGCTGGTCGACGACGCGGTCTATCGCAGCTTCCTGATGTTGGCGGGTCTGGGACCGAACTTTCCAAGCGACAACCAAATCCCCCCCGGCCTGCGCGCGAACCTTGCCACAGCAGCAAAGATTCGTGCGCATATTATCGTGGCGGAACTATCGGGCATGCATGCCCTGGAAGAGGGCACGTGCGGCGCGAAGCTGGTCACCGGGGCCGCAGTTTTCTACCGCTTTTGGAGTTCCCGGGAACCGGCCAGGCGCATTGCCCCCTGGTGGTTCGAACAAAGCGTCATGACCGTCTGCCGGCAGCAGGCAGGAAAATCCGGCGATGACCGCCACCAGTGGCTCCGGGAACATCTGGCCATCTCCCTGGATTGGAGCCAAATGGATCGAATTGACGTGATGACGCTGGGTGGGGGCGACGAAGTTCCCGCCGTGGTGGGGAAGGGCTTGCCGCAACGCCGCTGGTCGCCTTCCGCGTTGCCGGGGGGCAAGGCCACCAGCAAGGAGTATTGGCCAAACTACGATAAGTATTTTCCCGGCGGGGTCAGACAAACCGTTTTCCCGTTTATCCCGCGAGTGAAAGGCGAGGACCTCAAGCAATTTCTGAGCCGGGGGTGACGCGACCAGCCGATGCAGGTGTCAGGTGTTAGGTGTCAGGTGTTAGGTGTCAGGTGTTAGGTGCCAGAAATGAAGGGCGGCGCGGGTTGGGTCTATGACTGAGAAACTACTGGGAATGTTCCTATTGTTTGCGGCGCTGGGGCTGGGCATTCAGCAATCCCTGAACCAGTCGCCAACTCGCACCGACAAGCAGAATCTGCTGACCTACTATGACGACGCGCAGATGGCCCATGCCGTCAAGGATGTTGCCGACTGGCAAATCCGTCGCGCGCAAATTGTCATGAACATGACCCTGGTGATGGGACGTATGCCCCAAACCCCGCCGTTACCTTTGGACGTCAAAGTGGAAGAAACCATCCTGGCGCCCACTTACCGCCGCGAGAAGATTACCTTCCAGGGCGCGGACGGCGACCGCGTTCCCGCTTATCTGTTCATCCCCAGACTGCCGGAGGGGAAGAAGGCGCCAGGAATACTCTGTCTGCATGAAACCACGCGCCTGGGCATGGCGGAGCCCGCCGGCCTCGGGGGGAGACCTAACCAGCATTACGCGTTGGAACTGGCGGAGCACGGGTTTGCAACCATCGCCCCCGATTACCCCAACTATGGCGATTACCAGTTCGACCCTTACGCCCACGGCTACGCCAGCGCCAGCATGAAGGGAATCTCCAACCACCGGCGCGCCGTGGATCTGCTGCAATCTTTGCCCGAGGTCAACCCGGACGAAATCGGCGTCATCGGCCATTCCCTGGGCGGGCACAATTCCCTCTTCGCGGCGGTGTTCGACCGGCGCATCAAGGCCATCGTGACCAGTTGCGGGTTCACCTCGTTTGAAAAATACATGCATGGGGATCTTGCCGGCTGGAGCCACAAGGGATACATGCCGCGCATCGCCGACGTCTACCACAAAAATCCGGCGGAAATTCCCTTTGACTTTACGGAAGTGCTGGCCGCCCTGGCGCCGCGACCGGTCTTCATCAACGCGCCGACCGGTGACGATAACTTTGACGTCTCCGGCGTTGACGATTGCGTGAACTCCGCTCGACCCGTGTATCAGAAAATCTTCCACGCGGAGGGGAACATCCAGGTTGTTCACCCGGACTGCCAGCACGATTTCCCGCCCGAAGTCCGCGAAGCCGCGTACAAGTTCCTGGCGCAGGCGCTTGAATTGGCACACTGACGCATTCTGGTCCATCCGCTAGTAGTCCTCACGCTACCCGTTCACCTCGATCTCCGTATCCGAGCAAAAGACATTTAACTGGGTGAATTGGCCATCTCCCGCCGTGGCCGTCGCGGAAACGATATCCATCGGGCAGGCATCAGGCTGAATGTTCGTGAAGGACTTCCAACAGTTTCACCATCGCCAGCGTGTCCTGTCTGCAATATGCCAGCAGATCTTCTCTGAGCTTCCTTCTCTCGTCGCTTCCCGCCTCAGTGCGAACCATCTTTTCCCAGGTAAGGCCGGCTAGGTTGCCTTCCGCGACCGGCATGCCATCGTAAGACATCGCGGGCACAAGGGCAGGCAAGACACTCTTCAGTGAGTAAGAGCCGCGGAATTGCAAGTCGTAGACATTGGCGCGTATGACCGGCAACGGGTCCCACAATCTGTTCTGAATGTCCTCGATTTCGTTATTGTATTGAGGCAGCCATGCCGCCAATTCTCCAAGGCGTCCTGACTCGAATCCGCTGTTGTATGCGAGGACGCTCCCCTTCTTTCCGATAACCTGGCAAAGGGTTTTGACGAACTCCAACCGCGGGTCATTCAAGTCGTCTGCCAAGAACTCGTAGTGCTCCAGTTCAGCTCCGAGTTTGCGTTGGATGTGGACCGACCACTGGAATGGGATTTGGTCGTAGGGAGACATGCCGGCGTATCGGGGAAGCGCCACTCCCAGGGTTTCGAAGTCCATAAAGTAGAGGGGATAGCTCAGACTCGCCAGGGCCTCCTTTAGCCCATTTCCAAACCACGGCTTGCGGGTCCTTGCGCACTCCCATGCGTGTTTCTGCTTCTCAGTCAAAGCGAAGTCTTTCGGAATTTTCCTGATGGACGCAACCCCGCGACTTGTCAGGTCCTCCAGCTTCTTCGCCGATATTCCTGGGAAGTAGCTGACGTGGTCGTCCGGCAGAGGTTTGTTACATAGACCGAAGAATACGCAGTCAAAGGGATGTGTACACTGGCTTCCCGGCTCAATATCCGGCGGCTTGGCCCTCGCGAGCACCTTCCACTCTTCACGAAGGAGGTCTTTTACTTCTTGCTCCAAGGCGGCGGTTTCTGCTGTGAGGTCCTGGATGGTGAACAGCTTCTCCAACTCGTACTTCTTCCCGTCGTAGACGTACTCCCGATCAAGGTACATCAGGCAGGGAACAACCTTCATCCCCAAGCCTTCGAGGATGAGCCGTTGGATGGCCACGTCGTAGATGTGGTAATCCTTGACGCTGGTAGATGACTTCACCTCAATCAGGCGCCACTTGTTTCGAGGCAGTCGTTCCAAGATGTCAACTCGCGCCAGGACGTTATCGTGCGTGAAAGTCGCCTCGAAGATGGCGGGATGCCGTTTGTCCGCCACCGCCTGCTCGGTTTGCTGGAGAGCTTTACCTAGTTCCTCGTGCCCCGCCTCGATCAGCACTCCCCCGGGAAAGGCTTTCTGCGCCCATCGGCCCACTTCGTGGCCCTGCTCGAAGACCGCCATGGTTTGTTCATCGGGTTCGCCCAGCAGTTCTGGTTGGTGAACCTCCAAATAAAGACGTTTCAGGCACTGCCATCCGGCTATGAATTTCGACTTGGAGAGCCCCATAGACCTCCCGAATAACCCGGGCGGGCGATTCGCTTTGGACTGGCACCTTAACTGTCCGTCCGGTTGCCCAAGAGCATACACCCAAGGTGTGTCAGGGGAGGTCGCTACCTCAGTGAGGGCAAAATGCCCCTCTGGTGCTTTGGGGGTATCGTGTTCTTGGGCACGCGCCGGCCACATCGAATGACCATCCCTGTCATACCCCCCTGCTATTGTCGGTACATCAGATCCTGAAGCCATAACTTCGGAGGTGATGGATGGAGCAGACAGGGATCATCGGGCATGAAATTGGGGAATATGTCCTCAGATTCCCCAAGCGTCCGCGAGTTCCGGTCCAACAATCCGGCGCAGGTAGGGGAAATGCCGGAGGTTTTTATGCGTCGTGGGAGGAAGCGTGCCAGGCGCAGTATGGGGGCGAGCCCAGGCGTGCGCACTACTTTTACCATCAAGCATTGAAAGCTGTTCCCGAGGAAATAGAAGCAGAGGTGCTAGCCGACATCTTTGACAGCCTGAAGGAGGTCAATCGGATTCTTGCCCAGGATGGAGGAAGGGTCCCAGGTCTGCGAGCGGCGGTGGAAAGCAACCCGGCTGACTCCGAGACGCGGTTTAAGTATGCCAGCGTGCTTTGGAAACTTGGATATGAAGAGGAAGCAGAAAAGGAGTTCGAAGCGGTGCTGGAGCATCCTGAGACCCTTTGCCAGGCTTGTTGGCGAGACTGCTTGATTTACATCGGATGGTCGCTTTACCGGAAGGAGGAGTATGCCAAGGCTCTCCCCTGGTTTGAACGAGCGGCTAAGGTCCAAAGCGTCGGGCTGATGGGTGACATGTGCGAACTTCCTCTACCTCTTGAAAACATTATCCAGGTCTATGTGGCGCTCCACATGGTGGAGGAGGCAAGGAGTGCCACTCTCGATTATATTTCTCGATTTGGTCGGCTATCCTGGACGGAGCGCCACGCACTCCGAAGGTTGAACATCGATGCCGATGGTCTTTACGTGCAGTCTTGCGGCCGGGCAGCGTAATTGTATGCGACAGATGCCGGTCTGCGGTAGTGTCCTACTTTGGGCGTAGCGCCGCCATCTTGGCGGCTCCTATGCCGGCTGGAAGCCGGCATTACGGCCCGAATTGGGTCACTACCCGGTTTGCAGGCTGATTGCAACATGCAGTGGCGGGTGGTAGAGTTCGACTCGCCTTTTCTCGAAGTCCCAGCCATTCGGAAGATTGGGAACGACCGTGCCTCGTGGGGACCAACTGACTCGGCAATGGAAGCTCGTCCAGCTTCTCGCCGGACGTGTGGGACGTACTCTCGCCCAGCTTTGCGGCGAGCTGGGTGTTACCAAGCGCACAGTCCAGCGCGATATCGAGGTCCTGACGGCGGCCGGTTTCCCCGTTACCTCGGACATGCGCAACGGAACCGTCTTTTGGCACTTCATGGAGGGTTTCCACGCCGAGGCCCCCATTGCGTTTACCCTCACGGAACGGATGGCGCTGTATTTCAGCAAAGGACTTTTTAAGCCCTTGCAGGGCAGTCCAATCTACGAGTCCTTGGAATCCGCCATCCAGAAAATCGGCTCGCAGCTCCCCGCGCAGAGTTTCAGTTTTCTGCGCGGCCTTGAGAACGCACTGGCCGTGCGCACCTTTGGCTTCAAAGATTACACCCGGTCGAAACAGACCATCGAGGCGATGACTCGCGCGGTGTTTCACAAGTATCGCGTCCGGCTGAGTTACCAAAGCCCGCATGATTCGGGGCCAACCGACCGTGAACTCGATCCCTACCGCCTCTGGTACGTCAGCAACGCGCTCTATGTGGTTGGGTACGACCATCTGCGCAACGACCTGCGCGTGTTCGCGGTGGATCGTATCCGTTCCGTGTCGCTTACCAACCGCCGCTTCGAGATTCCGGAAGACTTCGACTTTGAGGCTTTCACCCGCACGGCCTTCAATATGATTTGGGGTGAGACACAGGAGGTAAAGATTCGCTTTTCCGCTGCACAGGCCCCGTACATCCGTGAGCGCACCTGGCACCCGAGCCAGAAAATTGAAACGGAACCGGACGGAAGTATCATCCTGACGCTCCAAGTCGCCGACTTGGGCGAAGTCAAATTTTGGCTAATCGGGTTTGGGGTGGAGGCCACCGTTCTTAGTCCCATTGAACTTGCAAAGGAAATCGGCGTCGAGGCGGATACGCTTGCGAGGGTTTATCGAAGATTCAAAGCGAAGATAGACGGTACGCCGGG
>Ga0326728_10011795_pt1 | contig 19762 bp, 18 predicted proteins | sample MB3enrmetagenome_FD_207602 | JGI IMG/M metagenome (GOLD analysis project Ga0326728, IMG submission 207602) | Lab enriched peat soil microbial communities from McLean, Ithaca, NY, United States - MB31MN | ecosystem: Environmental > Terrestrial > Soil > Wetlands > Peat | place: USA: New York... | reverse complement strand
TGCCCGTACCTTTGGTTTGCTCGGGCTATCGTTAATGCGTGCTCCAACTTGCCCTTCGCATCGGACACCTTGCCTTGAGCCACCAGAGTCTGAGCCTCACCTTCATACGCCATGAACGGAAACCCTGAATCGGGATTAGAGCTGCTCGTCTTGATGGCGCGGTCGAAAAATGCCAGGGCCTCACCATATCGCTTCGTTTCATTGAAGCCATTGCCAAGCATCTCGAGGATTCGAACTTGGCCAGCCACATCGCCACTCGCTTTCGCAGATAAGAATGCGTCGCCAACCATTGTCGCGGCCTGGCGACTATCTCCCTCCAGAAAAGCAATGAAGCCTAGTTCTCCTCTCGCCCGCGCTTCCCACTCTCGTTCTCCCAGCCCATGGGCAATTACCTGGGCCTCTGTCCAGGCTCCCTTCGCCGATGCCGGATTAATCTCCAGGTCGGTGTATCCCTTCACCGCTAGGCACCAAAGCCGCAATTCTGGGTCACTTTTCACAACCGGAATCTCTAGTTGCTCTCCCAGCATCTGGGAAACATCAACCCACGACATGGTCTCTGACTGCGCTCGAATCCGGCCGACACGGGCATATATTTCATTTCGCGTGTCGCCTCTCTCCCGGAAAAGTTCCTCTGCGCGAGCGTAGAGAGGTCCAGTTTTTGGCCAATTGAAAAGCCACGCGAGGCGGTTCGCTTCCGCAAGAAGTGTCTCAGGGTTCTTGGACGCTTCAGCGTCATGCAATAGATCGGCAACAGGCGGCCTCGCATCAGGCCTTCGTGATACGTACAGCCTTATGTACTTTCGGGAAATTACGGCCGCAGACGCAAGAACGACAAGAATCGAAAGAAACACAACAAGCCAGCGCTTGGAAATACCCATGTGGACGTTTGAGCCCCGTCTTCTTCTCTGCGGAAGATCGCAAAACGCCAATGCTGGAGGTAGCGGGGAGTTACCTCTGTGGGAACATACTAACTGAGGAGATGATTCTAGAATAGATTAAGACTGACAAAAAGTGAAAAAAGAAGCGCTGGCTCATTCTTTCGAGAGCCGACTGATCAGCCGAGGGAATTGCGCACTCAGACTTTCTAGAACGGGACCACTTTGAAGAAGTGCAGCAAAGTGCCGAGCGCGGTAGAATTGGGAAAAATCGCACCCAATCGCGGCCCTTATGGTGTCCGAGTAATGCGGAAAAGTCGGATGCTTGCGGAGGCAAATAGAGATGCCGAGTGAAGTTCGCAAGATTGATCCCAATCTCCACCTGGGGTTGCATGAACTAGCCAACTCAGGGGAGGAGCGCTCTCGGCCCGACGGTTCGTTCCGCTTCCAACTCAAGTTTGCGAAGGAGCAGACTGAGGATATTCTCTTGAATCTCGATAACCTGGCCAAGAATACAACCGATAAGGCCCCAGCTCGCACGAAGGACTTCTGCTTGGATCGTAGGGCGAACCATCCTCCGCTCACACACGAGGAAGTTAAATGGGAACGGGCAATGTACCAGAAGTGGGGGCCCGAAGGCTCGGGCGAATACGTTGCAGTTTGCAAGCGCATTCAGACTTATCAATATCCCTTACAGGCCTCTTTCAAGGACAGGCGTTGGGGCAAAATCGATCTGCTCGGCATCGGAACGGACTTTCTGCCAGTCCCAAACGAGCTGAAGAAGCGCGAGACCAATGAATCTCCTCTGAGAATGCTGGTGGAAGTGGCAGCCTACGGATTCGCAATCCGCAAGGTCTGGCCGAATCTTAAACACGACTGGGTCAAAGCTCTATCTTGGTTTGGAGGGTCTCCCTCGCAATTTCCAGCGACCTTGGAGAGGGTAAGCATAGTCGGCGCTGCACCGGATGAATACTGGTCTAGGTGTCTGGGAACGAACGCCGGGGCATTTCCCTCCGAGGCTTGGCCGCCATTCTGGAAACTGGTCGATGCTCTTGGAAGTTGGTTTGACATCCATTTTGTCGCCATTAATAAGGGGAGTTGGGATGATACGGCAGGACGGCCGACAATCACCGGTGCGCGGGTACTTGAACTTCGGTCTCTCAGCGGCAGACACTCCTGATTCGGGGCAGTAATTCGAGCATGCCGGGACTGGTGGATGCGTTCTAGACAGTCCACCACTCACCATCGTTCCGGCGTTGAGTATTTCCGAACAGTTCCTCGAACCGAGCGGCGTTGACGGTATGAATGGGCACGACCGGGGCGTTCGGAAAGGCGTTTCGCAGTGTCACTAAGGCCTGCACCGCAGCGTGCCCTGACGTGTGGCACTCGTTCAAAGGAATCCCGTGCCGATGGAGCCATTCCAGAAATGTTTTTGTCTTAGCATCCTTCAAATAACCTGACCATAGGGAGTATATGAGCCTGGACCCTACCAGGCACGAAGCTCCCTCGATGTCCTTCATCATGCTCGGCCTGAAAAGCATCACGGAGGTCGCAGCCGCCTGGGCAAGCTGCTCGGGAAAGATTCGCCAAGGGCGGTAGCTGTTGGCCAGGTCGAATTCACCTCGTCCGATGATTTGCCGTCGTTGAGCGCTGGGCAGGAACACCTTGATGTGATCCCACCCCGCGTGTGGCAGTCGCTCGTTACCGGTCGCCCGCAAGAGATGGGCCGTATACATGTCGATAATGAACTGCCGCCTTGTCTTGATGCATGCCCGCATCACGGTAACGAGCCTGTCGATGTTCTGGCCGGAACACCAGACTAGCGGCATTCCCGTCGTCTGCTGAAACAACTCCACGAAACGTTGCTCCAGTGCCGCCTCGGTGGGGAACACTTGATCGTCACGACCGATGGTCGTTCCCTCCATAAGCAGCACATCCACTCGGTCAGGTGGTTGACGAACGAGCTTCTCGAAGAGCGCTCCTTTGCGGCCGTGCGCTCGCAAGTCACCCGAATAGAAAAGCCTTTTGCCGTCTGCCTCAACCAGGACGGCATAGGCGTCATACGCTGAGTGGTCCACGAGAAACGGCACAATAGTGAATGAACCGAGCGTGATAGGCTTTTGATCTTCCAGATACAGCACGTTCTCGAATGTGGTCCCACCTGCTGTGAACAAGTCAGCTGCCGCCAGAATAGATTGGGCCGCTTTGCCAATGAGAAATAGTGTCTGATGCGGCAGACGGTATGCTAGACCGTAGTGGTCTTGGTGGGGATGCGAGATAACAACACCGAGCAGCGACGCATCGGGTGTCTCGAAACCGAGGATTGGGTGCAGCGGTATCTCATCTGGAGTAGTGACATCTAGAGGCAGTCCAACGTCCAGGACGATTCGTGTACTCTTTGATTCAATCTCAACGCAGGTGCCTCCGATCTCTTTCGTTCCCCGATGTATGCAGACCCTCATCGCACTATTTCCATTCCGCGGCCGAGCGTGGAGGGGCATTGTTGCTTCCTTGTGGCCGCCGGGAAACGGTAGTCCCTCATATTACCAGAGGCAGCAGGTAGACCCGCCGCGACACCTCACTTTGAATCCTGCTAAGCCCCATTAAGCTGAAGGGCGTTTCAAGAATTGATCCGACGGCAAGATCGACAATTCCGCCAGCAAGGTCGGCTTCCCTGCGATTGGCCGTACAACGCATCACGTTTAGAGTGGGCGAGGCGATTGAGAACGGTTGGTCGCAAATTCGGAAACTATCTAAAAACGGGGCTCTGTAAACTATGCAAGGACTGCTGATTGGTATCACTTGATCGTCTAGCACTTCCCATGCTCTGACAAATAACTGAAAAAGGCTCCGGCAACACCGGAGCCTCTTCCCAAAAGCTGGTCAGTAAGGCACCTCCTGCGGCTGCGCGTCGACCGGCGCGTTATCCGGCACCTGGTCTTTCTTTATGCGGTTGAGCTTGCGGATGGAATCCGCCTTCACCTGCCAAGTCTTGAACGGCACGTTGATCTTGCTCTTGCCTTTGCCGAGCTCCTTCTCGAAGGTGCTGCTGACGAGCGTGCCTTCGACGTAGATGTGGTCGCCTTTCCGCAGCTTCGACGCGGCGTACTCGCCGAGGCCATTCCAAGCAACGACGCGATGCCACTCCGTCTTGGAGTGCCATTCTTCGTCGGCGCCCTTCCAGGACCGCTGAGTCGCCAGCGAAAGAACCGCGTACTTGCGGTCTGACGCCTTGACGGACTTGTGCTCCGGGTTCTTGCCGAGATAACCGATTAGATGGACTACGTTGATGTGCATGACTTTTGCTCCGTTTCTGCCCTTGTAATTGGGGCACCCGGAAGCGAGTGGATACTGCTCCCAAAGCGAGCGGCTGCTTTTTGGGAGGGACACAAGAAATCTTCATCGCTGTTTTAGAAGATTTGTTGGGAGGAACCGGAAAAGCAGAAGCCGCGAAGCTGCCGGGCGCAGGAATTATCCCGAAGCCGTGCCCAATGGAGAGGGTAGGAACGGAGACAATGCAACGAAACAGGTTCAACCGGTGTTATCGAGGACCGGAGGCACAGGAACAAAGTGAGACAGTCCGCGCGGTCTTCAACGTTGAACACCGCGAGATTTAAAAACCGCACATGATGCTTTACCTATTAAAAACCAGTCCCACCAGCCGAAAGGCCAGTTAACGACTTGAGCGATAAGCACATATTGGCCATCCATTCGAGAGAAACTGGGTTAAGGAGAACATCGCATGGACGGCGAGACTTTCTTAGTCATCGGATTGCTGATCGCAGTCTTGGGACTCAAGGTCTGGTTTGCTTTGCTAGTGGACAAGTGGGCAAAGCGCAAGGGACGGACTGGAAGATTCTGGTTTCTGTGCGGTTTTCTGTGGCTGATTCCAACGGTGATCGTGCTGGCGCTGCTTCGCAAGGGGACGCCAGAGCCGAACATTCCCTCCCCTCCAAGTCCAGTCTTCGCAAGGGCTGGTGCGTCGCTAGGCAAAATGTTCAAACGAGCTGTGGGGTAATTGGCGGACCGGGCCTCACAGCTATAAATGAGGCTCTTTCCAAAGGCTGGTCAGAAAGGCACCTCCTCCGGCTGAGCTTCAACCGGCGCGCTCTCGCGCACTTGCTCTTTCTTGGCGCGGTTGCCCTCTGGCTCATGGTACAGGATGCGTTACGCAAGACCGGGAGGCGATAGTACTTGGCCGAACGGTGTGTAATTCATGCGACACACCTGTTAACTCTTGAGAATTAAGTACTTGTGGGCTATTCAGGTTCGCCCCCGTTACTCCCAAGATAGATCATCAGACAAGTTACGAGTCCCCATTGATAAGTCGGGTGGCCGGGAGCATATCAAGTGGCTCAAGTGGTGACACACCGGGAGAAGTTAAACAGAATTCACGAAGAAGTACGCCAGGCACTAGAAGCCGACGATGCGGTCGGGATTGTTGTCGCCGATGGTAACTTCGCGGATTTCATTGCAAAAAACGACCGTGGACTTTTGGGGAAGGTCATCGTTGGCGTGGCGGAGGGCATACCTCCCGTTGGCGTCCTTTTCATTAAGGAAAACCTCGGTAGGACTTCAGGCCGATACCAGCTCTTTTCCTGGAGCAAAGATGATCAGGCTGCAAGGCTACTTGTCCAAAAAGTCTTGGACAAGATACTTGCCAACGGCAAGTACGATCCCTTCCAGGATTTGCCAGAACCGACACCAGAGCAGAAAGCAGCATTTCAAGCGGAGCTGGACAGTATGATGGACAAAACTACAATCACTTGTAGTCGATGCGGTGGAAAGAATCCAGCGAATTCTGAGCATTGCTACAAATGTGGACAGGCTATAGCTGGTGCTCCCAACAGTTCTGGTCTTGCGTCGGTCCTTCATGAAGAGCCGCAAGCAGGAACCCAGAGTCTTGGCGACCTCAGTGGGTGTGACGCAAACAAGTTGACGGAAGGGCTGCGCGATCAGTCGTCTCGACTGAGAGGTGACAAGCAGGCTCAGGAAAATGCTCTCGACAAGCCCCATCACTTAATTTTTTACAGTGCCGTCGATCAACACGGGGAGACTCGGTTTTTTGACCTCATGCCGCAGAGCGATGGCTTTTCCATTGCTGAAACGGCCACAAGGGCAGCAAAACTAGGCAAATGTGTTGAAACTATCTATGGCGATTCAGACGGTGCTACGCACCATGTGCATCGGCTTTACGGCAAGTTTTACGCAAGTTCTGCACGCAAGGCTATGGATCATTTCGCCGAACTTACGGGTTTGAGCCAAGTCACCGAAATTGCAGAAACGCAAACGCAACGAGAGGCCCTGCCAACGTGGAGATCCATCTATAAGAAGCTAGGAGCCGTATCGCGGCCGAATCCTCTAACTCAAGACAGCGGCGACCGCAAAGATGCTTCAAACACTTCCAGAGAAGCCAATGCCAATGTCGAGTCGAAAGGCACGGCGAAAGCGCCATTGACACACGAGGAGCTTCTGAACGAGAAGACATCGGAAAAAGGATCTTCTTCTTATAAATGGGCCTTGGTCTATGGCTGGTTCACTGTAGTCGCCGCAGCTTACTTGCTTGTTGTCGCAGCTTTGAAGCTGTTGGGCATTCAAGCTAGCACCCCTCCCCCGACTCCGTTCGCACACTCACCGTCAATCGGAACAGCAAGTGCTATGTTCCAGGGACTTCTCTGGCTCGCTACAGGACTTGCGATCTTGCAGCGCAGACTCATTGCGATTCGCCTCATGTGGGCAGTGGTAATTCTGTCGGGGCTAGGCGTACTTGTTAGAGGAATTGTCCCCCTCGACCTTCTAATTTGGATTTTGTCGGTGGTGATCGCCAAATGGTTTTCCACAAAGAGAGAGTTCTTGTCAGAACGCGGACGGCGCAGTGTTGAAATGCCGAAAGGGACTTTGGTCGAGGGTCAACGGGACCCCGGGCGGACGACGCTGGGACCTAATACCGCGAAGACTCCAGGGCAAGGTGTGCGCACGGCAAGCTCAAGCCAGGGAACAACCCGAACCATCGCCAGCACGCCCGAAAGCCGCGTGAGTTCAAGAAAAATCCAAAGAGAGATTGCCATTGCGCTCGTTGTCCTAGTCGTAATCGCGATTCTTGGACTGGCTCTTCGTACCAGGATGAGTGCAAAGCATCCTCCGACACGACCTGCTGATAATGCTTCTGCAAATCCGCATCTTGCACCCATCCTCATACCCGGCGTTCAGGAACCCGAAGAAATGCGAGTTGAGCCGTTTCCCGCGCATGTCCTAACTGAACCGGAACGAATGCTGGCTGAGGGAATGAATAACATCAAGGATAAAGACAGGCTTGACGCGCTGTTGCCTGTCCTCAACGGCATTCTCGCGAAATACCCTGATTATGGCGACGGCTATACATTGCGATTGATATCACTCTGCAACGGTAACGACCATGCGGCCATTCTTTCGGACATCAATAGCGCCCTAAAGTATAAAAGCAACTTGGAAAACGCTGGTGAGACAAATGCGTCGATGCTCCCCATGAGAGCAAAAATAGAACACGATGAGGGCGATGATGTCGCCGCTATGCGGGACCTCGATGCCTATATCCAGGCTAATACCGCTAACGCCGACCGGTTCACCAACAGCGGGGCTGTTGCTCCGGAGAAGACGGCTTCTGCCTGTACATGGTCCGAAACGGACATGGATGCGATCAAAAGTAAGTTCCCGAATGATTACCGGTCGTACCTTTATGCAGGGCTCTACTATGGATTCTTTACGACATGGGATGAGAAGTCCGTTTCCCCTGCCATAGAGAATCTAAACAAAGCGGCAGAGATCTATCCTAATTCGCCATTGCCCCACTTTTTCAAAGCCCATGTGCTGCGGCAAGGGACCTTCTTCAAACAGCTGAACATGCCAGATGCTCAACGCGCCGATTTGAACAACCGGTTCCTCGCTGAACTAAATCTCGCGTTAGCTCTTGACCCGGGTCTACTACCAGCGCTCAGCCAACGGGCGGATGTGTATTTCAATCTCAAGCAATTTCAGCAGGCTATTTCCGATTACGACAGGATTCTCGCACTCGATCCTAAGGATGCCGGAGCCTTCAACGACCGGGGCCTAGCAAAAACGGAGTTGGGGGACACGTACGGCGCTATATCAGACTTTGGTGAAGCTATCACCCTGAAAAAGCGTGCACTACAGGAATCCAGCAGTTATGAAAACCGAGCCGATGCATATTTGAAGACCCAACAATGGAACCTTGCCATTCGCGATTTGACGACGGCCATCTCCCTCAAAACTGGCGGTATTTCATTGCTAATGAATATTAACCAATTTCGTGCCCTGTATCCTGAATACAAGCCTGCTAGCGATGAGGCCATCGCACGCAAGCTAAACCAGACTTTTTACCCTGATCTGAAGTACGAAGACTTCGCTAAGAGCTTTCTACATGACAATGTGGAGAAAGGTTTTGAAACCTCCACTGTGATTCCGGACCTCTATCTGAAACGCTCGGACGCTTACCTCGCCGCGGGCGACTGGCACGGGGGAGCTGCCGATTTTCGTCGCGCCATAAATGGCTTCCCTCAGTATGCCAACGCTGTCGATCGCTGGCGCAAAGTAGTGGTTTTTCAAGACACACAACTCTATATCGACCTTCAGACCTTCGATGATTCGATGAGCAACTCCGTGAAGGTCTGGACAAAACAGTTTACTGCTTCGGGAGATACATCTGGACCATATTCGCTGAATCAGTATGAGTTCGATTGTAATCAGCGGCGGTTACGCCAAATATCGTTTGCGCGGTACGGTGCGTTCGGCAGGCTTCTCGCTAGTCGCGGGAACGGTCCCTGGGAAAGCTCGATTCCCGATACGCTTGGGGAAAATCTTCTCAACCACGTTTGCATTGCCAATAAGACAGCTGGAAATTAGCGGGCGACATAACTGTCAGGGTCGTTCCTTTAGCCAGCCCTGACTAAATAGGATGGCAGAAGATGAACATTCTCCTCTGGCGACCAAAAGCAGAAGCGTATTCACCTCTGCATCGAGACCTTCGTCAACCTGATCTGGCCGTGTCATCGTTCCCTCTGTGCGCTGCCCACCGTGTTTTGCTGTTGACTGTTCTTTCTGTTCTGGTGGTGGGTTCCTCGGAAGCACAGACGAAGTCGCAGAGTGCCGCCCGTCTGATTTACGAACGCTGCCATTCTTCTGTTGTAGTCGTCGTCCCGCTCGATAGAGGCAACAAACCTCTAGGCCAAGGATCAGGATTTATTATTGGGACCAACAGGGTAGTAACAAATCATCATGTGCTCGCCGATGCGGCCAGTGCTGCTGTGATTTTTGCCGATGGCGGCACGGAAGTTGTAGAAGGATTTGTTGCCGACAACCCGAGTCGAGACATCACAGTTGTTGTTGTTAAGACTGGAACTCGTGCTTCTCTCAGACTCGGAGACGAACTATCCCTGAAGCAAGGTGACGAAGTGTACGCAATCGGTGCTCCTCGTGGTTTGGACCTGAGCATCACGAACGGCATCGTTAGCGGATTCAGGAACATAGAGGATCAGTTTTTGCTGCAAACAACGGCACCGATTGCCCCTGGTTCAAGCGGAGGTCCTCTTTTCGGGAAGGACGGAAGTGTTGTTGGTGTAACGACCTCATTCCTTAATGATTCTCCGGGAATCTATTTTTCAGTCGGAATCGGCGACGTGGTCAGGATGATCCGGTCTGCATCAACACTGATGTTGCCGATCTCTTCTTTATCCGCGAACACCAAAGCTGAATCCTCCACAAAAGTCTCTCCAGAAATACAGAGCATAAATAAACTGATCGAGTCAAAGGACTACGCTACCGCCCGAAATCGGCTGAGACCTCTCATCGAACAGTCGCCGCAAGACCCAACCCTAAATCGAATGCTCGGCGCAGTTGACCTGTTTGAAGGCCATGCGCAATCAGGTATTGCACACCTAAGGGTAGCCGTTGAAGGCGATCCGAATGACGTCTATTCCAAATTCTTGTACGCGATCGGTCTGTTCTTCGTAGGTCAATATGACCAAGCTGGGCACTATCAAGAACTCGTCGTGGACGCAGACCCATCCGCTTCAAATCTCGGCATTCTGGCAGAGATATACTACGGCCAACAAGATTATCCAAAAGCGGAAACTCAGGCACTAAAGGCGCTGGGGAAAGACCCGTCTGAGGACACCGCCCTTGATGTGCTTGCAGGAAACTTATATTGGCGGAGATCGCAGAGCGGGTATTCCTGGAAAGACGTCCAGAGCAGACTTTCGAAAGTAAAGAGCGACTCCTATTGGGTGGAAATCGCGAGCGCCATCAACTTGATGCAACAAAGGAAGAACGATGAGGCTATTTCGACGCTGTTGAGGGCAAAGAAAGACGATTTCCCCGATCCTGCCGCAGGTTATCTTCTGTCGTATGCATACATCCAACAGGGCCAGATTGGTCTTGCTCGTGCGGAAACAGAAGAGGCCCTCGCAAATTACACAAACAACACAAACCTGCTAAACCAAGGAATGTATCTGGCTCTGATTGGACATGATGAGGTTGCTGCCGGGCGCTATTATTCAAGGCTCGCCAAGCTTGCGGAGGGCCGAGCGGAACAGCTTTCTGCCGGCTGTCTTTACTACTACGGCATAGGAAAAAGTGTTGAGGCGGTCGACGCCTGTTCCAAGAGCATGGCCGCTAGTCCGAAAAACCATACCGCGCACTCCAATTTGGGATGGGCTGCTCTTGATGCGGACCAATTCAAATTGGCTTCCCAAGAATTCGGTGCGGCCTACGATCTTGTTAAAGATAACTGGAAGGACCTTACTCTAACTCAATCGATTGACCTGATCTGGGGGTTCGCGATTGCTAGTTATTACACCGGCGATAAGAAAACCTGCAAGAAGCTTTTGGAGGACATCAAGAAATCCGACCCGTCCCTTTTGACCGTTACGGGACTCGAGCAGCTTCCGTTGGTTTGGTCGCGAAAGACGACGACCCGGATCGAATTGATCTTGCGCGAGATTCGACCGTAAGCGCTCGCAACTAAACAAAATCCCGTAGATTACATTCCGCTCTCGCGCTTTTCCAAAGAGCAGTCCCCAAACAACTCATGATGAGAGGGGAGGCCCGTTGACGCGAGCCTCCCGCGAAGATGTTCACTCGCTCGTCAGGATCGCGGTGAGAATCTCAGCGCTAGCCCGCTGAACATGCTCCAAGGATTCAGTCAGAGTCTCCTTGTCACCAGAATACAAGTGGATGTAATCCACCGAGTTGCTTGCAGTCAGGCCGATAGCTTCACAAACGACAAAGGCTACCGCCTCCGCCTCGGTCTCACGTACACGCTTCGTTATTTCGGTGCGCCGCTCCTGCATATGTAAAAGGCTGTGAGCTGCTTCGTGAGCTAGAGTGCAAAATTCCTCGGCGGCGGATTGGCCAGGCAGAAGAATGATTTTGCCGGGCGAGCATTGGCCTTGCGCCGGGTATATTACATCAGAGTATTCGAGCTGAATCCCGCAACCCGAGACAAATTGCTTGAGCTTGTCCGTACACCCTGAAGGATCACCCTGCGTAGAGCCAAGCTCAGAAAGCGGTTTCCCTTCAGTGTCCATCTGATCGAAGACATAAACCGCACGAAAGTACACAGCGGCCTTGCTTTCATCTTCTTCGGAAGTGGCTTCTTCCCTGTTCTTGCGAAGCACCACTGGCGCAAGGATCATGATTCCCTTCGCGCCTTTCTTGACGTTTCTGCCAAGCTGCTTCCAAGTATGGAACCCAGCTACACGCGTCGCGTCCGGCCTTTGCGACACGATGAGAATCAGGTTATGCAACGAATAGCGATGAAACCTCGCCATCGCTGCAAGATAATTTCTCAACGTCTCACTGTGGCCCCTTTCCAGAGCCTCGCTGAGCTGTTCAATGGCTTTGCTGGCGATTTGTTTTGCTTGCTCGACTTTCATGGTTGTCCTCCTGTTTCGGGGAGTTCTTGCTCCCTCCACCGACAGCAAGGGAGCAAGGACGCGAAACAGAGGACAGGAGCGAAGAGATTGGCGCGTCCAGGTCGGAACGGGTCGCACGCTTGAGTGCCACAGACTCTCGTGGCGCGAGAGATGCTAGTAGAGACCGGCGGGGTGACGATTTACACGCCGGGACGCGACAATTTCGCAGCGATAAAGCAGGAGAGCAAGCATTGCATCACTGAGCGAGAGAAGCTGAAACATCAGCCATGAGCACAAGAAAGTTGTGCGCCTGGTTCGGGAGGTAGGTTGGGCGGAACTGACAAAATAGCGGACACGGAGATGCCAGGCGTAGGAAACGGTGTGAAGCCGTGCCCCAGAAGTGAATTCTCTCTCACTCCCGCTGGTACAAAAACCCTGCTCACGTCAAATACGTGTTGTTTACACGCTTTGACTTAAAGAGATACAACAACCAAATAGCATAGGGAATTGATAATATCATCAATCCAAAGGCTGCCCCGCCGTTAATGGCCTCCTCGAATTTTTGGGCTTGTTCCGGCGGTTCCGTGTTCGCTGCGATGAATAGGAGGACGCCCGGGAGCAACGTGGAAAGCAACCTAATAGAGAGCCAAAGTTTCGCCTGCAGAAGGGCATATGGCATATAGCGGTAGAGGGCATATGCCAGCCATAAGTTTCCGATACCGAAAACAGCATCAATACCGTGGCGCATAATTCCTTGAACGCCAGAGATCGCAAGCCCAAAGATGAGTAGGGCGAGCCAGCCACCGACGCCCACCAATGGTGCTTCTTCCGGCACCTCTATGCTTGACGTGCTCATGACATCCTCTTTCTTGTCGCCCGTTCGGGCAGGCATCTACTTCAGTACCGCACTTGCTATGATGTATGCCGCGACCTTGATTGCATTCTTAATCCCCTGTCTTTTCTAAATTCAGGAAGTACATGATTGTCGTTCCGATTGGGATCGTACATATGAAGGTGATCTCGGAGACATCAGCCACGACGCCGTCCCTGATACCGAGAAATCCGGCGACCAGTGCGGCGATGATCGCAGTAACAACTGCTGCAAGACCGCTAAGGAAGATGCAAATCCCTAGACGTTTAATGTTCATCGCCGACCTCCCGCCTCCTCGTGCCGCCCCGTCCGGGCTGGCACGTGCGGTCCTACTTATCGAACGTTATCTCCAGTCCCACAAGCTCACCGTTCCTTTTGATTGGGCGGACGGGATAGAGGCCGTCGCCGTACCCAGTCGGTGGGACAAAGCCATGCTTTCCTCACAAATATGCTTGCGATGCTCAGCTAAGGCGATAGTACTTTCTCTATTAGTTAATGCTGAAAGCTGATCACTGCTGAAGGGCTAAGCGGAAGGGAACTAAAAGAGCGTGGAGATTTTCTTGAGCGCGGTGCAACGCTGTTGCTTTTTTTTCAAATCGTTTCATGCACGTCTGGAACGCTTCGCCGTGATTGTTCTGTCCGGTTCCCGACGATAACTTCCGCGTGCGCGACTATCGCAGAGGAGGGCTGGCGACGGTCGGGGTTGACCCATCGGTGGTTTCGCGTATCAGACCACTCTCATCGGTGAAGAACTTCCGCTTACCAGTCGAGGTTGAAATGGGGACGGCGACAATTGTGTATGCTTTGATGGGTGGCGCAGTCGTACTCGGGGTATAAATGAATTTATACCCGTCCTTGGTACCGCTAGCGAGCACGGGCTCAATAAAGTCAGCCGCGGCGGACGAGGACTTGCCACCGTTTGCTGCGGGACCGAGGGCTGCTATACTCGCCGGGTAGCCAAGGCTAGGATACGTGTAAAAGTACGTTACCGCAGCGGTGTTGAGCGTACGCACAGAACCCACTGCCGATGCTTCGTTGTCTGCTATATTCGAGGGCTGCGAGTTCGGATTCGCAAAAGCCACGCTATCAATCATGAACAGAATAATGGCGATGGCTACCAAGCTTCCTACTACTGCAACAACGCCCAGTTTTGTTGCCAGTTTGACCGAAGTGGCAGATGACTCTGGTTTCGCCATGTTGAGTTGTTTCACTGTTATCTCCTCAAATAAGTTCCTTGATGGCCGTGGGCTTCTTATCTAGCAGGCTAGGCCCTTTCCCCGCGACTCTGAATAGCCCTTGAGTACAGGTGTGCTCATGACGACAGGAGAACCGCGTGTTCCCTGTTCCGGACATTTGGATCGAACCTAACTCAATCAAGGGCCGGGTTGGACGTTTGAGGTTAATCCTCGTCCTTTCCGCCAATATATAGTACGTGGGTGAAGCCGAGGCTGCGCGCCATGTCGAGATATTCGTTCAGCTTCTTCGCATCAATCCATGTTTCAATAGGTCTTATCATCACTTCTTTTCCAAAAAACAACTCTGTGAAGTCTTCACCGGAAAGGCGAATCTTTTTGAAATAAGCCTGAATCTTTTCTGCCACGTCTGGTTCGGATAGTTTCAAATTGGCCATCTCTTTGACCTCCCCTCGAAGGGGAGTATCGCCGAGAGGGAGAGCGAGACCTATCCATACGAGAGGTCAGGTGCTCGAATCAGCAATGGGCGAGACAAGGCAGGGTGTGCGTTACTTTTCTCTCTCAAATCGCTTCATGCACTCTTGAAAAGGTGGGCCGTGCGGATCATCCGGATTCGAAACATCCCAAGTGGCGACATGACACGACTCGTGTCGCATTATGTCGAGAGCTTCAGCTTCTGACGTGCTCCAGTTGGGGTCCAGAACGATGACAAATTTATTCTCTGCAGCCTGATACGTGATGCCTTCGGCGTCGTAATCCGAGAGATCATGCGATTTCAGCTCAACATCGCGTAACTGACCACCAAAGAACTCTTGGTTCGTTTCCTGATACAAGGCATGCAGATGATCTGGGTCGCGAAGTCTCTCGCGCCCAACGGCATAGCGGATCCCGAAAAAGATGACGGCCATCGACAACAGCGGGACGAGGATTCTCACGCGCATGTCTAATTTTCAAACAAACACGCGCACGCCAAAATAGTACCTTCGGCTCATCCACCGATGTGGGGCTGTACCAATGTCCAGTTAGCCGTCAAGGAAGATTCAACCCAGCAGTACCATCCCCGCAACTAACGCTGATTTGACAGCATATACTTGGAGGGGAAAGAGCTATCTCCAACCGTGTGTGGTACTCGTAAGCGTCATCCAAGGGCCGTCTATGTTTCCAGCCATTTTCAGTCGGAGAAGAAAATGAAAATTAAGGATGATCTAGTGGAGTTAGTCGATCTTTCCTTGGCAGGCGTTTTCGTGTTCTACCTTACGGAGCCGCTGATGATTGGGCCGTGGATGATAATTATGCCCTTCGCGGTCGCGGCAATACTTGGAGCGGCCATCTACTCGAAGAAGCCCTGGGTTGTTGCTTTCTCATCCTGCTTGTTGATTAATATTTTGCGTCCGCGTGATGTTTTCCCGCTGGTAGCGGCGTTGTCGTTGGTGTGTCTTACCGTCTTCGCCGGATCAATCATATGGCTGATCGTCAGGAGCCTGAAGGGATGGTTTGTGGCTGCAAAGTCTGCTTTGGGTACGCGCGGCTGATCCAGCGTTGAGGGGGAGTAGAGAACAACGCTACTGCGATGACGAGGCTCCATTCTGGTCGGGTTTCTGACGAGCAAGTCGAGGCTGTGGACCACGGCAATCGCCGCGAAAGAATGCCGCGCAATTGCCCTTCCTCCGTGGCTGATGCTCGGAGCAGTTAATGCGCTATTGCCATCGCCGACACACCTAGCGTACTTGTAGGCCGGTCATCCGGTGCCTCACCAGACAATTAGGGAAAGGAGGCATGGAGAAAGCCATGAATGTACGGCCGTTTCTCAAACTGAGTTTCGTTGTTTTTGCAGTTGGATTCATTCTTTCTCGAGCGTTGGCGCAAGGACAAGTCTACGAGGCTCCGCTTTTTTCTGTGCAGTTTCCGACTGGTGCTGAAGTGCGCCCCCCTACAGTTGATCGTGACAGCGATTCTGCAACGTACATTTACGCAGCGAAACTTCCGCATCATGGCTACGCACACATTTATCTCAACGAGTTCAATCAATGTTGTGTTGAAGACGGAGACCATTTTGAAGTTAAGTATTCAATATCTAGACTCAAGTCGCACTTTGCGCCGGGGGCTTCCGCGAGCCCCATTACCCCTGCAACCCTAGGCGGCCTACGCGGTTACCAGCAGACGATTCGAGGCCAAGTTTCGGGCGGTAGTGGCCTGCCGTACCTCCTCCGCTGGCGAATCGCTGTCTCCAGGGATCGTAAGCATGTCTGGATTCTCGAAACGACCGCACCAAGTGAGCAGGAACTTTCCGAGCAGGTTTCGGAGGCTTTTTTCAACTCATTGAGGATCAAATAGAGACAGGAATCTTTTCTCTTGGCAAGGGAACGTCGGGGTTCTTACTCCTTCACCGCAGCCAGAGGGACCATCCCATGTCTTCCGACAAGGTTGGACTCAAGGCAAACCTCCGCAAGTCTAACGGGCTGCTTGACTTACAAAACTGCAAATGGTTACGTAAGACTGAAGATCGTGATTCGTTGTCTAAGAAGGCATGTCGCTCCACGGGGTCTATTGCGAAGTCTCCCCTTGCCCAGTTAACTTCGCTGATGTGGGGTTACTTCCTTGGCACTTCTACAAGAAGGGCAAAATCTAAGAGATACGTACGAGGTTGAGCGCTTCCTGGGCGAGGGAGCTTTCGCCGAAGTATATCGAGTGAAGCACAGGTTTCTGGGTCGTCAGTCAATGAAAGTCTTTAAAGCGCCCGGCCTAACGCTCGCAGAATTGGAGCAAATGTTGGGTGAAGCAGTGGTTCTGTCCAGGCTCAATCATCCCAACATCGTTCGGATCTTTGATGCCAACGTTCTTGAAGTGCAGGGGCAAACTCTAGGATTTTTTACAATGGAGTACGTTGCCGGGGGCAGTCTCGATCAGTTTTGGCGCTCATATGGCCAACAATTTATTCCCGTCAACATCGTAATCGAGATTGTTAAGCAAGTCTGCAGAGGACTGGATGTCGCCCACTCGCAGGATCCCCCGATAATCCATCGTGATATTAAGCCCCAGAACATCCTCATCGGTTATGACAAGGCCGGCTTGCGCGCGAGGGTCTCGGATTTCGGGCTGGCGAAAAGCGTGAATCCTTTGACCCTGATGGCGAGTGCCAGGGGGACAAGATGTTTTAAGTCCCCCGAAGCGTTTGACGATTTCAATAGCGACTCGTGCGCGGGTGACGTTTGGGCGATCGGCACAACCTTGTATTTGCTGCTCACCGACAGACTTCCTTTCGACTTACCAGAAGAATTATCGGGTGTCACTTCACAATCATTTGCCCGCCCGCTTATTGCACCCAGTCGGCTTAACGCCCTAACTGACCCTCGACTCGATCAGCTGGTCTTGAGAACTTTGGCCATCAATCCAAAGGACCGATATGCGACCGCCCGAGAATTGCTGGCAGACCTAGAGAGTTGGGCTCCGCGATTGTCATCGGACACGAGAAATTCCTCGAACAGTGCGAATAAGTTAGAGACTTCGAAAGAAATCCTCGGAAGTCACTCCCCCTTGAACGAAGAAAATGCACGTCGGATTGCAGTGCAAGCGATAAAGATGTCGCAAGAAGTTGGGCGATTAAATGAAGCCGCTGACGTGATGGAAGAAGCGATGAACAGGTACCCAGCTTTGAGATCCGAATATCAAGGCAGGGTAAAACTCTGGCGTCGCGGGATAGTGATGTAGAGGGAATGGGAATGCCATCGCCGAGAATTCTCGTCGTTGACCACAGTGCTCCCATTGCGGGGTACGTCGAAACAATTCTCGAGAATGAAGGCTATGTAGTGCGGGTCTGTAACTCCTCCGAGGAAGCACTCTCCGAAGGTTCGCGATATAAACCAAGCCTTCTGATCATCGACCCCATGATGCCGGGACTATCTGGTGTGGAAGTCGCAACAAGGATCAGTCACGAGCAGTCCTGTAAGGTCCTGTTTCTTTCTTCCCTCGCGGATGACAGTGACTTTAAGGAGCTAATAAAGGGCATTCGACAACAAGGATGTGATGCTCAAGCTCTCCCCAAGCCTTTTGAGAAGGATAAGTTCCTAGACTGCGTGCGCCGCGCGGTGGGCGTTCCTACGTTGACGACAGTGGCACCATCTTCTGACCCAAAAGAAAACCAACCTCAGCGGGAGCAGGGATCCAATCCAGCGAGTGAGGCGCCAGCCGCAAAGCCTGTTGTGACCGTTGAATATGCTGGCTTGATGAAACTGGCTGGACTCAACCTGTACAGATCAAATGCATTTCGCATCACTGGATTGGGCATCACGAGTTCGCTTCGTGAAGTGACACGCGAAGCGGAAAAACTGGAGATGATGATCAATCTGGGAACCGTCCAACCCACTGGCGGATTGTTTCCTCTGAAAGATCCTCCTTCAGCCACCGAGATAAGGTCAGCAGTTCAAGCTTTGAAAGACCCGGAACTACGACTCCTGCATGAGTTTTTTTGGTTCTGGCCGTCAACGGAAGTTGAAAGTGACGATCCCGCTCTCCAAGCTCTTCGGTACGGAAAGCACAGCGCTGCAATGGATATATGGACCCAGGTCAGAGGGCCGGCCAGTGGGATAGCTATTCATAACTTAGCTGTTCTCTACCATCTAGAAGCAGTTGGCACCTATCTGCGACGTTTAGGAACGAAGCCGTTAACAAAGCCTGAGGACGTCTATCTATGGACTAGTGCCTTTCGTTATTGGAAGGCTCTGCTGGATCGGTCGGACTTTTGGTCGGCTCTTACGGACAGAATTCGTCTCATAAATGATCCGAGGTTGACGATTGAACTTGCGCAACAAATCTGGAATACCCTTCCGAATGCATTGTTGAAAATCAACGCTGAGGTGGCAGTCGCAGCCGCCGAAAAAGGTGAGTTCGAAGAGGCCGGTGTCCACAGGCGTCTCATATTCACCTCTGCTCTCGGCGAGAGTGTGGCGAAGAAAGAGCTTCTACGTGCACTGGCGCCTCTCGGAGAAGAACTCAAGCAACTCTGCGATGGTGCGCTCAGAGATACGCGTACCAATCGTCGCAGCGCGAACAAGGTGGTTCGAAGGCTCCTTGATGACAAATCGCGACTTCTGCAGGCATTCAATTACTTGCTCGGAGTTGGGGATGCCACTTGCGCAGAGGCACACGACCTCGTTGCCAGGACCGCAAGGTCGTGCATCGTTGACTATGTGAACGAAACAGATGATTGGGAAACTGGGCGGGTACTATCCGAAGAGTGCTTGGCCCTGGCCGAAGGGCAAGACATTCGGGCAAAACTCGAAGAAGACCTGGAAGTTATAGGCCGGAATCTGATTGCTTCGAGGCAGACAACACAACCGAATACATCTCAACACACCCGCAGTTCCGCGGCTACAAGCGCAAGACCCGGCGAAGCAACTAGCTCACGGTCCCCGGCACCGGTCAAGCGCAAAATCAGCTACAAACTAATCGGTTTGGCGGCGATTATTTTGCTCGTCCTGTACGGTTCACTCAAAGACAGCAACGACGGCAATCATCCGGCCTCTAGTGGCAATTCTGGATATGGAACCGGTAGTCCGGAGCCTGTCAGCAGCAATCCCGATCAAGGTACACCCAGTTCCTCAGGAACCTTGGGGACACGTAGCTATTCGGCACCAGGTCAATCAAATCCATTTCAAAGCTCCAGCTCTCAGCGAGATGAATTGAAATCTGAGATTGAAAGCAATAAAGCCACACTAGATCAGCTAGAAAGCGAATTGAAGGAAGCTAAATCGCAAATGGAATCGCTCGACGCAGAACTGAACTCCGATAAGGCTTCCATAGATCGCATGGAGCAAGACAACAAATTGGGACTTGATGTCAATGAATCCGTATACGAAAGCATCCGACATCGCTACAACTCAAACGTAAACATTTATAACGGTTGGGTCAGGAGCTATG
>Ga0326728_10011794_pt1 | contig 19762 bp, 16 predicted proteins | sample MB3enrmetagenome_FD_207602 | JGI IMG/M metagenome (GOLD analysis project Ga0326728, IMG submission 207602) | Lab enriched peat soil microbial communities from McLean, Ithaca, NY, United States - MB31MN | ecosystem: Environmental > Terrestrial > Soil > Wetlands > Peat | place: USA: New York... | reverse complement strand
CCGCCCGTTCGTCCGCGGGCCACTTCTTTATTTCCCACTCCCCAAGCAATTCCTTCGGACGCACCACTAGGCCGATCGGGCCAATATAGCCCGCCGGCCCGTTGAAGTAGCGCTCGATTTCCTCGGCCTGCATCGGACGCACGTTGGCTGACTTCACCAGCGTCAGCAACTTCGTCTCGTTCACCGAGTGGTCGCCGCGTAAGAACACGATCACCGGCTGTTCCAGCGTCTTGCCGCCCTTGTCTGGATTCTGCGCCATGTAGGCGACTGCCTTGATGTCCTGCAGCGCCGAAATCCCCAGGAACTCGGCCACATCGGCAATCGCGCCCTTGCCCGGCGTATGAATCAACAGCGGCCTGCCGTCCCCGTCTGCTTTCAGATCGTCGATCGGCGCGAGTTTCGAAAGCGCTTTCTCGATGTTCGCCGCGTAGCCGCAGACCTCGCAGCTCACCACCTGATCTTCACCCGCCGGCGTACGCACCATGAATTCCTGCGACTGCGATCCACCCATCGCGCCCGAGTGCGCTTCAATCACTACGTACTTCAGTCCGCAGCGGTCAAAGATGCGGCAATAGGTGTCGTGGTGCTTTTGATAGGAAACATCCAGCCCCGCCGAATCGATGTCGAACGAGTACGCGTCCTTCATGGTGAACTGCCGCACCCGCAACAGCCCCGACTTTGGCCGCGGCTCGTCGCGAAACTTGGTTTGAATCTGATACCAGATCTGCGGCAGCTGTTTGTAGCTGCGCAGTTCCTTGCGCGCGATGTCGGTCATGATTTCTTCGTGCGTCATGCCCAGACACAAATCCGCTCCCTTGCGGTCCTTCAGGCGGAACATGTTCTCGCCCATCACGGTCCAGCGGCCGCTCTCTTCCCAGATGTCGCGCGGATTCAGCGCCGGGAGATAGAACTCCTGCCCGATCTTGTCCATTTCTTCACGCACGATGCGCATAATTTTCTGCGTCGAGCGATTGCCCAGAAACAGGAAGGAGTAAATGCCCGCGCCCAGTTGCCGGATGTACCCGGCACGGACGAGCAGCTTATGGCTCGCGACCTCGGCGTCCGCCGGAGCTTCGCGCAAAGTAGGAATAAAGAGTTCAGACCAGCGATGCATGATTATGTCCCTGATGAATACGAGAATCTTCGATTGTAAATGATGTCCCCAGTGGTGGTGACACTCCTGTTCGCGTCCAGTCCAGCTTTGCATGCAAGCGCCGGGGGCTAAGTGCCCGACCCAGGCCCTACATCAAGAAAACGCATTTACCCACGCGCCTCGATCGGTTACAGTAAGCGGTTCCCATGGATTGGTCTGGCGAGTGGTGGGTGTTGATCCTCGGGCCGGGATTGGTCATCCTGGTGGTTGGCATCCTTTATTTCACGCGTTCGCGGGCGTTTCGCTTTCGCTCAGCGGCCGCGCAACTCGGGCTCATTGCTCTTCAAGGACTTAATCCCATAACCGAGCAAGACAAGAACAAGTCCAATTTATTTTCTCGCGCCCCCGGCGGAAAAATCTCGAACCTGTTCGGCGACCGCGTGAAAAATCCATCGCGACTGGTTTTCGATTTTTTCGACGCCGCAGGATCGCCAGCCGGAGCTGACCGTAAGCAGACAGTCGCAGCGTTTGCCGCGGCGGACGGCGTTCCGGATTTTCAACTGATCCCCACGAGTTCGACGAATGCCGTCCCGCCGAGCTCCGGCCTTCAGAACATTCGTCTCGACTCCGATTTCGGCCGCCGGTATTCGCTCCGCGCCGAAAATGAATCGGCAGTCCGCATTCTTTTCAGCGACGTTCTCGTTGATCGCCTAAGCGCAGCCGCTTCCGGCGCGGAATGGTCAGTGGAGAAAGCCGGAGCTTGGCTGCTTGTCTATCGCCACAATGTCTTGTTTCCTCCGGTCTCGATTGCGGAGTCCTTTCAAGGAGCGCGAACCGTGGCGAGTGTTTTCCTCGAAGTCCGTTGACGTCAATCTGCCTGGGCGCGTTTGCTCCTCGGCTTCTTTCCCAACCATCAAGGAATTCTCGAAAGTCCGCCAGATCGGTCGAACCGCGCAAACTTCCGCCGCTTGATGAGCGATTCACGGGCCAGTGCTTTCCCGAGCCACACCGACCAATGCAAGTGGCTGATTTCACGCAGGATGGCTGAAATCAGCCACTCGACTTTCCGAAACTTTTCTCCACCTCTGGGTTTCAAAACAGTAGGCGCTTCAGAAGAGCAAAGCTGAAGGACCTCAAATCCGGCGAGAGCGCCGGAAAGGAACGAGGAGGTTCACAATGAAATCCCTACGGTATTTGGCGTTGTTCGGTGCGTTGATGCTGCTGCCGCTCGCGAGTGCGTCGGCGCAGGTACGAGTCGGAATCGGCATCGGTCCGGTCGGAGTAGCGGTTGGGGCTCCGGTGTGCTCCTACGGATATTACCCTTACTATCCGTATGCGTGTGCGCCTTACGGATACTATGGTCCTGAGTGGTTCACCGGCGGCGTGTTTATCGGCGCCGGTCCGTGGTATCACGGCTGGGGACATCCGTTCTGGGACGGCGCGCACTATCGCCCCGGATTTTGGGGGCATGGAGGCTACGCGCGCGGGTTTGAAGGGCGCGGGCCAGTCGGACATGCATATGATCGCGGCGGCATGGGCGGACGCGGGTTCGCGGGACGCGGACCGGTAGCAGTTGCCCGTGGCGGCGGATTCCGCGGCGGGTCTCACGGCGGTGGAGGTTTCCACGGTGGTGGCGGCGGACATGGCCGCTAACCAGCGGTCACTTGAGGATGGCAAGGGCCGGCGGAATGCTGCCGGCCTTTTTGTATAGCCGGACCTCATGGCACCTCGGGCGCATTCGCCTGGGCACGGTGGCAAGCTACGATTCCGGTAATCGGGAGGTTGTATGCGGCGTTTCCTATCTCTGAGCTTCTCTCTGATCATTGCTCTGAGCGTTGCGGCGGTGAGTGTCTGTGCGTATGCTCAGAACGCCGCTGGCCAGAACTCCACTTCCAAGCCACCGCTGGTTGTGGGACCGGTGGCTCTGAACTGCATCAACAAGCCGTGCTCGGCGGCGACGGTTACGGGCAACGCGCTCGGCAGCGGCGTCAACGGCCCGCTCACCGCGCAGACCGGATTGACTATCAATATCCAGAAGGACAACTGGTGGACAGGCGGCAAAGTGGGCGAGGTGGACGGACTGAATGTCCTAGTGCGCCAGAACGCGCCGCATTCCGACTCTTCCGGAATCCTGGTCAACGTGCAGAACCAGGGAAATGGCTTTCTCTCGGCCACGGAGTTTGCCTCGACCATTGTCGATCCCGTGAAGAACGTGCTTACCTATGGCATCGATGTGCAGGAAGGCGTGCTCGACCACTTGAACGGAGACTACATCGGCGCGGTTTACAGCGCCGATTACGGTGCACTGGGGACGGGAGTTCTCATCCAGAACAGTCCGGGAGCGTCGTGGCAATATGCCATTCAGTATGCCAAGGACGGGAACGCGTTGTTCTCGGTCGATGGCTTGGGGAACATCGTTGGCGCGAGCCTTTATCTGGGAGATATCTTCCTGAACGGTGATGCGGTCAACGGCTCGATCGATGTGGGCAACCCGGCGAATAGCGCAGCAACGCCGTACGTCGACCTGAACGGTTTTGGGACCTCGCAGAATAATGTGCGCATGATCAACGACGCCAACGGTCAATTGACGATCAACACTGCGACGGGCGGCAACCTTCAGGTGAACGCGAACGGTGTGTTCACAACCGGCAGCTTCCACGTGAACCTGGCGACGCCGGCGAGTTCGTCGGCTCCGTGCACGGCGGGACAGATTGGCGCCGACGCGAAGTACATCTATGTGTGCGTGGCGGCGAATAAGTGGAAGCGGTCGGCGCTGAGTTCGTTTTAGGCAGACTACAACTGCTCTCATAAAATAGTTTTCGCCAGCGCGGAGAATACACATTCGTTATGCCAATCGGCGCGAAAGATACTCGGCAGCGAATTACCTAGCGTCACCCCGACCATTAACGCCCCGAAGACGGGTCGCGAACATGTGGCCCGCGATCAGGGTAGCCCCCCTCCCCCCTTACCTCGGTCTATTGGAATCATAGACCTAGAGGCAAAGTCTTGATTCCGTTGTGGTTAGAGGTAAAGTCTTGAGCGCGTAGGACTTAGGCGTAACAGGTGTGTTCCGCACATTTCAGCGCCAGGGGATTGGCTGCGCTATCTTCCCGAATTGGGAACCGGTTTGTCAAAGATCAGCAATGCGCGGACACGTTGTGTGCCCTGTATCTATTGGTGGACATATCGGCGGCTAAGTCAAGGTGTTTTTTTCGAGGGTATCGGATGTGGAGTTACCCCACACAACGAAAACCGCGCTGTGCGGGATACCTGCCCCTAGTCCGCCTTCGCCGTGAAGATCAAAAAATAATCCATGCCATCGCCCTTTACGAAATCCTGCGTGTCGCGCAACTCATACCCAGCCTTGGCCGCCTCGCGAATCACCACATCCTTACTGACGCCATGATTTTTCGCACTGCCATTGCGATCAATGATGCCAATCTTGGCTCCCGGTTTAAGCGATGAGCGAAGGTTCCGGAGCAGCGTCACCGGATGCGCCACCTCGTGGTACGCCTTCAGCAGCAGCACCGCGTCGACGCTGTGGGCCGGAATCTGCGGGTCGTCTGGCGTGCTGAGGATGGTCTTTATGTTCTGGAGCTGTTCTTTTTTTGCGCGCTCATCAATGTAGTGAATCGCCTCCGGGTTGATATCCACCGCATAAACCGTGCCCGAGTCGGTCACCCGCCGCGCCGCGCGCACCGTGAACCAGCCCGACCCGGCGCCGATGTCGGCAACGTTCTTGCCCGCCTCAATCCCCAGCATATCCATGACGCGGTTGATCTGGAGCCGCTCATCGCGCCCCGGCGAATCAAATATGGTGAGATCGCCTGTGTAAGGCTCACTGGTCTTGCGGTGCGTCGACGTAGCTGCCGAACCGGACTGAGCAAGAACCGCCGTCGGCCCACAAGGCTCGACTAAGAAAGGAGCGGCCAAGAAAAGCCCGGCCAAGAGTAGCTCTGCCAGCAAAAGACTCGCCGCGAGCGCCGAAATCGGCGCGATCCATCTGCGCGCTCTGCCAAGAGATTTCCAGTTCATTGTTGCCCCACGGGCATGCCCCGCACACTATTGATATCGGAATTCTACGCCAACAGTGTCGGCGTCAAGCCAAGCCTCACTGCGACGGACGTCATCACCGCGGAAGCACCGATCGCTGAGATCTTGGGGTTTTGAGTGTAATCGGGATTTTTCGTCAACAACGATAGTCTCGCTTCGCGCAGTGCAGAGTACAGTTGAAGGAAAACAGGCTCGTCTGCAACTGGTTTATTCCCAAGCAGTTACGCCAGCCTTTGAGAGAGACGAAGGCCGCAGAAGTGGGGGCGAACTGTCGCAAAGTGGGGTCCTCGCAGGTGTCGCAGAAAATTTTCTTCGGGCAGATGATGTCTTTCCTCCCGCGGTTTTCGCTTTATGTAGATAGAGGGTGATTTTTCAGGTGTGGGGTTGCACCGACAAGTCTGAACGTCACCGAATACGTGGGTCCCAGAAAGAATCACATTGATTGATGGACCTTTTTCCCCGCGTTTTTCGCGTTTATAGGCAGCGGGGTACAGAGGGCTGGTCGACCCAGAATAGGAGTGCGGTATGTCTATTGTCGTGATGTTGATGATTTTCGGATGGAGCGCGTCCATTGCGATGATTGGTTTCTATGCCCTTAAGGAATCGGGCAAGCTGCTCGAGATTCGCAGACGCTTGGCGCTGTGGCTGGACAATACATTGACTCCAGCGGTCGTCGGGTCCGAAGAAAGCCCGAAGCACGAGGGCGTGGACGCGGCCTGAGCCGAGGCACGCGCATGCCTCCGGGTGCGCCCGATTCACATCCGTCGATTCTGGTCGAAGGACGCAGTTGACAGGATGTGCTTCGTGGCATGTGCCCTTCGATGTTTCGAGGAAGAGCCTTCCTGCTGGTTCAGTTATCCGATAAGAGGGTACACGGTCACTGGCACTGAGTAGGCGATGACTCCTCGAACAATGGACAGGAATTCAAGCTCCTGTCCAGATGGGAACGGTGGCCACATCCATCGTTTCCTATACACGGGGAGTGATGGCCACATCCATCGCTCCCCTATTCACTGACGGTCCGAATACTGCCACAGGTTCTGTGACTTTCGTAGAGAGTCGTATCCCAGCGTTCCAAATTCTGAACAATGCCTGAACCCCTTCTGCCAAGTGTGTCGGCTACTTGCCGCGTACTGTTTTAACCGTGGTGTCGCTATCAGGCGACTTCACGTTTTGACCAGGGTCAATCAGCCTATGGCAATGTTCCAACAGCTACAGCTTTACGGTCGATTTAGGTTTCAAAGATTCTGGCTGCGCCCCGATTGCCTTAGAACTGCCGACCATCCCGCTGCGCCCCATACCCATTGTTCGCAATACCAATAATCAAGACGGCCTTCGATAGCCACTCATGATGATGCTTGTGTAACTCGTAGGAAGCAGCGGCATCCATGACGAGTAACCCGCCGAAATACCCCGCCGCCAACGCGTTGCCATGAGATACGAAGGGACGAGCGATAGGATCGGCTTCTATCGCTAAACCAGGATGGTCCAAGCCTCGCATGGTGTAGTAGTAGTCAGCGCTCTTGGCAGCGGCATCCAGCGCGAGCAGTGTGGTATTCGCTTTGGTCCAGAAGCTTGTGGACGGAGCATTCGGCAGTTCACCGCGGCCAGCATAAGCCGCTTGTGCCTGCACATGGATTGAGGCCGCGAGGAGAAGGACAATAGCGATCAGTAAAGATTTCAATTGCGCCCTTTTGTGGTTCAGAAAATGCTTGCTGGCGACGCTGGGGGCGAAGAACGCAGCCTTAGACGTCGACGCTGATGCCAGCGCCCCGGGGTGGGCGTAAGTCATAGGTGCATGTTTGGGTCCGGCGAGGCCGGCGAAACCGAAGAGAGATCGCTGCTAAGTGGAACAGCCGACACGGCTAATTCATGAGGCTTCTTCAAATTGATAAAGCTGAGGTGAAAAAGCGTTCACTGGGAGGGAATTTGTTTTGCCTCGGCCATCGCCGGGAAGTTTAATGTCGCAATAGCTGCATGGTCCAGCCTCTCGGATTCACTGGGAAGGTCACACGTGTTCCTACCGGCGCGGCTTCAAAACGTCTGACCTGATCGGCGAAATGAAGATTATGGTAGGCCGGATGTTCCCAATCCCTGACGATTCCGAAACACATTACGGCGAGAAGGCAAGCCGAAACAATCTTCAGAGGGAGAGTTGGACTGTGCAGACACCATAGGAGTGACCAGGCGAAGGCGAGGGTGGGAAAAAACCAGTAACGAATGGCGCCTACGCCGGCCATCTTTTCCCAGACCGTGACTCCGGGGGGCGGATACACCGAAGGAGTGAGGAGCGACGCAGCGAAAAGCATGGCTGAAAGGATGAGGAAGAGTCGCATCTCAATTGTTGACTTGGCAAAACAGATAGCGACGATGGCGGTTCCGGCAATGGCTACAGCGAGGAAATAAAGAAGGGAAAGCGGAGTTGCGGCCAGCGCATTGTGTCCCAGCAGTGCCGCGAAATAAACATGGCCGGCTAGGATGCGCGTGAATAGTCCGGGGCTGGCGCCGAGGGCGAAATGGGGGCGGACGTGGCGGTCGACAACCAGCAACCCCCAGGCTTGAACAAGACAAAGAGCCGTGAGAATGCCGGCGCGTGTGAAAGTCCATTGATCGCGACGCTTCCAGGCTTGAAAGACGGCGATGGGGAAAAGGAAAATGCAGAAGGGTCCGGTGAGGCCGCAGAGCAGCAGGATGGAGATGTCCAATAGCTTGCTGGTGGTGTTTTCGGGCGGGGAAGCGACGAGGACGAGGAAGGCGCAGAGGGTCATGATCCATTGCGAGTTCGTGACGCAGGCGCCCATTTCGCGGCAGTTTGGCAGCGCCACATAGAGGCATGCGAGGAGCGCGCGGAAGCGGAGGTTTCCCCACGCCGACGAACGGGTAGAAAGCAGCAGGGGCACGGGGAGAGCCTGAACGGCGATGGCGACGAGGTTGAGCACCAACGGAGCGAGAGACAAGGGGACGAGCAAGGCGAGAGCGGCAGCCAGGCGCGGGAGGGTTTGATAGTAGCCGTCCTGGGCGCGGAACAGAGCCGCAAACCATCCGAGGTTGTAGGCGTCGGCAAACCAAACATGGCCGTCTTCGGCCCAGAATTGCGGGTTGAAGATTGCATCCGGACGCCTGGAGGCGACTAGGACGCAGGCTAGCAGGAACAAGGCGCAGTGCATCCAGAGGGTCAGTTCGAACGGTTGTGGTGCTTGTTTTGTCGTCTGCTGTTTTGTCGTCGGCCGCGCGCGTTGCTGACGCTTAGTTGTGGCCATAGTAATTCGCTTCGAAACGAGGCGGCGGAAGCTGAGAAAAAGCGGCCCGATATTTCCGGGCCGCCTGGACTATGTGGTTCTGGCTACGAGTGAACCTATGTGCCTTCGTTCCAGCTGGCGAGATACTCTTCCTGCTCGGGAGTCAGGCGGTCGATCTTGATGCCCATGGATTCGAGCTTCAATTTGGCGACGCGCTTGTCTAACTCGGCGGGAACGGTGTAGACCTTCTTCTCGAGAGTCTTGGCGTTCTTGGCCATGTACTCGCAGCAGAGGGCCTGGTCGGCGAAGCTCATATCCATGACGCTGGCGGGATGGCCTTCGGCCGCGGCAAGGTTGATGAGCCGGCCTTCGCCTAGAAGGTTGATACGGCGTCCGTCTTTCATCGTGTACTCCTCGACGAAAGTGCGGGTGGTGCGCTTGGAGCCGGACATCTTCTCGAGCGACGGGATATCGATTTCTACGTTGAAGTGGCCGGAGTTCGAGATGATGGCTCCGTCCTTCATTAGTTCGAAGTGCTGCTTGGCGAGGACATTCTTATTGCCGGTGACGGTGCAGAAAACGTCGCCGAGCTTGGCGGCTTCTTCCATGCTCATGACGCGGAAGCCATCCATGACGGCTTCGAGGGCTTTTGTCGGGTCGATTTCGGTGACGATGACTTCGGCGCCAGCGCCGCGAGCGCGCGAGGCGAGACCGCGTCCGCACCAGCCGTAACCGGCGACGACGAACTTACTCCCAGCTAACAGGAAGTTAGTGGCGCGGATGATGCCATCGATGGTGGACTGGCCAGTGCCGTAGCGATTGTCGAAGAGATGCTTGGTGTCGGCGTCGTTGACGGCGATGATGGGATATTTGAGAACGCCGTCCTTGGCCATGGCGCGGAGGCGGATGACGCCGGTGGTGGTTTCTTCGGTGCCGCCGATGACGTTGGCGAGTTCGGCCTGGCGCTTGGTGTGGAGGATGCCGACGAGATCGGCGCCATCATCCATGGTGAAGTGCGGCTTGTGGTCGATGGCGGCCATGATGTGCGAGTAATAGGAGTCGTTATCCTCGCCCTTGATGGCGAAAACGGGAATGTTGTAGTCGCGCACGAGCGAGGCGGCGACGTCATCCTGGGTGGAGAGCGGGTTGGAGGCGCAGAGAGTGGCATCGGCGCCGCCGTCGCGCAACGCGATCATCAGATTGGCGGTCTCGGCGGTGACGTGCAGGCAAGCCGAAATGCGCAGGCCTTTAAGGGGCTGGTTCTTGATGAATTCCTTGCGGATGATCTGAAGGACCTTCATCGATTGGTTGGCCCACTCGATACGTTTTTTGCCCAGATCGGCCAGTTCGAAATTCTTGACGTCGCAGCTGATGGATGGTGTTGCCATGTTTCTCCTTTATTCCCCGGATGAGTGCGATTGAGGTCAGAGGTAAGAGGTCAGAGGTCAGAGGTTAGAACCTTAAACCTCTCACTTTCCGCCTCTTACTTGTACCTTGAAATCCTTGAGCTAAATCTGCGGTCTTGTTTCTAGGCCTTTACCTCTGCCCTCTGACCTCGAACCTCTGACCTCGTGTTATTTTCTCGCTCCGACGGGCTCATGTTTTTTTAAGCCGGCGTCGTGAGCGAGTTTGTCGGCCTTGTCGGTTTTTTCCCAGGTGAAGTCGGGATCGTTGCGGCCGAAGTGGCCGTAGGCGGCCGTCTTGCGGTAAATGGGACGGCGCAGATTGAGCGAGTCCATGATGCCGCGCGGCGTGAGCTGGAAGTTCTTGCGAACGATGTCGGAAATCACATCCGGATCAACCTTGGAGGTGCCGAAGGTTTCGACCAGCACGCTGACCGGATCAGCCACGCCGATGGCGTAGGCGAGCTGGACTTCGCAGCGATCGGCGAGTCCGGCGGCCACGATGTTCTTGGCAATGTAGCGCGCCATATACGCGGCGGAGCGGTCGACTTTAGTCGGATCCTTGCCGCTGAACGCGCCGCCACCGTGACGGCCCATGCCGCCGTAGGTGTCGACGATAATCTTGCGGCCGGTGAGGCCGGAGTCGCCCATCGGGCCTCCGATGACGAAGCGGCCAGTGGGATTGATGTGGTACTTGGTGTCGGCATCGAGCAAGTTGGCCGGGATCACAGCCTGGATGACGTGCTTGAGAATGTCGGCGCGGAGTTCGTCGTTGCTGACGTTTTCGGAATGCTGGGTGGAGATGACGACGGCATCAATGCGCTTCACCTTGCCCGGCTCGGAATATTCAACTGTGACTTGAGATTTGCCATCGGGGCGAAGGTAAGGGCAAGTGCCATTCTTGCGGACTTCAGAAAGCTTGAGACAGAGCTTGTGCGCGAGCGAGATTGGCATCGGCATGAGCTCGGGCGTTTCGTTACAGGCGAAGCCGAACATCATGCCCTGATCGCCGGCCCCGCCGGTATCGACACCCATGGCGATATCGCCGGATTGCTTGTTGATGCTGGAGATGACGGCGCAGGTATTGGAGTCGAAGCCATAGACGGCATTGTCGTAGCCGATGGACTGGACGACGCCGCGGACGGTGTTCTGGAAATCAACGTAAGCCTTGGTGGTGATTTCGCCGGCGATCACGACCAGACCGGTGCAGGTCAGGGTCTCACAGGCGACGCGGCTCATGGGATCTTCGCGCAGGCAGGCGTCGAGGATGGCGTCGGAAATCTGATCGGCGATTTTGTCGGGGTGGCCTTCAGTGACGGACTCGGAGGTAAACAGGAAACGATTCTTAGCGGACAAACTGGTATCTCCTCTAGGTGACTGGCGTAGCCCACGCTCCAAGGTGGTCTTACAGCGCGGCGGGCTCTTGGCCGGGGTCGGGCCTTGTATCCTTAAAACGGTATCAAACATAGCGGTGGGAAGGCAATGGAAATGGGATGCAGGCAGACGCTTCTCATTGAGTGGGTACCAGATGCATTGAACGGGAGCCGGCAGCGGGTAAATGACGGAAAAGAAAAGGGGGCGGGCGATATCGAGAGCGTTATTGTGCCGGCGGTGGGTTCAATACCAGCCCGCCAGGGCCAATGGTAACGGTCTTGACTTCGCCCCATTCTCCTCTGACGGGCAAAGTTGTTCCGTTCAGCCGGAAATCAAGCGCGCCGGCGTTGCCGCTTTTGACGATGACCTGCTTGCGGGCGCGGAAGGAACGCTCGGTGCCTGCTTGTATGGTTTCGGAACCGACGGGCTTGCCATCGACCAGGACCGAGAGCCAGCTCTCGTCTTTCGCCTGAATGGAGACGACGAACTCGCCGGGGGCAGGCAGCACGGACTGCGTGGTTGGTTCTGGCTTGGTCGCGGCTTGAGGAGCGCCGACGGCAGGGATTTTGCCGGAAGCGCCGGCGGCGGGAGAGGCGGAGTTGGTGGTGGCGGGTGGGACAGCTGAGCGTGTCGCGTTCTGTGATGCGGCGGTTGCTGCTCCGTTCTGTGCAGCGGGTTCGGCGGCCGGAGTGGTCGGCTGGGATGCATTTTGATCGGATGGCGCGGCCGACGGCTGGTCGGGCGGTTTTGTGACCGCCGGCGGTGCCACTGCTGACGCAACTCGCGGCACCGCCATGCGCTCGCGCTCAAGACGGCGATAGTTCCACAGCGAAAGCCCGAGCGCGACGATGAGTAAAACGACCGCAAAAATGCCCCACGGCAACCCACGCGATGCTACTTCGGCGCGGATTTCCAACCGACCCGAACCCTCATCGGTGATGCGGAGAGGGGAATCGTGATTAACTCGGTCGCGGGCGGTGTTATGGCCGCTTTCGCGGCTTCCGGGTTCAACTCGCGTTGCGGGGCCGTCACCGGAGGCTTCAAGGTACTCCGCGACCGTTTGCTCTTCGTCGAGGCCGACGGCGTGAGCGTAGGCGCGGACGAAGCCTTTGTTGAAAATCCCGCCGGGCAAGCGATTGAACTTGTCTTCCTCCATTGCCTGAAGCAAACGGGTACTGATCTTGGTGGTGGAGGAAATCTGCTCAAGCGTCATTTTGCGCTTTTCGCGTTCCAGCTTCAGTTTTTCGCCAAAGGAAGGCAAAGGGCCTCGCGATGGAAATTCTACTCTGAGTGGTTGGCAATTGTCAGGAATTTAGGCTGGAGTTATTGCGGGAAGCCGATTTTGCGCACGAGTTCGGCGTAGCGGGGATCGGAGCGCAGGGAATCGAGCGTGGGGTCGGTCCGCAGGCCGACGAGCAAGATGCAGCGTTCCTGGTAGGCGTTGTTAAGCCACTCGAAGGTGTGGTCCTTGTCGCCGATATCGGCATACAGCTCGGCAATTTCGTAAGGAGCAAGGTAGTTGGTTTTGGCTTTGCGTTGGGCGAGTAAAACTTCGATCCCCTTGTGCGCGGCACTCGGCCATCCGCCGGAGCGAAAGCCCGAGTCCAGCGCGGCGGCATACTCGGCAATATTCTTGTCCCCCGCCAGTTGAGCGTAGGTCTGATATTCCTGAATGACCTGCTGATATTTGTGCTCGCCGAAGTACGGGAAGAGCATAAACCAGTGCCCCGCGGCAAATGTGGGATTGTCCGCTTCGGCTTTCTTGTACATCTCAATCGCCTTATCATATTGGCGATCGTAGGTATAAGCTTCCGCCTGGGCAAAGGCGATGATGGGCGAGAGCGGATCCAACTGACGGGCCAGGTTGCCTTGCTCGATCGCGTCCTGCGCCCGGCCGCCCATGTAAGAGAGCGATTGCGAGAACCACTGGTGCGCGGTAGCGTCGCTGGGATCGAGTTCGAACGCTTTTCGGAACTCGGCTTCGCCGCCGGCGAAATCCCAGTCGTACTGCATCTTGATGAGGCCCAGGTCCGCGTGCGGGCGGGCCAGCGTGGGATCCAGTTCCAGTGCCTTTGCCGCCGCAGCTTTCGACTTGCCAGTGAACTCGCCGGCGTCGCCGCCATAAGAACCGATTACCGCATAGGTGTCCGCCACTCCCGCATAGGCCAGCGCATAGCCGGGATCTTTATCAATGGCCTGATTGAAGTAGGAAATCGCGGTCTTCTCATCGGCCTCAGTGCGCTTGTTCCAGGCATAGCGGCCTTTTACGTAAAGCTGATAGGCCTCGGGGTTTTGCGTGCCTTGTTTGCTGACCTGCTGTTTTTCCGCTCCGGTCATGGTTGAGCGCAGCTTGCCGGCGATGTCGCCCGCGATTTGCTGCTGGAGCGCGATGATGTCGCTGGCTTTACGCTCGTATTGCTCGCCCCAGATTTCGGTGTTGTCCTGCACGTTGGTGAGATCGGCGCTGACCTGGATCGTGTCTCCGTGCTGTACCACGCGGCCGGTGAGCAGGGCGTCGACGGTCAGTTCCTTGCCGATTTTCTGAACGTCAATATCTTTGCCCTTGTAGCGGAAGACGGAGTTGCGCGATTTCACCTTCAACTGCGGGACGTGGGCGAGGCTGGAGATCAGGGATTCCGTGAGGCCGTCGCTGAGCAAATCGGCGTCGGCGTTGCCGCCCACGTTGGTGAATGGGATCACGGCGATGGACTCGATTTGCGGTGTGCTTGACCGGCCACGCCAATACCACGTCGCCGCGCCCGCCGCGATGAGCAGAACCGCTGCTAACGGGATTACTATGCTCCAGAGCTTTCCCCGCCCAGCCGCAGCGGTTCCTGCCACGCTTGCCGCGCTCGGCGACGAAGATGACGCTAGCGCGGGCGAAGAGCCGGATGCGGGTACTGACACAGATACGGACGATGATGACGGCGGAGAGGCCGGCTGAACGCCACTCGCTTGCGCTGCCGGCACCGACCCTGAACTGACGCCGCGGCGCGACTCGGTTTCCCGTTTCAGCCGCTTCAGGTCGGCTCGCATCTCTGCCGCACCCTGATAGCGCAGTTCGCGATCCTTCTCCAGCGCCTTGCCGATGATGTCGTCGAACTTGGACGGAAGGTCGGGATTCAGCCGCATGGCCGGAGCGGGATCGCTATCCAGAATTTCGTGCGAGATCACGCCCGAGCTTTCTCCGCGGAAGGGCAGCGTGCCGGTGGCCATTTCATAGAGCACAGCGCCAAAGGAAAACAGATCGCTGCGGGCATCGAGTTCTTTTGCGCGCACCTGCTCGGGAGACATGTAGGCAACCGTGCCGAGGGTGGAGCCAGGGCTGGTCAGGTGGTCCTGGTCCATCGTCTCCTGGGCGGTTGCTCCCGCGGCGTCGGAGCCTTTGCCGATTGGCGTCACTTTCGCCAAACCGAAGTCAAGAATCTTGGCGTGGCCGCGCTTGGTGATGAAGATGTTCGCGGGCTTGATGTCCCGGTGAACGATGCCTTGGGCGTGCGCGGCATCGAGCGCGTCGGCAATCTCGATTGCGAGGCTGAGGAGAACGTCGGTCTCGATAGGCTTGCCGGCGATGCGGTGTTTCAGCGTCTCGCCGTCAAGAAACTCCATGACGATGAAGGGATGGCCATTCTCCTGACCAATCTCATGAATGGTGCAGATGTTGGGATGATTGAGCGCCGAAGCAGCCTGCGCCTCGCGCTGAAACCGCGCCAGGGCCTGAGCGTCTTTGACGACGTCATCGGGCAGGAATTTGAGGGCGACAAAGCGGTGGAGGGTAATGTCCTCGGCCTTGTAGACAACACCCATGCCGCCGCCACCAAGCTTTTCGACGATGCGGTAGTGCGAGATGGTCTGGCCGATCATTGAGAGCGAATCTTACGTGCGGGGAAGAGGCAAGTCAATTCAGAGCAGGGAGATTACTTTCCGAGGGGAAATACTCGCTGCGCGCGCTAGCGGGATGAGCCCAGCTTGAACTCAGCGACTATCTACGCCAGGTGGACACCAAACGTCCCTGTCATTTCCCCCAAGGCGCTATCGGACGGTCCCAAGCGGGAAATGATCGTGGAATCCCACCCTTGACAAAGAACGTCAAGGATGGGGCACCCTCCCGTGTTGCCGGGGAATAGAAAACCAGACCACCCGCCTTCGTCTTTCAGCTAACCGGTGAGCGATCCACGTAACGCCGTCAGCTGACCGCTTCGTACTTGTCTTTCGTTACGCCGCAGACCAGGCAGCGGAGGAAGTCCAGCTTTTCGGTTGTGTACCCGCAAATGCTGCAAACATAGTAGGTCGCTGCTTTTCCGCGCATGCTCTCAAGGTTTTCGAGAGCTACGGAATAGAGCCGCGCATGCTCGGCCTCGGTTTTCAGCGCGTAGGTAAAGGTCTTGAGGGCGGCGGAGTTCCTGGACGCTTTGGCCTCTTCGATGAATGCAGGGTACATCTTATCGCGTTCGTAGATCTCACCTTCCATGGCCACCGCGAGGTTCTCTTTCGTGGTTCTGACGTTAGGCGCCTCGATGGTGGCTTTGGGTTCGGCGCCGAGCAGGCGGATGACGGCGGCGTGGTTGTTGGCATGGATCTCCTCGGCCCGCGAGGCGGCGCGAAACAGACTCGCGACTTGCCCGTAACCCTCTTCGTCCGCTTTCTTGGCAAACGCGGCATAGCGGTGATGAGCGTTGCTCTCTCCGTTGAAGGCCTCCTGAAGATTGTTAACGGTGGCCGTAGTTTCGCCGGTGGAATGCGAGCCCGCGACGACGGCCGCAGGTAATAGCAGAGAAAGAATGGCCTCAAGCGTAGCAATCATGACGGAGCCTCCCGGGTGAACCAACTTAATTGCTACCAGCTTCGACGGCGGGGCTCAGTGATCTTGATCCGCGTACTCTGTGACGAGCAAGATGCGTGGCTGGATTGCATTCCTGATATTTGGCGCGGCCCCGGCGGGGAAGAGAAGGGGAGGTCGCGGGTCGGTGCTCACGCCCTGTGGATCGGCCTTACCCGACTGGTTTCGGAGGCCAATTGCGAGGGGCCTAACTGGTTACCAACGTTCATTGCCGCGGCTGTGACACAAAACCTATAATTTTCTATCGCACGGCCAAAACGAGGAGTGAATGCCGGAGGCAGCGGGTACGTCCCCAATTCGCCTGTCCCAAGAGCTGACCATCTTCCACGATGTGGCCAAGGCTCTGACCTCCTCGCTCGACCTGGACGCCATCCTGCAAACCATCATGGAGAAAATGGCGGAGTATTTCCGTCCGGACACGTGGTCCCTGCTGATGGTGGACGAAGCCAAGGAGGAACTCTACTTTGCGATTGCGGTGGGGAGCGCGTCGAATGTGCTTTCCCAGCAGCGGTTGAAGGTGGGGGAGGGAATCGTGGGCTGGGTAGCGCAGCATGGCCAGCCGCTGATTGTCCCAGACGTGCGCACGGACCCTCGATTTTCGGGGCGACTGGATGAAGTAACGCAACTGCAGACGCGGTCGGTAATCTGCGTGCCGCTGCGCTCGAAACACCGCGTGCTGGGCGTGATTCAGCTGGTGAATGCAAGTGTAGGCCTGAACGAACAGGAGATGTTCTTTCTGCAGGCGCTGTGCGATTACGCGGCGATTGCGATCGAAAACGCGCGAGCGGTCGAGCGAATCCACGAACTGACGATCACCGACGACTGCACCGGGCTGTTCAATGCGCGGCACCTTTATAAGACGCTGGAGACCGAGGTTTACCGTTCCGGCCGCTTCGGCTACCAGTTCAGCGTGATCTTCATCGACCTCGACCACTTCAAGCAGGTGAACGACACGCACGGCCATCTGGTGGGGAGCCGCTTGCTGGGGGAAGTTGGACGCCTGGCCAAAGAACAGCTGCGCTTGATCGATTTTGCCTTCCGCTACGGCGGCGACGAGTTCGTGGTGCTGCTGCCGCAGACAACCAAGGATCAGGCCGTGGTAGTAGCGCGGCGTCTACAGGAAAGGCTGCGGGCGGCACACTTCTGCCAGGAGCAGGGACTGGAACTGGAAGTGCGCGCCAGCATGGGCCTGGCGACCTTTCCGACCGACGCGCAAACTCCGCACGATATCATCCGCCAGGCGGACGAAATGATGTATATGGTGAAAAACAGCACGCGCGACAATATCGGTGTTGCCTCGCGCGGGCTGGTGGAGAAGTAGCGCTGTCTCTAGTGTCCCGATCCCTTAGCGTTTCTGTTCTTGGGCTGCGTCCGGTTTCGCTGGTCCCGTCGCTTCGGGCTTCCAGACCTGGGCGTTGGCGGGGGCGGCGGGGTTGACGCCGAAATCCCAGACGTAGAGATTCATCCCATCTTTGCTGAGCATCTCGGCCACCGCATATTCGCCGGTGGGCAGGGGATCGACGGGCGTGATTTTCATCCAGCCTCCTGTCATGGGGCTGGCGGTGGAGGGAACGAAGCGCTCATCGGTCTTGGTTGTGCCTTTGACCGACACCTTCACCGCACCAGCCACGCGTTTGCCGCCTTTCACTTCGAGGCGGATGATTTTGAAGCGGTCGGTGGGCGCGGGCGGAGGCGGCTCGCCGATGGTCGCGGCAGTAGCGCCGAGTGCGTCGCTTCCCGGGGCCACATTCACGTAGAGCGATGGCACCGCGGTGTGCGATTGCACTTTGGCATGGGCCGCGGGCAGTTCGATGGTTTGCTTGGAGCCGGCGAGCGGGTTAATGGCGGAACGGAGAATGTTGGCGCCTGTGTTGCTGCCGACGTCGGCTCCAGACTGGTCGATCTCAACCAGCTGCGGCTGATTCTCGTAGGTATCGAGCACGTAAACGCCATTTTCGTCGGGCAAGCGCAGGCCGGGCGCAACCTGCGGCGAGCGGGCCTCGATGGCTTTGCGCTCGGCTTCGATTTCCTTGTCGAGTTCGGCCGCCTCGGGCGCGGGCGCTTCGCTGAGCCGTCCCTGCTCGTATTTGTTGGTGGCATTCCAGTCGATGAGAGCCTTGGGCACTTCCTCCCACTCGCCGCGCTCGGCGCTGAAGTAGCGGACGCGGTCGCCTTGAATCTCGTACTTGGTGATGGACTGATAGGTGCCGTCTTTGAGGATGAGGCGGTGGCCGGGCGTCTCGGCGGCGAAGGACTGGACGGTGAACAAGAGTGCGGCGAGGGCGATAGTTGCCATGAGCGCTACCGCTGTGATGCCGCGTCTGCGAATCGCGAGGTTCATGCCCGGTGACATTATCGAACTTTGGTGGTTTTGCTGCAAAGAGTTAGATACGAGGGGCGGCCGCCTTAGGTCCCGGAAAAAAGCGGGCGGAAGTTTTCCGACGCGCGCGCCGGTGCGGCGGTCTACTCCGCCTGAAGGCTGGGCGGTATCTGCAGTCGGGATGTCTAGTCGATGTTGTCCCTAGGCTTGCCCGTATTCCTTTAGTTTGCGGTAGAGGGTGGTTTTGCCGATGCCGAGCAGGCGCGCGGCTAGCATTTTGTCTCCGTTGGTCTGCGCGAGCGCGTTGAAGATCGACTGCTTCTCCATCTCGCAGATGGGCACAACGCCATCCACGGGCGCGCCGGTAAGAGCGATTGGGGCCGAGGTTAGCGGCGTGGGTAGATCGCGCACCTGCAACTCGGGACTGCTGCTCACCACGCAGGCGCGTCCGAGGGCGTTTTCCAGTTCGCGCACATTGCCTGGCCAGTCATAGCCCATCAAGATTTTGAGGGCATCGTCGGAAATAGTTTTTTCCGTTCCGTTCTCGCGCCCGATGCGCTCCAGGAAGTGCGCTACGAGCAGCGGAATATCCTGGCGGCGTTCGCGCAGGGGAGGAATGCGGAGGGTGAGCACGTTGAGGCGGAAGAACAGATCGCGGCGGAAGGTGCCTTCGTTCACCGCTTTCTCAAGATCGCGATTGGTGGCTCCGAGAATACGCACGTTGATGGGGATTTGCCGTGTGCCGCCAACTTGCCGAATCTCTTTTTCCTGGATGGCGCGCAGCAGCTTGCTCTGCAGATCGATGGGCAACTCGCCGATTTCATCGAGAAAAACAGTGCCGCCTTCGGCGATGGCAAGCAGGCCATCCTTGGGGTTGTTGGCGCCGGTAAAGGCTCCGCGCACGTGGCCGAAGAGTTCGCTCTCAATCAGCGTGGGGACGAGCGATCCGCAGTCGACGGGGATGAACGGCTTCGAGTGCAGAGGTCCGGCAAGGTGAATGGCCTTGGCGACCATTTCCTTGCCCGTCCCGCTTTCGCCGAGGATCAAAACCGGGTGAGTGCTCTGGGCCGCTTTGGCGACGATGCGATAAAGCTTTTCCATTTCCGGCGAACGGCCGACGATATTGCCGAAGCCCTGCGTGGTGCGCAGGCTCTCGCGCAGCAGGCGGCTTTCGGTTTTCGAGCGCAGATGGCCGGCCAACTGTTCGAGAATCTGGCGGAGTTCCTGCAAGCTGAACGGCTTGGGAATGTAATCGTAAGCGCCGAGTTTCATGGCCTGTACAGCCGCGTGTACAGTGGCAAAGCTGCTCACGACCACAACTGCCGCATCGGGGCGTTGGCGCAACATATTATGCAGATCCTCCAGACCGTGGCCGTTGGCGGTATGGATATCGAACAGGATGGCGTCAATGTTGGCGCTGCCGATAAGGCGTCCGCCCTG
>Ga0326728_10011793_pt1 | contig 19763 bp, 16 predicted proteins | sample MB3enrmetagenome_FD_207602 | JGI IMG/M metagenome (GOLD analysis project Ga0326728, IMG submission 207602) | Lab enriched peat soil microbial communities from McLean, Ithaca, NY, United States - MB31MN | ecosystem: Environmental > Terrestrial > Soil > Wetlands > Peat | place: USA: New York... | reverse complement strand
AGAATCACGATGCGGTCAAAGTGGCCGGTGAGGGCATAGACATCGGGAACAGCAGCGCTGTTTTCCTTGGCGTCGTCGGCGGGATTGGGTGATGGGTTGACGATGTCTTTGCGGGTTTCCTGGGCGCGGAGCAAGCCGGACGTTATCAGGGCCAGGAGAGCGATCTTCAACGAAAACTTGATTCTCTGCGCGGTCATGTTATTGGTTGAAATCTCCCTTCGTTCAACTTCAAAGATAGAAGTGCTGCTGAAGTGGCAGGTAGGCTGTCCGCGAACAGAGAGCGGCTACTTCTTCGGCTGCGTGTCCGGTGGCTTCTCCTCCGGTTGCTTGGCGCCCGGCGTAATCTCCTGCCCCTCATAGAAGATCTTGCTTGTTGAGCCGAACTGCTTGTAGTCGGTGTACTTGATGGTGTCGCGGATGTGCACGTCCTGGGCCATGAAGCCGGGACCGCCGCTGAAGTGCAGCACGCCCTCGCCCTTGGTGTAAACCGGGAACCAGTAGTGGCCGTCCACCTGCTGCCGCCAGGTCATAAAGGGCGGATGCAGGTCTTCCTGTCCCTTGCGCGTGTCGTCGGGAACCATGCGGCCGTTGGTCACCACGATCTGCAGGTCGGTCGCGTCAACCCAGATGCGGCCCAGCAGGTAGCGTTGTTTCTTTTCGATGACTTTGGGCGCCACATCGAAGACGTAGCAGTCCACCTCGTCCACCTTTTGCCGTCCCACGTACTTCACGTTGTACTGGCCGATCACCTCGGTAGTGAGAACAAAGGGATAGCCGCGCTGGATGTCCTGAAAGTCGGAGGACGACATCTGCACCCGCTGCAAGCTGCTCTCCGGCGCGTAGACCGTCTTCTCGAAGCGTTTGCCGGTGGGGTCGAAGATGACGTCGTCCACCTGGTAGTACTCACCGTCCACCTTGTTGTCGTCGTCGATGGTCTGCACGCGGGCCACTCGCCGATAGGTGTAGTGGTTCAGCGCCTTCTGAAACTCGCTCTCCTTGGCGGCAAACTGGCGGATGATCTCTTCCGGGGCGATGGGCGGGGCAGTGATGTCCATGCGGCCGAAGCCGGCGTCGAGGGGCATAGGCGTAAAGCTGTCCTTGAGCTGCGCCGATGCCGCCAGGGCGAGCGCCGACGCAGCCAGCAACGCCAAAGACCATCGATTGAGCATTTCTTTCTTCTCCAGGTCACTCTTCTACAAGATTAGACGCCGACATCGGGCTGAGGGATGATTCTCGTCATTGGTCCTTTCTCTCACTTCTCTCAATGTTGTCATCCTGAGCGGAGCAGGCCGCGTTTTTTGCGGACTGCGGAGTCGAAGGACCTGCATTTGTATTTCGGTGCGCTCCATACCATTGTTTCCGCTGAAGTTTAGATTTAGAGTTCTGGGATGAACGAAAGTTGCTATTTTACCTACATCGTGGCCAGCCGGAGTCTGACTCTCTACGTCGGCATGACCGGCAATTTGCGAAAGCGAGTGTTTGAACACAAACGGAAGTTGCACGAAGGGTTTTCAGCGACCTATAACTGCAACCGCCTCGTCTGGTTTGAGCAATTCGTCGGCCCCAAGGCTGCCATTGCACGGGAAAAGCAATTGAAGGGCTGGACGCGCGCGAAGAAGATCGCTCTGATCACAAGAACGAATCCCACATGGATCGATTTGAGCGAAATTTGGTATACCCATGAGGAATTGACTTGGACGCCGAGCTAAATGTAGGTCCTTCGACTCCGCTGCGCTTCGCTCAGGATGACAGCATTATTGGTAGTTGAGAATGTTGTGGCAAGCGACTTGGATTTTGGTATAGCTTAATTTTAGAACGACTGCGTAAAGAAGGAGAAAGACATGAAACAGTTTAATATAGGTGATTGCGTATCCCATCAAAACGATCTAAACACAGAGAGAATCGGTACATTAATCGAATTGGGACCAATAAGGTCAACCGTCCGTTGGGATGATAACGGAAAAACTGGCGGAGTTGAAACGAGGGATCTGACCTTAATCGAAGCGATCTATCAGGATACTTTGCCATCGCCGGTGAGGCCGAACCGCGCCCGAAGGTAAGAATCCGTAGAATAACCTTAGATGGCATTTACCGAACAATACGATGTGGCCGTGGTGGGGGCAGGGCATGCAGGCTGCGAGGCGGCCATGGCGGCGGCGCGCATGGGGCTCAAAACGGCGCTCATCACCATGAACCTGGACCTGATTGCACAGATGAGCTGCAATCCGGCGGTGGGCGGCGTGGCCAAGGGGCACCTGGTGCGCGAGGTGGACGCTCTCGGCGGCGTGATGGGCGAGGTGGCCGATGCGGTGGGGATTCAGTTCCGGCTGCTCAACTCATCCCGCGGCCCGGCGGTGTGGAGTCCGCGAGCGCAGTGCGACAAGCAGCTCTATCGAGTGAAGATGCGCGAGGTATTGGAAGGCCAGGCGGGACTGCACATCCGGCAGGCGGAGGTCGTCGATCTGGTGATCGACGACAGTGGACAGAGGCGTCGTGTCCTCGGCCTCAAGCTGCGCGACGGCCGTCAGCTGCTGGCCGGGGCCACCATCATCACAACCGGCACGTTTCTGAATGGCCTGATTCACTGCGGCGAGCAGCAATATCCAGCCGGCCGCAGCGGGGAGCAGGCTTCGGTTTTACTGGGTGAAGCGTTGCGGGCTTTGGGCTTGCGGACTTGCCGTCTCAAGACAGGAACGCCGCCGCGGCTCGATGGGCGGACGATCCGCTGGGAGGCCTTTGAGGAGCAGAAGGGCGACGCGGAGCCAACGCCCTTCAGCTTCAGGACAATAAAAATCATCCAGCCGCAGATCAGTTGCCACATCGCCTTCACCACGCCGGAGACGCTGCGCCTCATTCGCGCGAATGTGCATCGCTCGGCGATGTATTCAGGGCAGATCGCGGGCGTTGGGCCGCGCTATTGCCCGTCCATCGAGGACAAGATCGTCAAGTTCCCCGACAAAACACAGCACCAGTTTTTTCTTGAGCCGGAGGGGTTGCACACCCACGAGGTCTACGTGAACGGCATGTCCACCTCGCTGCCCATGGAGGTCCAATTTCAAATTGTCCGCTCCATCCCTGGCCTTGATCAGGCGGAGATGCTCCGTCCCGGCTATGCCATCGAATACGATAGCGTGGACGCGACCGAGCTGGACCGGACGCTGCGCGTGAAGAGCATGGAGGGGCTGTACCTGGCCGGGCAGATCAACGGGACCAGCGGCTATGAGGAGGCTGCCTGCCAGGGGATCATGGCCGGGATCAACGCGGCGCTCATGCTCAAGGGCGAGCCGCCGTTCACACTGGACCGGAGCGAAGGCTACACCGGCGTGCTGATTGACGACCTGATCTCGATAGGGACGAATGAGCCGTACAGGATGTTCACCTCGCGGGCGGAGTTCCGGCTGCACCTGCGCATCGACAACGCCGACCGGCGGTTGACCCCGCATGGGCGGCGGCTGGGGCTGATTGATGACGCGGCCTGGGCGGAATATGAGCATAAACAAGCTCGCATGGCCGCGCTGGAGCGACTGCTCGTCAGCCGCAAGGTGGACGGCGAACGGCTGGGCGCGGCGGGCCTGGGCGAGCTGACGGGGACGGCGGGCCTCACTTGGGCGCAATTGCTGAAGCGGCCGGAAGTGGGCATTGAGGCGGTGCTGGGCGCGATGCGCGAAGAACTGGCCGCCGATCCATTGCTGGCGGAGATGATTGCCCGGCCTGATCAAAGTCCCGAAGCGCGAGCGGCGCTGCGCAATGAGGCGCGCGCTGTCGAGACGGAGATCAAGTTTGCCGGCTACCTGGAGCAACAGAAGAAATCCATCGCGAAGTTGAAAGCCGCCGAGGGAGTTGCAATTCCGGAGTGGCTTGACTACGGCGTCATCAGCGGGCTTTCCCGGGAGATGCGCGAAAAGCTGGAACGGGTGCGCCCAGTGACCATCGGCCAGGCCAGCCGCATTCCCGGCGTGACGCCGGCGGCGCTGGGGCTGGTGCATGTGTCGATCCGGCTGCAAGGGGCGCACAGGCGAGCGAGTTAGCCCGTCAGCGCATTCCTGGAATCGGTTCGGTTCCCGCTCCAATCAGATCGAGACAGCGCTTGTAGATGAAAACGCGATTGCGGCGGTGCCCCGTAGTCTCAGTGACGATGCCCAATTGCTGAAGGTTTGCAAGAACAGAGGCCACCGTGGTGACGGTTTTTGAAACCCCGGCCGCGGTTGAGCTGATGGAAGCAACCGGCTTTGCTTGCAGGTAACTGTGAATCTGCAGGGATGTGGCGGCGGACTTGGCTTGTGTCTGAATGCGCCGGCTATCTTCGCTGAAAAGCTCGCGCAGTTGAAAGGCCGTCTCAGCAGCTTGGCGTGCGGTGCTCTCCACTCCTTCCAGGAAGAACTCCAGCCACTCCTCCCATGCACCTTCCGTGCGCACCCTCTGCAGCAGTTCATAGTAACGGTTACGGTTGCTCTTCAGATAGAGGCTTAGGTAGAGTAACGGCTCGCGAAGCACGCTGCTTTCGCAGAGCAGGAGCGTAAGCAAGAGCCGACCCAGCCGTCCATTGCCGTCGAGAAATGGATGGATAGTCTCGAATTGCACATGCACCAAGCCAAGCTTGACCAACAGCGGCAAGCGGTCGTCATAGAGATACTTCTCGAAGGTGTCGAGGCATTCCATTAGCGCCTCGGGAGGCGGCGGGACGAATAGGGCATTTCCCGGCCGGCTTCCGCCAATCCAGTTTTGACTGCGGCGAAATTCGCCGGGAGTTCTATTCGTGCCCCGACCTTTGCGCAGAAGCACGCCATGAATCTCGCAGAGCAGACGCAGGGAAACCGGAAACCCCTCCCTGAGCCGCTTCAGACCGTGTTCCATGGCTGCGGCATAATTGGAGGTCTCATTCACGTCGTCCAGAGGCCCTTCCGGAATAAGGCCGTTTTCGAACTGGAGCAAATCGGAGAGTGAGGACTGCGTTCCCTCAATCTGCGAGGAAAGAACTGCCTCTTTGCGAAGATATAGATAGATGAATAGTTGGGGGTCGGGCAGCAGAGCGGTCGAGCCATCCAGCCTGCCCAGTGCCTGATTGGCTTTGTCCAGCAGAGCATAGAGAGGCTCCATTTCCAATGGAGGTTCTGGCGGCAAAGGTTTGGGGATGTACGCCTGCACCTGCTCCCCAACAACAGTAGAGAGACGATAATGCCCTGTTTCGCGTCGAATGCTCATCGGAGTGTGCCTAATTCAGAAGAGTGCAGACTTATTATTCCATATTTATAGGATTTTCTGGAATAAGGAATAGCCTTATTCCAGAAATCTGCAATATAGCGGATCCGCGAAAATGCGGATTATTTTCCGGCGATTGCCATTTTTGTCAAGGGTTTAGCGCGCGTTTGCTGCCCTACTGGCTGCCCTTGTCGCCCCTGCCGATAAACGGTATATGGAAGGGAGTTTCCTCGTTGGACTGCTTTTTGCGTTTGGGGTTGGTGTCTTCGGGGAGCCTGGTGCGTTGGGAGGTGCTGCACATCCAACCGCCATGGGCGCGCTCGAAGACGTGAGTGAAGACGCCTTTTTCGTCTACCTGGACAGCGCCAACTTTGTGGTGCATCACGTAGGTGCCGTTGGCCACCGCGATGTCTCCCATCATGCGCACGGTGATCACCTTCTGCTCAAGATGGAGGGTTTTGTCCTCGCCGGTGATCAACTGGGCCAATTGCTGGTTGCGGGTAGTAATGTCGCCTTGCGCGGAAATGTCCACGAACTGGGGGGAGAGCACCAGCTCCAGGGCGTACTGGTCGCGCCCGTTGATGGCGTTGGACCAGGCGTCTTCAATCTTCTGGAACTCGATAATTGCAGGGCTTTCAGCCGAGGCGACGGCGGGCTGCCGAGGCGCTGAAAGAACCGGCGCCGGATTCTGAGCTACAGCAGAGCAGTAGGAGAGCAGAATTACAGAAAAACCAGCTACAAAACGAGTCATATGCATCATGAACTCCAACATGAACAGAGGACAGTAAACAGTGATCAGCCGACAGATTCAAGATTATTCCTGCCCCAATGCTGACCACTGACCACTGTTCACTGACCACTGTTACGATGATAGCTCTTGGACTTGGCAGGCCGGTTGTGGAGAGCGCGAAAAAAGCAACCGAAAGCCTAGTTCAGTGTCTGCAAATGTTCGGGATCGTGGAGGGTAACCAGGGAGTCTTCGATGGAAATCCAGCCCTCCTTGCGGAACTGGCCCAGGGTACGGGTAACGGTTTCGCGGGTAGTGCAGGCCATGGAGGCCATCTCCTCATGGGTCAGCAGGAGGGGAAAGCGGAAACCGCCTCCATCGAGGTGTTCGCCGATCTGGTGAGCCAGTTCGAGCAGCAGGCGCCCCAGCCGCGCGGCCACGGTCTCTGCCAGGGCGATACGGCAGGCGTCCTGCAGGGCGAAACGGTACTCCTGGCAGATGCACTGGACGGCGCGCATCTGCGCTTCTTTATGGCTGCGCAGGAAGGTTTGGAAACGCTCGCGCTCGACGGGACGGAGTTGGGCTGCGGTGAGCGTTTCAGCCGAAACCTCGTAGACGCCATGGGAGAGAACCGCGTATAAGCCCAGCATGGAGCCCGGTCCGGCCACGCGGACGATCATCTGGCGATCCTGATGGCGCCCGGCGGTGAGCTTGAGATAGCCGCTGCAGATCAGGTAAAGGCAGTTCGCATCCTCGCCCTGGGTGAAGAGAGAAGCCTGCGCGGGGAGGGAGACGGTGCTGGTGGCCAGCTCAAGATCGGCCAGCACGGCGCTGCCCAGGGAGCAGAACCAGCCGGGGCGGCGATTCGAGCAGGCGGCGCATCCCACCGGCACCTGCCGTGCTATGTGCTTCTGCCGTGTTTGCCCTGCCGCCGTGTTCTCTGAATGTGCCATGGTCTTGTCCCGTCCGCCGCCGGTCCAAACTCCCATCCCGGTTCTTGACTCATCCATGCACACAGCACAAGAGATGAAACGAGATGGAAAGGCCCTGGCCTCCTGGGGAAGAGACTCTTACCTGAAGAGAGTTTGCCGGAGTCGCAGCCGCCATGGATGTGATGGGCCTCACGTTTATACAAGGCCCAAAACAGCCGGTGATTCTTCCCTGCGCGATCCATCGATGCAGACGCTTCCACTAGTTCCAAGGACAGTCTGCCGGACGTTGAGCAGAGAGGGAGGCTGGGGCGGTTGAATGCCCGGATGTTGCTCGATTCCCCGCAAAAACATATCACCAGGGAGAAAGTGTTCTGTTTTGCACAGCCGCCACGCCAACATTCTGTTCCTCTGCCAACGGAGCAAACCCTCCAGCAGGCGTTTCATGCGGAGGTTGCCTGCCTTATCAGGCCATTGGATCATCATGGCTGGGCCTTGGCATTTGCGCCTCTTTGGGAATCCAAGTCACACTGGGAGAGGAAACCCAAGCCGGAGCGTACCTTTCTTATGAATGTGACAGGCATCACCGCTAGGGCTTATGACGAAACCGTAATCTTCCGGCATGAAGTGATGCTCCGCACATTGAGCACCTTACGCACAGGTTGATAGGCACCGTTGACGCCGGAGCGTCATTCCCCAGGGGGAAATGGCTGTTTTGAGCGATTAAACGCCGGTTTATATCTTTGCGGAAGCGGCAATGAGAGCATCCGAGGCGGTACTGAATGCATAGAAATGGGCCTTTTACGCAATTACCGATTGGTGCGGCTCCGCGCAAGTGGCCGGGGTTGCGAGCTTGTTTGATGTTCTTGCTGGGCGCAGGGTTGTTGTGCGCCCCTGTTCTGGCGGCGCCGGCGCCCGGAGATAAGCCGGCCACCGCGAAGGTAAAAGACGCCGCGCCAGCGGATTTTGTGGGCGGCGAGACCTGCGCAACGTGCCACGATGAGGTGGCGAAAGGGTTTGCCGGCAATATTCACTCCAATCTGGCCAAGCTGCACGGCAACAAAGGAGCTACCTGCGAGAGTTGCCACGGCGCGGGCCGTTTGCACGTGGAGGGTGGCGGCGACACGACCAAGATCTTCAACCCCTCCAAGGCTACTGCCAAAGAGATCGACGACAATTGCCTGGGCTGCCATCAGGGCAAGCACCAGAACTTTGAGCGTTCGGCTCACGGCGAGGGCAATGTAAGCTGCATCAGTTGCCACAGCATTCATTCGAGCGGCAGCAACGAGTCTTTACTGAAGGCTCCGCAGCCCACGCTGTGCTTCCAGTGCCACACGGACATCAAGTCGCAGTTCGCCATGCCCTTCCACCACAAGGTGAACGAGGGACTGGTGCAATGCACCGACTGCCATGATGCGCATGGAACCTTCGGCAAGAAGGCCCTGATGTCGTCCACGCAGCAGGATCTGGTTTGCACCAAGTGCCACACCGAGACGGCTGGACCGTTTGTCTATGAGCACGCGGCGGTCAAGACCGAGGGCTGCACAGCCTGTCACACACCGCACGGAGGGCCGAACCCGCGCCTGCTGAACCGCGCCAATGTGAACACCATTTGCCTGCAGTGCCACTCTCCGTCAACCGGCTTCACGGCGTTTACGCCCACCGGGCCGTCGCACAACCAGGCAGCGCAGTATCAGGCATGCACTATTTGCCATACCGCCATTCACGGCTCCAACGTGAGCAATGTTTTCTTTAATCCGGAATAGTAAGGGGGCGAGCGATGACAGTACAGACGAATTCTCTCAAGTGTCTGGGTGGGTCGCCGGCCGGGCTTTGTGTTTCCCGGTTGTGCACCCTTACCCTTGCGGCAATCCTTTTAACAGGCGGCATGGTCGCCGGATTTGGGCAAGCCCAGCCGGATGCGGCCAAACCCGCGAAACCAGTCCACGCAAAACCAGTTTCAGAAAAGCCGGCTGCTGTGCCGGGCGAAACCATCTCGCACGGCTATCTGGTGCACCAGTCCATCGAAGTGGGCGGGCGCTACACCAAAGTCAGCGGCAGCCAGGCGATGTGGGATACCCTGGTTAACCAGGGAAGTGGCGGGCGCATTCTCGGCCAGTCGCTGGAGCTGCGTTCGGTCAATCCGTCCAAGACGCCGTTCTTCGACAATTTGACCACCTCCAGTACCGGCTATGGTGGTGATCCGTATGATGTTTCCAGGCTGAAGATGAACAAGGGCCGGTGGTACGATTTTGCGGGCAGCTTCCGGCGGGATCGCAATTTCTTCGACGACAATCAGTTAGCCAGTTCCCTGCTGACAACTTACTCCACGGTGTCGCCAGTGACAGCACCTCTGGTTTCCGAGCCGGATTCGTTGCACATGTTCAACACCGTGCGGCGCAATACCGACACCAAATTGACACTGCTACCGCTATCAGTGATCAGTTTCCGCGCCGGATACAATCACGGCACCCACGAAGGCCCGGCATTCACCACCGTGCATAACGCCGGAGATCAGCAGTTGCTGGAGTGGTTCCGCAACGGTTCCGACACTTATAACGGCGGCGTGGATGTGAAACTGGCCAAGCGCACTACTCTCAGCTATGACCAGTTCTTCGTCTACTACAAGGGCGACACAAGCTTCCAGATGCCGGGGTTAACCACTCCCTTTGCCACGGCGGAGTTATTCCCGGTGGCCACCTCAACCGGGCCGCTGGCTTCTCTGGGCGTCGATGTCGTGGTTGGTCCCGCATCGACCTGCGGCAGCGCGACCGCCAAGCCGGTATCGACTCTGGGAACGGAGATCTCGGGCGGCATCCTCGACCAGTACTGTACCGCCACTATCCAGCAGGCGCAGACTGATCCAATCCGGACCAAGTTTCCTACCGAGCAGTTGCGTTTCAGCTCGCACTACTTTGACAGGATTTCCTTCTCTGGACGAGCGCTCTACAGTGGCGACACCAGCACCATCAACAGCTTCAACGAGACCTTCATCGGGCTGACCAGCAACAAGCGCCAAACGGTCGAAACCGGAGGGGGCGTCAATGGCCAGTTCTCCAGCAATAAGCGGATCAACACCAGCGGCGACTTCAATGTGATTGCCGAGTTGAACAAGCATCTCTCGTTCTCCGATGCCTTCAGCTCTTGGGATACGCGGACGTGGGGCAGCATCAATGAAACCACGACAACGTGGACCGGGAGTGCGGGATCCACTGGACCTCCGGTCGTAGCGACGACCTCGCTGCTGACGCCGATTACCGATCCGTCTATCACCACCTCGGCTGCAACCGTTACCGCTGCAACCTGGGCGGGCAACGTTACCACGCCGGCATTCCTGAGCCAGAAGGTATTGCAGAACACCGCTCTGTTCACGGATGCCATCAGCTCGTTCGCCAAGGTGTCCGCCGGATGGCGTTTAAAGGTTCGTGAGATCAACAATCCCCATGCAACCAAACTGACCTGGAACGAGAACTGGGGGCTATATGGGGCCGTCCTCCAGCCCGCCAGAATCGTGCGGGTTAACATCAACTTCGACATGATGAAGTCAGAGTACGTCAGCGGAAGCGCGGTTGACGCGGAGACTTCGACAATCGTGCCCTTGACTACCAGCAATACGTTCACCCGTATTACTCCCGACAGGTCGTATAACTTCCGGACGCGGGCGACCATCAAGCCAAACAAATGGGTTGATCTTGCCGTGACGGCCAAGGTTTACAGGGCCATGAACGACGACCCGATGGTTAACCACATGGAGCACAACAACGATGTCAGCTTCGCTACCTCGTTCCATCCCAACGAGCAGGTGAGCCTGGACTTCAATTACGCGTACGATAACGTGTATTCGTCAACCAACCTGTGCTACATCTTTACGGCGAATGCCAATGCGCCGCTTCCCGTGGGCGCATCCAACATAGGAAACTGCACCGTCGCCAACAGCCCCGCCGGCTACGGCGGTTCTGCCAGTTTGTATCAGGGCTATGGAACGTACAGCGCCCCGGCAAACTTCTTCTCCGGGTCGATCAACTATGCGCTTTCCAAGGATTTGCACTTCAACGGCGGCGTGCGGTTGAACGACGTGAACGGAACGGCGGAGATGCTCAATCCGTTGATGGCTCCCGGCGGGCTTCAATCCCGTTACCTGATACCCTTTGCCGACGTGGAATACAAGATTGCGTCGGAGTGGGCATGGCACGCCAACTGGGTACATGACGGATATAACGAGACGGGTGCATGGAGTCCCACGCTCCCGTCGCGCACCACCCAGGGAGACATCTTGACCGTGGGCGTCAAGTACGCATTCTAATCACCGGGGGTGGACTGGGCTTTGTGTTTCGCCAGTCCACCCCTTTTTTCTGTTCGTTATGTCATTCTGGATTCCTGCGACTAATTCCAGTCGCCGGGGTTGTAGGATGTAGTAGAGAAAACACTCGGCAAGGATTCCCCTGCTCGACCTGGCCGAGAGAAACTCAAGGAGATTTGCCATGACAAAGATGATTCGATCCCTGTTGGCGTTGGCCGTTGTGATGTCTCTGGCCGGCGCTGTGAGCTTTGCCCAATCCTCAGGCGAAGCGACCTACAAAGCTAAGTGCGCCATGTGCCACGGAGCTACCGGCACGCCCAGCGCTGGAATGGCCAAGAATATGGGCATCAAGGCTGCTTCCGATCACAGCATCCAGTCGCTCACCGTGGCGCAGATGATTGCTGCCGTCAAGAACGGCAAAGGCAAGATGCACCCGGTTGCGGGACTCACCGACCCGCAGATCAAGGAAGTCGTGATCTACTACCGCGGCTTGAAATAGAAAGTACAATAGAGAATAAAGTTCAACCAGGCCCGCCGGCATCGGCGGGCCGTCCATTTGAGAGTGGGGGGCAAGTGCCAGCGTTTCAAAAATTCCGTGAAGGCTGGGTGCGCCCGGCGCTGTTTTTCGGCAACAATCCCATCAGCCTGGCCGGGGGAGCAATCACCACCGCCGCCGGCGTGACCATGATTGCCTATTGGCTGGTCGAACTCTTCGGCCGGCCCAATGACAACCCTTATCTGGGCATTATCTTTTTCCTGCTGCTGCCGGCCCTGTTCATCGCCGGATTAGCGATGATCCCGATAGGCATGTGGGTACGCCGCAAAAAGCTGCAAAAGGCCGGGCTGATTCCGCTGGAGTTTCCCAAGGTCGATTTCAACGATAAGATCTTCCGTCATGGCGTAGACATCGTTCTGGCAGCTACTATCCTGAACTTTCTGGTGGTGTCGGTGGCCAGCTATCGCGGCGCGGCCTATATGGATTCTCCGCAATTCTGCGGCCAAAGCTGCCACGTGATGCATCCGGAGTTCACTGCCTACAAGATTTCCGCGCACTCTCACGTGGCCTGCGTGGACTGCCACATCGGCGCGGGCGCGGCAGCGTACTTTTCCGCCAAGGTGAACGGCACCAAGCAATTGATCGAGGTCAGCTTTCATCCCCTGGCGCCCCTCGCTCCCAAATGGATTCCCGACTACCCCACGCCGATTCCGTCGCCTGTCGAAAGCCTGCGACCGGCGCGCTATACCTGCGAGGGCTGTCACACCCCGGCCAGGTTCATCGGCGAAAAGCTGCTGGTCAAGTCCAGCTTTGCCGACGACGAAAAGAATACCGAAACGCAGACAGTGCTGGTTTTGCACCTGGGCGGGTTGGATGGCCTCTCTCATCTGACGGGGATTCACGGCGTTCACCTGGGGCACATCGAGTATGTCGCCACCGATCCAACCCGGACCACCATTCCCTGGGTTCAAAAGCGCAATGACAACGGCACCGAAACCGTATATGCCACCGGCGCGGCGGGCTCCGGCGTGCCGCCGGGCGAACGCCGCGTGATGGACTGCATTGATTGCCACAATCGCGCGGCGCATACATTTGTGACTGCGGAAGATGCGCTCAACCGGGCCATGTCCGATGGCCCGATCAGTCCCGAACTGCCTTGGATTCACAAGGAAGGCTTGGCGCTGCTGAATGGCAAGTACGCCAGCGAAGCCGAAGCTCGCGCACAGATTCCCGCGCAGCTTGAAGCCTTCTATCGCTCCGAACACCCCGAGGTGCTGGCCACTAAGGCAGCGCTGGTAAAGTCCGCGGGCGAGCAACTTGCGATTCTCTACAGCCAAAACGTTTTTCCCTCCATGAAGGTGACGTGGGGCACGCATCCCAACCACATCGGCCACATGAGCTATCCGGGCTGCTTCCGCTGCCACGATGGCGAGCACGCGGCCAAGGGAGGCGCCAGCATTCCCCAGGACTGCTCGGTATGCCACAACCTTTTGGCAACGGACGAACCCAAGCCTAAGGTGCTCTCCGATCTCGGCATTCAATAGGAACCCACTGCTGGCTACCACACAAATGCTGGGTGCCCCATCCTTTTCGCGTTATTTGCGAAAAGGGTGGGATACCACGAATCCCACCCTCGTTCTGTTACACCACCCCGCCCCGGCATGTTAGCCTAGCTCTTCAGTTTGAAGGAGCTATTTTCTTATGTCTGCCAGCCATCCATTCCACTTCAATCTTGAAGCCGCGGCCCACGCCTCCATGATCGAGCACGGCTTCCAGCCGGATTATCCCGTCGGTACGGACAAGGAGTTGGCCGCCATCCAGGCCCATCCCGAGCTGCCTGCCGCCCCCGGCGCTCAGGATCTGCGCAAATTGCTCTGGTCCTCCATCGACAACGATACCTCCAAGGATCTGGACCAGATCGAGTGGGCCGAGCAATTGCCCGACGGTCGCATTCGCGTTCTGGTTGGCGTAGCCGACGTGGACGCGCGCGTCGCGCAGGGCACGGTCATCGACAGCCACGCCAGGTGCGAGACAACCTCGGTCTACACCGGCGTCAAGGTCTTTCCCATGCTGCCCACGGAGCTCTCCGAGGGCATTACCTCGCTGAATGAGAACGAAGACCGCGTGGCGGGGGTGATCGAATTTGCCGTGGACTCGGCGGGCACGGCCACGGACGGAAAGGTTTATCGCGCGCTGGTGCGGAATCATGCGCAACTGGCCTATAACTCAGTAGGTGCCTGGCTTGAGGGAAAGGCTGCGGCGCCGGCAAAGGTGGCTGCCAGCGCCGATCTGGCCGCGCAATTAAAACTTCAAGACACGGTGGCCCAGCGCATGGTCGGAGGCCGCTTCCAGCACGGCGCGCTGGACCTGGAGACGATAGAGACGCGCCCGGTGATGCTGGCCGAAGAGGCGGTGGAGATTAAGCAACTGGAAAAGAATCGCGCCACCTCGCTCATTGAGGAGTTTATGGTGGCGGCTAACGGCGTCATCGCCCGAACCTTTGAAGACGCCGGAGTGGCCTCCATCCGCCGCGTTGTGCGCACGCCAAAGCGCTGGGATCGCATCGTTGAAGTGGCCGCGGGGCTGGGCACAAAGCTGCCCGTCGAGCCTGATTCGAAGTCCCTCAACGACTTCCTGTTGGCGCAGAAGAAGAAAGACCCTGCTCACTTTCCGGACCTCTCTCTGACCGTGATTAAGCTGATGGGTCCCGGCGAGTACGTGCTGGTGAAGCCCAACGAGGTTTCCCCTGGCCACTTCGGCCTGGCCGTGCAGGACTACACTCATTCGACCGCCCCCAACCGCCGCTTCCCGGACATGGTGACGCAGAGGCTGCTGAAGGCTTGGTTGACCAAGTCGCCCCAGCCCTACTCCGAAGGCGACCTCAACACCATCGCGGTTCACTGCACGCTGATGGAAGACAACGCCCGCAAAGTGGAGCGCGAGATGCAAAAGCGCATCGCCGCCGTGGTGCTGCACTCGCGCATCGGCCAGAGCTTCCCCGCCATCGTAACCGGCGTCAACAACTACGGAGTTTTTGTGCGCACCCTCGACCCGCACGTGGATGGCATGGTTGTGAGCGGCGGCAAGGGCCTGGACGTGGGCGACAAGGTGACGGCGAAGCTGATCTCCACCGATCCGCAGCGCGGGTTTATCGATTTTGCGGTGTAAAAGGAAGAGGCAAGTGCCGAGTTTGTGAGCGGGCTACATCCCCGCCGGCCCCTGCACCAGCCCGATCAGGTGGCCCTCGGGGTCGGTGAAGCCGGCGACGATGCCGCCGTCGGGAATGGGCTGCGGGCCGAAGGCCGTCTTGCCGCCCTTGCTCTCGACCAGAGCCAGAGCTGCCACTATGTCCGCAACTGCAACATAAAACGTGACATGCCCGGTGTGCTGTTTCCGGGCGCCGATGCCTCCGCCGATGCCGGAGCCGGGCTTGACCAGCGAATACCAATCCTCGACAGGCTCAATCTCCCAGTTGAAAACGGCCTTGTAAAACTCCTCCAGCAGCTTCTGGTCACGGCCAAGAATCTCAAAGTGTACGACGGGATGGGGCATCGGCGCAGCCTCCTCATAGATGGATTTGAATGTCACTCTACACGATTTTGATGGAATAAATCTAACGAATAAACAGAGAAAAATGGTTTTTCCGGCTTCTGTTTCACATAGGCCAGAGACAGTAGGAAAAGATTGTCTCTTTTGGCAGCATTATTCCGTCTAAAACAATAGCAGTACTGCGGATAATGATTGATCGTCCAGAACGTGTGTTGAGTAAAGCACGCGGAGTTGGGTGATTTATTCTAGGAAGTGGCCCTCCGGTTCGACTCGCATTTTTGCGTGAGCCGCCCACACGGATGCCGGCTCCACAAAAAGGGGATTGGATGCGCGTAGGTTTCTCTTGGATTACGGCTGTATTTTTCGCTGGAGCAGGTGTGCTGACATTGCCATCGTGTGCGCTTGCGCAGGAAACAACTTCCAGGCTGATAGCCGTTAGCGAGCTTCCAGAAGCTCCGCAGCCGCAGCAGGCTCCTGCCGGGCAAAGCCAGGCCACGCCACAGCCGGCCCCGAGCGCTACGCAGGGCCAGGGCAGTTCCAGCTCACAATTCACCGAACAACAGCCCAGCGGCACAAAGAGCCAGCGAGAAAAGGCCAACGAACAGATCAAGGAGGAGGAGCACCAGCGGATATTGGGGATTGCTCCCGCCTTCAACACCTCTTATCGAGGTAGCGACGCCGTCTCCATGACCGCGAGCCAGAAGATGAGCTTGGCCTTTCGCTCTTCGGTCGATCCGTTCACCTTTGCCGCCGGGTTCCTGGTGGCAGGTTACCACGAGGCCCTGGACCAAAACACCGGCTTCGGATGGGGGCCCGAGGGTTATGGCAAGCGCGCTGGCGCAGCCTATCTCGACGCCTTCGACGGCACCATGATCGGCAACGGCATCCTGCCTGTCATCCTGCGCCAGGATCCGCGCTACTTCCGCCTGGGCTATGGAACCAAAACCCACCGGCTGCTTTACTCCGCTGCCACCACCGTCATCTGCAAGCACGACAACACCGGCAAATGGGAGCCTAACTACTCCAATGTCGGCGGTAACATCATCTCCGGCGCGATCTCCAACTACTACTATCCTTCCAGCGGCTCAGGCATCGGCCAGACCTTTTCCAACGGCATGATCGTGACCGCCGAGGGCGCGTTTGGCTCTCTTTTTCAGGAGTTCTGGCCGGACATCTCGCGCAAGCTGTTCCACAGGGATCCCACGCATGGCCTGGATGCCCAGGCACGCGCGGCTGACCAGAAGAAAAAGGAAGCTAAGAAGCAATAAGAGTAAATCAGGAGTTGCTGCTTACCGGCGCTCAGCCGTACAAGCCTTTCCGCCGTTAATACACGATGCGTTCCTGCGTGCAAAAGAAGCGGCGCGCAATTGCTGCTTGAGCGCGCCGCATAAAAAGGTTCCGGCCAGGGAGAACGTCAGCCGTATGCCCGTTGCCGTTTATGGATAGACGCCGCGAATCCTCACCGCCTCTGCCACGCGCCCAATGCCCAGCATGTTGGCCGCAGTGCGCATCGAGACCTTATGATCCAGATGGATCTTTAAGGTATCGGCGAACGAGGTCTTCATGATGCGTTCCAGCTTGGTGTAGACATCCTGCGCCTCCCAGAACAAATGCTGCTCGTCCTGCACCCACTCGAAGTAGGAAACCGTCACGCCGCCGGCGTTGCACAGAATATCGGGAATCACGAAGATGCCCTTGGCTTCCATAATTCTGTCTGCCTCCGGAGTGATGGGTCCGTTGGCTGCTTCAGCAATGATTTTGGTCTTCACCACGGCTGCATTGTCAGCGTGGATGGCGTTTTCCAGCGCCGCGGGAACCAGGATGTCGCACTCCAGGGCCAGCAATTGGTCGGAAGTGATTACCTCTGCGTCCTTGAAGCCGGCAACACGTCCGGTCTTTTCCTTGTGCAGGAGCAGGGCCGGAATGTCCAACCCATTCTTGTTGTAGACGCCGCCGGTCGAATCGTTCACCGCCAGCACATTGGCTCCGGCATGATGCAGCAGATCAGCAGTAAAAGAGCCGGCGTTTCCAAAGCCTTGTATCACGACCTTGGCGCCCTTGATCGGGATCTTCAAATGCGCGCAGGCGTGCTCGATGGTGTAAAAAGCGCCGCGCGCGGTGGCGTCGTTGCGCCCCAACGATCCGCCCAGAGCAATCGGCTTTCCGGTTACCACGCCCGGAATCGTATATCCCTTGGTCATGCTGAAGGTGTCCATGATCCACGACATGGTTTGCGAATTCGTGTATACGTCCGGCGCGGGAATGTCTTGATCCGGTCCGATGATGGGAAGAATTCCGGCCGTGTAGCGCCGCGTCATGCGCTCCAGTTCGCCCGGCGTCATGTTCTTTGGATCGCAGGTAACTCCGCCCTTGCCGCCGCCGAACGGAATGTTCATCACCGCGCACTTCCACGTCATCCAGGTGGCCAGCGCCTTCACCTCATCCAGCGTCACCTGAGGGTGATAGCGAATGCCGCCCTTGGCGGGACCGCGCGCCGTGCTGTGTTGCACACGATAGCCCTCGAAGTGGTGAATATGCCCGTCGTCCATACGCACCGGCACGCTAACCGTCAGAATGCGTTCGGGATACTTGATCACTTCCCGAATATCTTTGTTGAGCCCCAGCGCGTTCGCTGCCGTATCGAAATTTTCCAGCGCAACGTCATAGGCGTTATCTGCAACTCTTGTTGTGGCCATCTGATTTTCATCCTCCTTCGTTGAACTTGTTTACGACATTTGTGAGCCGTGCTCAACCGCCCGGGAAACGTTCCTGCAAGATAATGCGCGGGAAGGATTTCTCCCTCCCGCGTTATTCCGTGAATCCTGTTCTGGTTTAGACCAAGCCCTGATCGAGCATTGCGTCAGCAACTTTCAGGAAGCCCGCGATATTGGCTCCGTTCACCAGGTTGCCCGGTGTGCCGTACTTCTCGGCCGTTTCAAAGCAGTTCCGATGGACGGAGATCATGATTTTGTGCAAACGATTGTCGACTTCTTCGCGGGTCCAGGATAGGCGCATGCTGTCCTGCGTCATCTCCAGGCCGGAAGTGGCAACGCCGCCGGCATTGGAAGCCTTGGCCGGTCCGTAGAGAACCTTGGCATCGATGAATATCTTCGTCGCTTCAATCGAGCTGGGCATATTCGAGCCTTCGCAGACGAGCTTTACGCCATTCTTCACGAGATGGGCCGCATCCTTCGCGTTGATCTCATTCTGCGTGGCGCTCGGGAAAGCGCAATCAGCCTTGATGTTCCACAGCGGGTTGTAGTCGAGCTTCGGGTCGATAGGAGTGTAGACGGCCTTCTTGTACCTCTCGGCGTATTCCTTGATGCGTCCGCGGCGGTTGTTCTTTAGATCAAGAACGTAGGCCAGCTTATCGCGGTCAATGCCATCGGCATCGTAAATTATGCCGTCGGAATCGGACAACGTGACCGTCTTTGCGCCCAGATCAAGCAGCTTCTCGACCGTGTATTGCGAGACGTTGCCGCTGCCGGAGACCAGGCAAACTTTTCCTTCCAGCGTCTCTTTCCGCGTCTTGATCATTTCGTCGGCGAAATACACGCATCCGTAACCGGTGGCCTCGGGGCGAATCAACGAGCCGCCCCATCCCAGGCCCTTGCCCGTCAGCACGCCGGTGAACTCATTGCGCAGCCGCTTGTATTGGCCGAACAGATAGCCAATCTCGCGTGCGCCCACGCCGATGTCGCCGGCCGGAATGTCCGTATCGGGACCGATGTGGCGTTCCAGTTCGCTCATGAAGCTCTGGCAGAAGCGCATCACCTCGTTGTTGCTCTTGCCTTTGGGATCGAAATCTGATCCGCCCTTGCCTCCACCCATGGGCAGCGTGGTCAGCGAGTTCTTGAACACTTGCTCGAAGGCTAGAAACTTCAGAATGCCGAGGTTGACCGAGGGGTGTAGACGCAGCCCGCCCTTATAGGGTCCGATGGCGCTATTCATTTCAATGCGAAAACCGCGATTGATTTGAACTTTGCCCTTATCGTCGAACCACGGCACTCGGAACATGATCACGCGTTCCGGCTCCGTCAGGCGCTCCATGATCTTCTCTTCCTGATAATGCGGATGGCGCTCAAATACGGGAATCAGGGATTCGACCACCTCAAGGACGGTCTGGTGAAATTCGGGCTCGCAAGGGTTCTTGGCCTTTACGAGGTTGAGAATGTGATTTGCGTACGCCGCCGCATTACCCTTGGGCGGTTCCATGACAGCACTCATAAAACTTCCTCCGGAATTCAGGTACCAAATGGGTTAACAAAACAAAACGCCGTAAAAATTTCCGCGGCGATCATAAATGCCTGCGGCTGCGGCTCCGCCGCGTTGGACTTCACCGAATGCCTGAGGCGCTATCTGCAACTCTGTTGGTGCTCGTCTGTGTTCTTCCTCCCTGGCCGAGCTGATTCACAAGCAGCATTCGGCAAGGTCAGCAATTCAGCAGGCAACCATTTCTGCCGGAGCCTGATGACCTTGCACGTCTTTCATATCGCGCTTGTAAACCGGCGTCAGCCAATTCCAATAAGCCTGCAAATGTCCGCGCGTTGCGTTGAAGTACAC
>Ga0326728_10011789_pt1 | contig 19772 bp, 9 predicted proteins | sample MB3enrmetagenome_FD_207602 | JGI IMG/M metagenome (GOLD analysis project Ga0326728, IMG submission 207602) | Lab enriched peat soil microbial communities from McLean, Ithaca, NY, United States - MB31MN | ecosystem: Environmental > Terrestrial > Soil > Wetlands > Peat | place: USA: New York... | reverse complement strand
GGACTGCACCCGCCATGGAAGAACGCTCCCTGAGACTCGAAGTCCCTGAATGATGAAGATGCCGGAAACCCGAAGATACCGGGACAAAGGCCTGACAAAACCGGCATTTCCTTTTGTATTCCCAAACCGTCTTCGAGGCAACAGGATTCCGACTGCTCATCCAGGGGTGCATGTTTTTGCTACTAACTGATTGATAAACAAGAAGGAGGCTGCTCGTTGAATTTGTGCGCCTGCTGGACTGCGGCGATCGATCAAGCGCGTCCTCCAGCGGCGATCGCCAGTGGAACTCGAGTCGCAAGTTAGCTAACTTCATCTCCAGCGCCACTCACATCTGCCGCGAAGCAGCCGATACAGGCTTCAGACGGTTGCCGAAGAGGAGTGTGATGGGCAGGGTCGACATCCTATTGCCAAGCTGGCAGCGCGCAGACACGGCGGCGACACTCTCCGCGCCTGGGTTTAAGCCGCCCAAGCCTCGCTCTGGCAGACGATGGGCGCAAGCGCCTGCGGCATGGCTAATAGCGCCTGCGGCATGGCTATCCAGAATGCTCCACACCCTGGCGAAGACGTTGAGCCGAGGCAGAGAGGCGGTGCAGCAGCAGACGAAGCTGCTCGAAGTCTATGCCGGCGTGGCCACCGTGGCCGGGCAGATGGCCGAAGACAGCCAGCGCATTCACACCGCGTCGAACCAGTTGGCGACCCAGAATAAGGCGCTCAGCGACAGTGTCTGGGCTTCGAACCGCGCAGGCGACGAAATTTTGCAGATTGCCACCGAGACCGGAGCAGCCTGCGAGCAGTCCAGCGTCAAGATCGCGCAGGCGCGTGGCCTTCTCGAGACCTGCCACAGCGCCTTTGAAGACAGGACGCGCCTTATCGACAATCTAATTGCCAGCGTGGAGCAGAGCCATGCTGGATTCCGCGAGGTCGACGCCAGCGTCGAGGAGGTGGAGCGCCTCCTGGTCATCATTCAGGAGATGAGCAAGCAGACGAACCTGCTGGCCTTGAATGCGGCGATTGAAGCGGCACGCGCGGGCCAGTACGGCGTGGGCTTCAACGTAGTGGCAAGCGAGATGCGCCTGCTTGCGGACAAAACAGGGACCGCTTCGAAACAGATTCGAAGCATCACCGAACGGATGCGCGCTTCCACGGGCGCAGCCTCAGCTTCGATCCAACTCGTCTCCGAGACCAGCGCCCTGAGCCGGGAACAGGGCGAAAGGGCTTCGCAGGATCTTAACGGCTGCATCGCCGTGATGAACGATGCGGAGAGGACCGCCGGTAGCCTGGCGGTCGCCGCGCGACGCCAGACCGATGCCATTAAACAGATCAATCAAAATGCGGAGAAGACAAGGTCCTTTGGCCGGGATTGCACCTGGGGCGCCGATATCGCGGCGGAGACGAGCATCCCTGGCTGCAGGATGGCAGCAGACTTGTGCGATCGACTGGCGAGCCTCGGCGCTGAGATTGCCTCCGCAGACGAATTGGACAAGCTGGAGCTTGCGGGCCAAAGCGCGGCTCTTGAGCACAAAGCGGAGGCGTGCAGGAATATTGTCGGGCTGAATGAACTCGAGCGCATGCGGCCCAGCATCGAGCAGGCCCTCCAGGCCCTGCGCAACGACTGCATGCGCCTGGGAGCGCCGTCGCGGAGAGGGCGGATGCACCGCGCAAGGATCATGCCTGAACTCTGTTTCGGCGAGCACAGCCTCAACCTCCAGAACGAACAGGTCGACTCCGTGTACAGATCTACCGGATTCACCGCGACCCTGTATGTCATGGCGGAAGAAGAGGATGGCAGCCGCTCCTTTTATCGCGTGGCGTCCAGCCTCAGGTTGATGGACGGCGGCCGTTCCGTCGGATCCCAGCTAAATCCGGGGAGCAACGTTATGCACCGGCTGCTCCGTGCCGAGCCGACGTACGACTACGCGTACCCCCTCGCCCGCCGCCATGTGGCCGCCTATCAGCCGATCATGGATGCGCAGGGTGAAGTGATCGGCGCCTTCTACGTCGGCTGGGAGGTAAACACCGGGAACAGCCAGACACCGAACGGAAGAGTGGATGACCCTCCGTCCGTAGAGAACAACGCGGGAGCGAATTGGTGGTAAGGCTATCGGGATCCTCGCCTGTCGGATCTCCGGTGCGGCTGGAAAGATACATCGCAATCCACGCCGCACGTCTTTCCTTGCCACTTACAACTGTTCTTGATTACTTTGCCGGTTGGAGGCCGCGGATGACGGCGAAGATATCCTCGCCCACGGTGCGCGTCTGGGCGATTGCGTCGGCGATTGCGATGTCGCAGATATTGGTCCCCTTGAGCACCGCCATGCGGCCGAACTTGCCTTCATGCACCATGTCGATGGCGGCGATGCCATAGCGCGTGGCCAACATGCGGTCGTACGCCGTGGGAGTTCCTCCGCGCTGGGTGTGGCCGAGGTTGACCGAGCGCGTCTCGTAGCCGGTGCGCTTCTCGATCTCCTCGGCCAGGACCTGCCCGATGCCGCTGAGGCGGGCGTGGCCGAAGGAGTCCAGCTTGTCGCCGACCGTGATCTGGCCCTCGACGTGGGGCAACTTCGCGCCCTCGGCGACGACCACGATGCCGAAGCGCTTGCCGCACTCCCAGCGCGCGCGCAGAAGGCGCACGACGTCGTCCATGTCGATGGGCTTCTCCGGCGTCAGGATGACGTCGGCTCCGCCCGCGATGCCGGCGGTGACGGCGATCCATCCCGCGTCGCGGCCCATGACCTCGACCACCTGCACACGGCTATGCGCCTCGGTGGTGGAGTGCAGGCGGTCGACCGCCTCGGTGGCAATCATCACGGCGGTGTCGAAGCCGAAGCAGGCGTCGGTGCCGCTGAGGTCGTTGTCGATGGTCTTGGGTACGCTGACGACGTTCACGCCGCGCTCGGCCAGCTCGACGGAGATGGACTGCGTATCGTCTCCGCCCATGGCGATCAACGCGTCCAGCTTCTCGTCCTGGATCACCTTGAAGCAGCGCTCGAAGCCTCCGGGAATCTTCTTCACGTTGGTGCGCGAAGAGCGCAGGATGGTGCCGCCGCGGTGCAGCATCCCGCTCATGGTCTTCATGCTGAGCGGCATGGTGTGGTCGTCCAGCACGCCGCGCCAGCCCTCCATGAAGCCGATGAACTCATCCCCGTAGTGCAGTACGCCCTTGTGCACCACCGCACGGATCACAGCATTCAGGCCAGGACAGTCCCCGCCCCCGGTCAGCATCCCAATGCGCATCGCAAGAACCTCTCCATTGAAAAAAATTCAATCAATCAAATCATACTGCAAGCGCCGCTTCTCTCCGGTGCGCGATGTCACAGGACCGATGGGCCATGGCGGACGTATTCCGTCCCGGCTCAACATCAAAGTAAGTTTGAAGGCGGCGGTAATCGTCGTGGTTTGGGTGAAAAGCTGACCTCAGGGGCTAAAGCCCCATTAATATTGCTGCACTTACGGCACGGGTAAACCCGTGCCCTTAAGCAATACAGGGTATTTCCGCAGCCGGTGAAACGGTGTCTTTAAGCAAAAACGGGAATTTCCCGCAGCCGGTGAAGCCGATGAGCGAATCTTTCCCCGGCTGCAAACGGCGATTGTGAATGGAAGGGATGAAATGGATGGTGAGAGCGCTGGGACTCGAACCCAGGACCAACGCCTTAAAAGGGCGATGCTCTACCAACTGAGCTACGCTCTCAACCTTTAGGTTCAATAGCTTACAGAATGGCCTCTTCCCGTTCTCCACTTAAACGCATTTGTTGAGTGGGGAAGGTGGGGCCAAGCCATGGAATTAAGATAGCAGATCAGATAAACCAGGGCGAGCGAAGAGCAGGAGCAGGCAATCAATAGCAGCCATCGAAACGCGAATGCCTGATAGACCTTCAGTTTAGCGCACCGAGGATGTTCTGTGAGGTTGTGTCGGAATGGCCGCGCGGCTACCCATGTCGGACGGCGGGGTGTAGTATCTTCCGCATGAATTCCATAAACCGTCGTGAACTTTGTGTTGCTCTCTCCAGCTTTGCAGCGCTCGCCGTGGCCGCCGGCGAGGGGCAGTCTCCAGCGCAGGCCCAGGACAGGATGGCCATCCCTCCCCCTCCAGGATCGCCGGGCGATCGGGTGCTCTCCACGCAGCGGTCCTTCCGCTTCGACGAACTTCCCGTGGTGAAGAACGCGAACGGCGAGACCCGCGCCGTGACCCGCGGCGTACTGCCGACCGGCGAGGCGGTCGAGCTGCATGAGACGACGCTGCTGCCTGGGCACATGCCTCATCCGGCGCACAAGCACCGGCACTCGGAGTTCATGCTGGTCCGCGAGGGCACGATGGAGTTCGACAACGATGGCAAGCCGGAGCGGGTTGGGCCGGGCGGAGTGATGTTTGCCGCGTCCAACGTGATGCATGGGCTGAAGAACGTCGGCGAGACGACGGCCAACTACTTCGTCATCGCCATCGGGCGCGATCGCGATACGGGTCTACAGCCGGTGTAGTGTCGCGGTCGAACCCAGCACGGCACGGAATCGCCCGGTTATTCGACCACAAACATTATTTTTGGTCTTGCAATATGCATCGGGAGCGGAACGCCGCTGTCGCGCGGGCGCTCCCGTGAAGAACCTGTCCCATAGTGCCTCCTTCCATCCCCTGGAAAAGGATGCACCATCAAATGCCGGGACTGAACACCGATGGGACTGACAGGAGAGCGGCTTGCGTATGAAAGCAATCTGCGTGCCGTTGGCGAGGGACCGATGGAGAAATGCGGACCGAATTCCTTGCCGCGGATTGCAAAAATCCAGGAGATAACAGCTAAGTGAATGAGAAAAAAGACTTATTGAATGACACTAAAGTTGCAGGGAGGACTGATTGACTTGGCATAAAGACGAACGTAGGCTTGAAGCATAACTTGCAAGAGTACGCATAAGTGCAATCGATGGAATCGAGTACGCCACGCAGCCTGGCGGTGATCGAGATCGTGCAGCGGGACTGTACCCCGGTCCCGGAGTCATAGTAATTCGCACGGCTGGCGACGATTGCGATGCGTCTGAGAACTAGAGCATTTTCACCGATGGTGTAGAGTGTTGCGCCTCGAACAAAATGCGGGGATTCTTCCCCTTCCCCTTCGGCTGCGCTCAGGGTCAGGGTCAGAATGACAATTCATTTACCTCTACACCAATCGTGAAAGTGATTTAAACATACAGAGCAATCAATCCATCTTGCCGCCGGCTGGCGGCGATGCCGATGCGGCAGAGGGCCAAACCGGAGCAGCAATGGACTCAAGCGGCCGAGAAGCGGGCGACGAGGAGGCGGTAGCGGGAACGCCGGAGGATGTGGCCGTACTTTACCTGTGGGCGAACCTGCAGGGCGCGAAGTACCGCGACTTCTCGGCCTCGCGCCGGGAGTACCGCGCACAGGTGCGGTACCGCGCCGCCCAGGCGATGCGGGAGCGTGAGTTGCGTGCGCAGGCGGCGGCGGAGGTGGCGGCCGAGGCGGCGCGACGCGCGGAGTTGGCCGCGATGGCCACAGCCCAATTGCAGGACGCAAGCGGCAACCGGGCGTTGCGAATGCAGTCGCTGCAAAATGCCGAGGAGGCCGCGCGCACGGCGTCCGGCGAACGGACGGAAGCTGCGCGCCGGGCCGAGGCCGCGGCCCATGCCGTGGCCGTCGTGCTGCGCGAGGAGCGCGAGATCGCCGAGGCCCAGGCATCGGCCAGGCGCCAGGCATTGCGTTACGCGGAGTCCGAGGCGCGGCGTCGTCGGCTGGCGGGGCCTCAGCCGCGCAATCCGATGGGTGGGGCGAGTACGGCCTGGAGCGCGGCGCCGGCCCCGAAGATCAACAGTGAGGCTGCGTACGAACCAGAACCGGACCGCGCGGCGATGGCTGACCGGACGATGGAAAGTGAGACCGTGCGCCGCGCGACGATGGACCGTGAGACATTGGACGGCGTGCGCGAGCTTGTGCTTTCGGAAGAGTTGCAGCCATCCAGCGCGAAGGTTGAGGGCGCCGATTCCGTTGGCGCGATTTCCGTTGGGACTAATGCTGTGGGCGCCGATGCCGATGCCGGGCCGACGGGACCGGCGTGGCTCTATGCTTCGCAGATGCCGCCACCGACGCGGCTGTTGCAGGCGAACTCGCAGGTCCCCAGGGGGGACGCACCGGCAGGCAAGGGTTACAAGGGTGAGGCGCCTGAGGGGGAGACGCTGCAGGACTCGCGGGAGCGGGTTGCGGCGCGCTGGTCTGCGCTAAAGGAGGTCTTCGAGCAGGCCAGGCCGGAGCTGTCCGCGATGCCCCCGGCGAGGCCGGCCGACGGGCGAATGCCTCTGCTGGCGGTGTTTTCGCTGGCCGGAGGCGTGGGCAAGACCAGCCTTACGGCGACAATGGGACGGGCACTCTCCCTGCAAGGGGAGAAGGTGGTGCTGACCGATACGACCTCGCGCGGCCTGCTCCCGTTTTACTTTGGGGAGCGCGAACTTCGCCCCGGGGAGGTGCGCACCTTCCAGCCGCCGGCGGGGAGTCCCGGCGCGCCGGTCTCGCTGGTGATCTTCGACGCCGCGAGCATGGGAGCAGACGAGCGGCATCAGGAGACGCTGACCCATGAGATCCTGCGCATTGGCCAGGGCAACCAGCGCCTTGTGCTGGACCTCTCATCGGGATCGAGCTGGCTGGTGCGGCGCATGGTGGAGCTGCATCCCATCGTGCTTGTGCCGGTGACCGGCGACATGAACTCGGTGATCAGTCTGCACGCGGTGGAGCGGGTCTTCCGGTCCATCGCGGACCGCGACGGCCGGCCCCTGCTGCCCTATTATGTGCTGAACCAGTTCGAACCATCGCTTCCCCTGCACCTGGATGTTCGCGAAGTGCTCCGCCGCCAGCTTGGAGAGCGCCTTCTGCGTTTTGTGATTCGGCGCTCACAGGCGGTGAGCGAGGCGCTGGCCGAGGGGATGACGGTGGTGGATTACGCTCCGGAGGCGCCGGTCTCGCAGGATTACATGGACGTCGCCTCGTGGCTGCGCAGCGTCTCTCCGCCCGCGAGGGCGGAGATTTCCAATCGGCAATGGAGTCAACAGTGACGCGCTCGCTTTTGTGGAGAGAGTTCGAGTCGGCGGACAGCATTCCGATGCGTGTGCTGCGCTTCTCGGTGCTGGCGGGCGGGGCGCTCTTCTTCTGCTTTACCGGAGTGCTCTCTCTCAACTGGCCGCAGCAGTTAATTCTGGCCGTGATGACGATCCTGCTTGCGGTATGGATGGACCGCGGCTCGAGTTCGTATCCGGTGACTCTGACGCTGATGCTGCTCTCCCTCTACTCGACGTTTCGCTACGGTTTCTGGCGCGTCTCCACTGTGCTTGCATTCTTCCGCAATCCGGGCACGCACTGGACCGCTCTGGACGCGTTCTTCGTGTGGATTCTTCTGCTGGCGGAGTGCTATGCCTTCGTGGTGCTTCTGCTGGGGTATATGCAGATGCTGTGGCCGCTGGGGCGCAAGCCCGTGCCGCTGCCGGACGACCTGGAGCAATGGCCCGCGGTGGACGTGCTGATCCCGACCCTCAACGAGCCGCTGAGCGTGGTGCGCTTCACGGCGCTGGCGGCGATGAATATCGACTGGCCGGCCGACAAGCTGAACGTCTACATCCTGGACGACGGCCATCGGGAGGAGTTCCGCGCGTTCGCCGAAGAGGCGGGCATCGGGTACATGACGCGCGACGACAACCGGCACGCCAAGGCGGGCAACATCAACCATGCGCTAGCGCAGATTGGATCGCCGTTTGTCGCCATCTTCGATTCGGACCATGTGCCGACGCGCAGCTTTCTGCAGGTCACCATGGGGTGGTTTCTGCGCGACCGGAAGCTGGGCCTGATGCAGACGCCGCACCACTTCTACTCTCCCGACCCGTTCGAGCGCAATCTGGGGCAGTTTCGCGTCGCTCCCAACGAGGGCGAGCTGTTCTATGGAATCGTGCAGGACGGCAACGATTTCTGGAACGCGGCGTTCTTCTGCGGGTCCTGCGCGGTGATCCGCCGCGCTGCGCTGGACGAGGTGGGCGGCATTGCGGTGGAGACCGTGACCGAGGACGCGCACACCTCGCTGCGCATGCAGATGCGCGGATGGAACACGGCGTACATCAACATTCCGCAGGCGGCCGGCCTGGCGACCGAGCGGCTGAGCGGGCATGTGAGGCAGCGCATCCGCTGGGCGCGCGGCATGGTGCAGGTGCTGCGCTACGAGAACCCGCTGTTTGCGCCGGGGCTGAAGCCGGCGCAACGGCTCTGCTACTTCAATGCGATGTCGCACTTTCTGTACGCCCTGCCGCGGCTGATCTTCCTGACCGCGCCGCTGATCTATCTGATCTTCGGACGGGTCAACATTCCGGGTTACTGGTTGACGATCATGGCCTATGCGGCGCCGCACCTGGTGCTGTCGAACCTGACCAACTCGCGCGTGCAGGGACGCCACCGGCACTCGTTCTGGAACGAGATCTACGAGACGGTGCTGGCGCCCTACATCTTTCTGCCCACGGTGCTGGCGCTGTTCAGCACGCGGACGGGCAGCTTCAACGTGACGGCGAAGGGCGGAGTGGTCAGCCACGAGTACTTTGACGCGCGCATCGCGCGACCGTTCCTTGTGCTGCTGGGGTTCGATCTGCTGGGTCTGTTGTGCGCCATTCCCAGGGCGGTGCAGTTTCCCGTTTTCAATGTGACGCGGTGGCTGCGCTTCCTCAACTGGCCGGCCAGGATCTACGACGGCGGCCATCCGGGGACGATCTTCATGAACGTTTTGTGGCTTCTGTTCAGCGTGATGCTGCTGGGGGTTGCGACAGCGGTAGCGCGGGAGAGCCGGCAGCGCCGCCAGTCTGTGCGCATCACCAAGGCGGTGCCGTCGGACATCCTGCTGCCCGACGGCTACATGGCCCAGGGCATCACCTGCAACCTGTCCAACGGAGGCGTGCTGGCCAGGATCCACGGCCCCGTCCATGCGGGGGTGGGCGATCCAGTGCGGTTCGTCTTCCCCCTGCTGGACGGGACGGCGACTCTGCCGGCCACGGTCGTTGCCATCGAGGAAGAGGTGATGCGCGCGAAGTTCGGCTCGCTCAACCTACAGGAGACCGAGGCGCTGGCCATGATTCTGTACTCGCGCGCGGACACCTGGCTGGGCCCGCGCGAGGCGCGCGAGGCCGACCATCCGATGCGCAGCCTGGGGCGCATTCTGCGGCTGTCGCTCTATGGCCTCTCGCAGACGATCGGTTCCCTGCTGGGAAATCCGTGGAAGAGCAACAAGAGCGCCGCGAAGGGCGGGCTGGCGGCGAGTGTCGTCCCAGTCCTGCTGCTTGGAGTGCTTGCCGGAGTTACGACGCACGATGCGCGGGGAGCGCAGGCGGCCGGCGCGGACTTCCATGCGGCCATTGTGGAGAACTCGCAGTCGTCCGCTATTTCGCAGGCGGTGAGCGTGCTGCGCGGCACGCGGTTCGCCTCCTACCGGATCGGAACCGGCTGCTATCTGGTGGGGAATATCCCATTGCTCGCGCGCGCGACGAAGGTGCTGACGGAGTTTCCCTGGCTGATCGTCCTTGTGGTGGCGATCTTCTGCTTTCCGATGGCGATGGTGATCTGGGCGATGGTGCGGCGGCACGCGCGTGCCCGGCTGCAGGGCAGCGACTAGGAGCCAGACCCAATTGCTGAAAAAGCTCTTCCATTTTGCTGAAAAACGGCTGCACCATCCTTCGTGCAACGTGCGAAGGGGGACCGGGCGGCGCGGAAACGCAAAAAAAATGGAATTGTGTCCCCAGTTATCCTCAGATGAGTGGTTCTGGAGGCCAAAATCGCGGTACAAGACGGAAGCCCAGGCGGTAGTCTTCAGGAATAGCCGCAGGACCAATCCTGGTTCTTGCCGGCCTTGATTCCTGTCGGCGTCGGGCAGCGCACAGACAACGATGATGAAACCGCGTGCAATCCGGCTCTGGGCCCCTGCGATTCTACTTGGCGGCGTGGCGCTGGCAGCGTTCTCCGTCCGGGTTGAAGCGCAGTCTTCCCAGCCGGATACGCAGGCTTCTCCGCCCACGACGCTGCCTGCCCTGCCCCCAACACAGGCCTCTCCTCCGGCAACACAGGCTTCTCCGCCCGCAGCGCAGGCCCCTTTGGCTGCAACTCAGGCCCCTCCATCCGCAACGCAGGCGCTGCTGGACAAGGCCTATGGCTTTGAGGCGCGCGGCCGCATGGACATGGCGGAGCAGACCTGGAAGCAGGTGCTGCAGGCGGACCCGAACAATCCGGACGCGCTGGGAGGGCTTGCGCGCGCGGCCAAGCAGGAGGGCAACACGGCGCTGGCCAACAGCTATTTGGAGCGGCTGCGGGCAGCCCAGGCGAGCGCCCCGGAGCCCGCCGGCGGGGAGGAGATGAGCGCGCAGCAGAAGCAGTTGGCGCAACTGGAGCAGGCGGACAAGCTGGCCGAGGCAGGGAAGTATGCGGCGGCGATGGCGATCTACCGGCAAATCTTCGGCACCACACCTCCGCCGGGAGAGTGGGCGCTGGTGTACTACGAGACGGAGTCGGCGACCGACGACGGCCGGCCGCACTCCATCGCGGGCTTGCAGGCGCTGGTGAGCAAGTATCCCAACGACTCGCGATACCAGATTGCGCTGGGACGCATTCTGACCTACAACCCGAAGACGCGCGAGCAGGGGCGGAAGTACCTGGAGCGCTATCCGGAGGACCGGCAGGCGGACGAGGCGCTGCGCCAGTCGCTGCTGTGGGACTCGTCGGACCCGGCATACGCCGCGGAGATACGCGCCTATCTGGCGAAGCATCCCGACCCACAGCTCGCCGAGGCATTGCAGTTGGCGGAGGAGGCGCAGTCCCCGTCGAATGCGAGCGCGGTTGCGGGGCCAGCGCCAGCGCCGACGCCCGGACCAGCGCAGGCCGCCGCGCATACTCAGACCGCGGCACAGACGCAGACTCCGGTTCCAGCGCAGGCCGCCGCACAGGCGCGGCCTGCCGGACAAGCGCAGACCTCCGTGCCAGCGCAGACCACCGTGCCAGCGCCGCAACCAGCCGCGGAGAGCACCATCGCACAGTCAACGATGGAGGTCGAGGCATACAAGGCGCTCAACGCCAAGCACCTCGACCAGGCGGAGGCGCTCTTCAAGGCGGTCCTGGACAAGGACCCCGCGAATCCGCGCGCGCTGGCGGGGATGGGCTACATCCGCATGCAGCAGGGGAACTTTCTGGGCGCAATCAGCTTCCTGGAACAGGCCAGGCGCGGCAACATGAGCGACAAGGAGCTGGCGGAGGCGCTGGAGACCGCGCGTTTCTGGTTCCTCATGGGCGAGGGCCAGGCGGCGCTCAACGACAACGACCTGATCATGGCGGAGAAGCAGTACCGGGCCGCGCTGCTGCTGCGCCCCAACAGCCCGGAGGCGCTCAATGGGCTGGCCGGTACGCTGCAGAAGGCGCAGCAGCCGGGACCGGCGGCGCCGCTGTATGAGCGCGCGGTGCAGGCAAACCCCGCATCCATTGAGGGCTGGCGCGGCCTCTTCCTGGCGCAGGTTGAGGCGGGCAACGCGCCGCTGGCGCTGGCCACGGACAAGCGCATTCCCTCGGCGATCCATGTTCAGATGATGCGCGATCCCGCGTATATGCGCGCGCTGGCTTCCAGCTACTCTGCGGTGGGCCGCGACCCCGACGCACAGAAGACGCTGGAAGCCGCCCTGCAACTGCCCTTCGCCGTGGATGCGAAGAAAGTGAAGACCGACATGCAGGTCCAGTTGGCGGGCATTCTGCTGGCCTCCAACCACCTGGAGCAGGCCGCGACGCTCTACTCCCAGGTGCTGGCGCTGGACCATGGGAACACCGCGGCGTGGCAGGGGCTGACGCGGGTGCAGCACGGGATGGGCCACGATCAGGAGGCGCTGGCGACGGTGGAGGGAATGCCTCCGTCGAGCTATGCGGCGGTGATGCGCGATCCCGGCTTTGAGGCCACCGTGGCTGCGATCTACCAGGCGGAGAAGAAACTGGATGTGGCCCAGGACCTGCTGGAGAAGGTGACGGCGCAGCAGACCGGCGCGGGACAGAAACCGTCCGTGGGGGTCGAGATGCAGCTTGCGGGCATCTACATGGAGCGCGGAAACCCCAAGCTCGCCGTCCCGATCTACCGGCGAGTGGCGACCGACGATCCAAGCCGCGCGGACGCGTGGGCCGAGCTGCTGTTTTCGCTGCACGCGACGGGCAACGACAAGGAGGCGGCCGCGCAGGCGCAACAGATTCCCGCCGCGGCGCGCGCCCAGTTGGAGAGCAGCGTGAACTACCTGCAGACCATGGGCTCGGTGTACCAGGCGCTCGGCCAATCGCGGCAGGCGCTGGCGCTGCTGAACCGGGTGCAGCAGTACTATGCGGCGCAGCACACCGCTCCGCCCGCCGACATCGACATTCAGAACGCGTGGCTGCTCTACAACAGCCAGGACGAGACGGGCCTCTATCGCCAGTTGATGGCCCTGGGCGGACGGCCCGACCTGACCGGGGAGCAGAGCCGAACGGTACAGGCGATCTGGACCAACTGGGCGGTGCGGCGCGCCAACCAGACCGCGGCGGCAGGGAACTCGCGGCACGCGCTGGCCATTCTCAACGCGGCTGCGCGAGCGTTCCCGGACAATCCGGCGGTGCTCAAGACGCTGGCCAGCGGATACGCGCGCGCCGGGCAGCCGGAGCAGGCCGTGCTCATCTACAAGGCGCAGAACCTGTCCTCGGCCAGTGTCGAGGAGTACGAGGCGGCAGTGGGGGCGGCCCTGGCAGCGGGCGAGAACAAGGTCGCCGACACATGGCTGCACTACGCGATGGCAGCATTCCCCAACGACCCGCGCATCCTGATTCTGGGAGCGCGCTTCGAGCAGGCGCGTGGAGACACGGCGAAGGCCATCGACTACTACCGCGCGTCGCTGAAGGCCATGCCGCCCCTGGACCGCGGCGCGGAGTTGGCGGCGGAGCTCCGGCTGCCCGCACCCAGCGGGGCATCGCGCCTGCCCAGCGCGGAGCAGGCGCAGGACCTCTCCGACCTGCTGGCCCCGGGGAACGCCGGCAGCCTGCCCGGCGCACAGGCCCAGCCCTATCTGCCCAGCTATCTCTATCTCTATGCGGCGCCTTATGGCCAGCTCCCATCGGCGCCGAACAGCCTGCCGAATAACGGAACGACCGGCGGACCGTCCGGTGTTGTGCCGCCGTATATGACCAATCCCGTCGCGCAGCCGGAGAGCACCGGCAAGGGCAGACCGAACCAGATCGCCCCGCAGTCCCGCCTGGACCAGGGCGCGTACAATCTGCCCAGCCAGGCAGAGGTCGCGTTGAGGGTGCGCGATGCAATCGCCCGCGAGCTGGGCGAATCCGGGGCCGCAGTTGAGATCGCGTTGCAGCCCACTTCCGAGACCGCGCCCCAGCCTGAAACGATGACCGGGTCCGGGGCCGCTCCAGAGCTCTCGCTCCAGCCGTCGCTCCAGACTGAAGCTCAGACCTCGCAACGGGCCGAACTCGCCGGCGCTGCCATGCACTCCGCCGTCGCGGTGCAGCTTGGCGACAGCACGCCGCATCCGGCGCTGCCTCTGGCCGAGGTGACGGACGTTCTGCCCACCGCGCGCTATGTCTCCAACGCGCGCGCCGTGCAGACTATTTCTTCCCATCCCGACATTGCCGCCGCGCAGGCCGCCGAGATTCGCCGCCATCAGTCGGACCCCGGCACTGCCAGGACCGGGCAGAGCAGTCCCCCGACCGAGGACTCCATCATGGCGACCGAGGAGAACGCGCAGTACACTTCGCCGCAGCTTCTGGCGCAGAACCAGAGCAGCACGCTGGTGGCCCAGCCGTCCCGGCCGCCTACGGGGCAGCCCCTCTACATTCCCGACACCGGAACTCAGCAGTATCCTCAGCCGCGAACCGCACCCGCTCCTGCTGGCGCGTCGGCCCGTTCAACGGGCCCCTCGTCCAACGCTCCACGCCGCGCCGTCGTTCGCAGCACGCCTGCGCGAGCTCCGGCACGGCTCCCGGCCCGCACTTCTGCTCCTGCTCCACGCGCCGCGGTTAAGACGCTTCCGTCCGTGCCTGAGCCAACTCCGCCCGTCATCAATCCGCCGCCAGCGAGTTCCTCGAGCGTGGGTCAGCCGCTGGGCGGCCAGCCCTACCCGCTGATCGGGCCGCCGTATCCGCTGGCCGCTTATGGCGAACTGATGGCGCGCAGTGTTCCGCCGCTCGGCGGATTTTATGAGGCGCAGGCCCCGCTACCCATGACCCCGAGGCAGGAGGCCGAGAGCGAACTGGAGTCGCTGGAGGGTTCGTACAGCGGTTGGTGGGGCGTCACGCCCATCGGGAGGGTCCGCAGCGGCACCTCGGGGCTCGACCGGCTCACCGATGTGGAGGCGCCGGGCGAAGTCTCCACCGTGCTTGGGCAATCTATGCGGCTCACCGCAGTGGCGCGCCCTGTGTTTCTCAACTCCGGCGTGCTCAACACCTCCTCTTTCACCGGCAGCAATGTTCCCTACCTGGGCACCATGCCCGCCAACAGCGCAAACCCGCCGGCCCAGCAGTTCTCCAGCGGGGTGGGCGGCGAAGTGCAGTTGACGACCAGGAACCTGGGCCTCGCCGCTGGGTATACGCCGTCCAACTTCCTCATCCAGAACATTACGGGGCACTTCAGTTGGCGTCTCTTTGGCGGGCACTTCACGCTCTTCGGCGACCGCGACCCGGTGAAGGACACGCAGCTCTCCTACGCGGGGCTGCACGATCCCGCGACCATTACGCCGCGTTTTGCGGGAATTGACTGGGGCGGCGTCGTCTCCAGCACGGGCGGCGCGCGCATCGATCTCGGCGGCGGCGGCTCGGGCTTCTACTTCTCCGCGGACGGCGGCATCCTGCACGGCTACCATGTGCTGAACAACTCCAAGGTCGAGGGCGCGATGGGCGCCTACCTGCGCGTGAAGAACTGGCCCTCGGCCGGCAGCCTCACCGTGGGCGGCGCGCTCTTCGGGATGCACTACCACTACGACGAGGTTGGCCTCTCCTACGGCCAGGGCGGCTACTTCAGCCCCGACTCCTACTTCCTCGCCGCCGTGCCAGTCACCTTCAACGGGGCCTACAAGTCGAGCTTCCACTACCTGGTCTCGGGGGCCTTCGGGGTGCAGACCTTCCAGCAGGACTGGGAGTACTTCTACCCGCTCGACGCCGGGCTACAGTCCAATCTGCAAGTCAATCTCGGATGCAGCGCGGCACAGCTCGCCGCGCACACCTGCGGGGAGTATCCCGTTACGGCCAATACCAGCCTGAACTACGCCATCAACAGCGAGGTCTCCTACCGCTTCGGCGAGCACTGGTATCTGGGCGGCTTCGTCTCCGCCAACAACACGGACAACTACAACGCCGTCTCGGGCGGCTTCTTCTTCCGCTACGCCCTGCGCAAGCAGCACGCGTCGGAGGGCTATCCCACGGGCCTCTTCCCGGTCGATGGCTTCCGCCCGCTGCGGGTTCCATAGCGCGGCCCGCGCCTCTCCGCTCAGAATGACGAACAAGAACAGGCAACGGCGAAATGCGGGGGCGCTGATGCAGCCGATCGTTGTGCTGGCGTAAACTCTGCGTACCAATCATAGAATCCAGCTATGGAGGGTGGATCATGTCTGTGTTCCGCCAAGCGTTTGTATGCTTGCTCGTGGCTTTGCCTGCCGTTGCCCAGTCGCAAACATTTGCAACGATCACCATAAAGCCTGCTCACTCCGCCGACCCACGCAACGCGCGCGTGCATGTGCTGCCTAACGGCGACTTGATTGCGAATGATGTCCCTGTGATTCGGCTTTTGAGTGACGCGTACGACGTGCCGGTCAACGGCTCACCGCGTCTTTCAGGCCTTCCCGGCTGGACCTTTAGTGAGAAGTTCGATATCAATGCGAAAGCGCCCGCCAACGCCATCCCTCCCGGTCTACCGGATAGCGAAGTACGAGGCCGAATTCAGCAGATGATCCGCGGATTGCTTGCCGATCGTTTCAGCCTCGTGATGCGGGTCGAGAATAAGACGATGCCGGTTTATGCTCTCACAGTAGCCAATGGGGGTCCGAAGCTACAGAAGTCGGCCATCGCCGAAACGGACTGCACCTTCGATACCGACCCGGCAGGTTGCCATAACTTTGTTGGCGGTTTGGGCCATCCCCTAGATGCAAGAGCCATTGATATGGACGACCTTGCCCATTACATTGCGAACTGGACGGATTTGCCAGTGGTGAACCGAACGGCACTTAGCGGGCTATTCACCATAAACACGGAAGGCTGGGTTCCTATGCGGCTGCCCCCTCCGCCACCGAACGCTACCCCGACGGTGAACCCCTTCGCCGGCCTCCCCACAATCTTCACGGTCCTGGGCAAACTCGGTCTCGAATTGAAGCGGCAAGAGGACATCTTGCCGGTATACACCGTGGTGCGCATCGAGCGCCCGGCCGCCTACTGACGAGCACGCTCTATAACGCGCGGCCCAAGCAACTCTGCTCAGGATGACAATTATATTGATTGGTCGAGGAAGACGGTCGTTTGCTACCGCAAACGATAACCCACCCATTCCGCAAAGAACGCGGAATGAATGGGGCACCCGACGCATCGGCTTGGTTATTATTTTTTGAGGAGGGGAAGGACGAGGGCGAGGACGTTGCGGGCGACGACCTGGTTGCCCTTGGCGGTGGCGTGGGTGCGGTCGGGTTGCATCATTCCGGGGACGCCGTAGACGTCCTTGAGCAGGAAGGGAAGCATGGGGACGCGGTACTTTTTGGCGAGCAGGGTGTAGGTCCGGTTGAACTGGCGGATGTAGTCGGGGCCGTAGTCGGGCGGGAGGGTGATGCCGGCGAGGGCGACCTTGATGCCGGAGCGGCGGAGCGTGGCGACGATCTGGTCGAGGTTGGCGCGGGTGTCGGCGATGGGCAGGCCGCGCAGTCCGTCGTTGCCTCCGAACTCGACGACGACGACGGCGGGATGAAGGGCGAGGACCTCGGGCAGGCGCTGGACGCCGTCCTTGGTGGTGTTGCCGCTGACGCCCTGGTTGTCGACGCGGTAGCGGATGTTGCGCTGGTCGAGGAGGGCCTGCAGGTAATCGGGGTAGCTCTGGCCGGGATCGACGCCGGGGCCGGCGGTGAGGCTGTCGCCGAAGCAGACCAGGATGGGGCGGTGGTCTGCGGGCGGGGCTTTGTGCTGGGCGGAGGCGGAGAGAGCGAGCAGGAGACACGCCAGGACCGAGAAAGGATAAACTTTCCGCATCGTTCCAACGTATCAAAGATACGAGTGCATGGATGGGGTGGAAGTGCATGAAGGGGAGTTCCTGCGTTTTTTGGCGCAACGCAGAGGGAGAGGTTGATCGGTGAGTGAAGACGAAGACCTGAGCGAAGAGATCGTCAGGGCGCAGGCGATGATTGTGGTGGAGGGGTTGCGGAAGTCGATCCGCAACGGGACGCGGACGGTGGAGATTCTGCGCGGGCTGGACTTCAGCGTTCCCAGGGGCGAGTTTGTGGCCATCATGGGGGCGTCGGGGAGCGGGAAGTCGACTCTGCTGGGGCTGCTGGCGGGCCTGGACACGCCGAGCGCGGGCGAGGTGCGGCTGAACGGGACGGCGATCAGCTATCTGCCGGAGGACCGGCTGGCGCAGGTGCGGGGACAGACGGTGGGGTTCGTCTTTCAGTCGTACCAACTGGTGCCGACGCTGACCGCGCTGGAGAATGTGCTGCTGGCGCATGAGTTGAACGCCGAGGGCGATGGCAAACCGAGGGCGCGGCAGTTGCTGGCCAGCGTCGGGCTGGGCGACCGGATGGACCACTACCCGGTGCAGCTATCGGGCGGCGAGCAGCAGCGGGTGGCGCTGGCGCGGGCGTTCGTGATGCGGCCGCCGATTGTGCTGGCGGACGAGCCGACGGGGAACCTGGACACCGTCAACGGGGCGCATGTTCTGGAACTGCTGCTGGGGCTGAACCGCACGGAGGGAACGACGCTGCTGCTGGTGACGCACGATGCGACGCTGGCGTCGTGCGCGGACCGGCGGATTGTGCTGCGCGACGGCCTGATTATTTCGGACGAGATGAATGAGGACCGGCAGACGCCGGCAGAGATTTAACGTTGGCTTGCAAGGGATTACGGCAAGAAAGCTCTCCCTCGGCGGCTAAAGCCGCATGATTATGCGGCATTCATGGACGGGCTGAAGCCCGTCCCCTTCAAGGCAACGACGGATTCAGAGGGTTTTTCAAGATGGCGAACGGGCTGGCATGGGGAACGGCGGCGAAGATCGCAGCGCGCGAGATGCGGCACTCGCGCGGGAAGTTTCTGTTTGTCATTCTTTCGGTTGCCATTGGCGTGGCTGCGCTGACCGGAGTGCGCGGATTTTCGGCGTCGTTCCGCGCGACGCTGCTGGACCGGGCGCGGTCGATCATGGCGGCGGACCTGGCGGCCAGGACGAATGAGCAGCCGACACCGAATGAGTTGAAATCGCTGGACGCGATTGGCGCGGGCGGCGTGCAGATGACGACGGTGACGGAGATGGTGTCGATGGCGGCGTCGCCGCAGTCGATGATGCCGGTGCTGGTGAGCCTGAAGGCGGTCGATCCGGCGGTGTATCCGTTTTATGGCGAGATCGAGCTGGCGCCGGCGATGGGGCTGAAGACGGCGCTGGGGCCAGGATCGGTGGCGGTGGGCGACGATCTGCTGCTGCGCACCGGGCTGCATGTGGGCGACGATGTGCGCGTGGGCGGGAAGACGTTTCGCATTGCGGCGACGGTGGTGAACGAGCCGGACCGGCTCTCGGGAGCGTTTTCCGCTGGGCCGCGGGTGCTGATCTCGCGCGAGGCGCTGGATGCGACCGGGCTGCTTGCTCCAGGGAACCATGCGACGGAGCGCGTTCTGTTCAAGCTGCCGCCGCCGAGCGATGGCAGGCCGGTGTCGGATGCGGCGGTTGCGGATTTGAAGGCGAAGGTTGCGGCGCTGCTGCCGGAGGCGCAGGTGACGGACTATCGCGAGACCAACCCGTCGCTGACCGAGGGGCTGGACCGGGCGACCAGTTTGCTGTCGCTGATGAGCCTGGTGGCATTGGTGCTGGGCGCGGTGGGCGTGGCGATGGCGATGCGCGCGCACCTGCAACAGCGGCTGGACACGATTGCGATCATGAAGTCGCTGGGCGCGCGCAGCGGGCAGATCATGAAGATCTACCTGCTGCAGACGCTGCTGCTTGGGCTGGCCGGGGGATTGCTGGGCGTGCTTCTGGGGGTTGCGGTGCAGCTTGTGTTCCCGCTGGTGCTGGGCAAGCTGATTAATGTTCCGACCGAGCTGCACCTGCAGTGGAGGGCGATCATTACCGGGCTGGGCGCGGGGATGCTGACGACGCTGTTGTTTACGCTGCCTCCGCTGCTGGACATTCGCGGGGTGAGGCCGAGTTTGATCCTGCGGAGGGCGGTGGAGGACAGCGACGATCCGTTCATCGCGGCGGTGTGGAAGAAGATCGCCAAAAACGCGGCGCAGATTGTGGCGACGGCGGTGATCCTGGGGGGAATTGCGGCGATTGCCACGACGTTGTCGGATTCGGCGGTGGTGGGACGGGTCTTCTCGCTGGGGCTGGTGATTGTGCTGCTGGTGTTGCTGGCGGCGTCGGCGGCGGTGCTTTGGGGGCTGAAGTTCTTTTTGAACCGAACGCGGCTGCATCTGCCTTCGGCGCTGCGCCATGGGCTGGCAAACCTGTACCGGCCGGGCAATCCGTCGGCGGCGCTGCTGGCGGCGCTGGGCATGGGCGTGATGCAGATCATGCTGGTGTTCC
>Ga0326728_10011787_pt1 | contig 19775 bp, 16 predicted proteins | sample MB3enrmetagenome_FD_207602 | JGI IMG/M metagenome (GOLD analysis project Ga0326728, IMG submission 207602) | Lab enriched peat soil microbial communities from McLean, Ithaca, NY, United States - MB31MN | ecosystem: Environmental > Terrestrial > Soil > Wetlands > Peat | place: USA: New York... | reverse complement strand
CGGCTCCAGCAGGTCGGCCAAGAATTGTTCCAAACGTGCTCGACATTTTGCAATTTCGCTCTCGGTCATGAACCGGAGCTTAACACCTCTCTTGGGAGAGGTCAATAACTTAACGTAGTAGTACTAACGGGCCGCGGAAAAAGTCCCCCTGCCTGTCATCCTGAGCGAAGCGAAGGATCTCTGCGGTTTGCCATGGCTAAATGACTTACGACCAACTGCCGAGATCCTTCGCTTCGCTCAGGATGACACACTTCGAATTTCTTCACAGCTTCTCGCGCTCTGGGCCAAATGCCGCCGCCCCTGACCGGCTTCAAAGTCGCTATGGCAAAGCGTGCCATTCTGTGATTGTATTTATCGGCGCTCACGGCCTGCCGGTAGGGGGCCGGTTTGTGGCAAATCGCCAATGGTGACCATCCGCACTGACCGCCTCGACCTTGTTGCCGCCACCCTGGACCATCTGGAAGCCGAGCTTCGATCACCGTCTGAACTGGCGCGATTACTGGGCGCGATCGTTCCCGCGGACTGGCCGCCGGGTGAATACGATCGCCAGGCCATCGAGGTGTTTCGATCGCGTCTGGCGGAGGACCGAGGCGCCGCGGGCTGGTACGGTTGGTACGCAATCCGGCGGTCCTCGGAACCTCCTGGCGGGACCGTGATCGGAGCGGGCGGGTATCTCGGTCCTCCGGGTGCGGACGGCACCGTCGAGATCGGCTATTCCATCGTCCCTAGGTTCGAAGGCCGAGGCTATGCCACCGAACTAGTCCGCGCACTGGTGGGGCACGCTTTCTCGGCACCTGGTGTCACCCGCGTCATTGCCCACGCGCACCCTGATAACATTGGCTCGGTGAAGGTTCTGGAAAAGTGCGGCTTTTCAGTAGCCGGACCTGGCGGCGAGTCCGGCTCCCTTCAATACCAATTGTCGCTTCCCGCCCCACAACCGGATTAGTGAGTGCCGCAGACATCCGGTTTTTGATGTCTGGGGCTGCCGACAAGCTTTCAGGCGTTGCGGCGCTACTGGGGAATCTGGAAGTTGGGTTTCGATCCCGAAACCAGATAGTTCACCAAGGCATCCAGCAACTCGGTCGCATAAGGATCGGTTCCGTAGGTGGTGTCGAGCGACAGCGTACAGATCAAGAGCGTTCCTTTGCCGCACTTGGCCTCTACCAGCACACCGACGTTCGAGTGGATCCAGCCGTAGAACATCCCCGCCAAGACATCGCGAAAGTCCTTGGCGGCGATTCCTCGTATCACCGCAGGTGCGTTGATGGCTTGGGCCTCGAACCCAACCATGGCATCAAACCCCAGCGCCTGAAAAGGAGGTTGACCGCTGCGGAGCCAGAGGAAGTTGGATATCCAATTTCCTTCGTAATCGGTGCCCGCGCGAGGAACGATGTCGATGCCCGGGGCCAGGGTCTGCCCTTCGCTCGAAAGCAAGAGAACTCGGGCGCCGGACTCGAGCTTCTTCTTTACCTCCGCGTCGAGGGTGGAAGTAATCACCACCGGCACCGCCTCCGAGCCGGATGAGGCCAGATAATTGCGGGCCCGCATGGCATTGACCAAGCGCCGTAGCTTGCCTGCCGGGTCATAGTACGAAACCGGCGGAGCCAGGTCGGGTTGCCGGTCAGGGTAAACGTAAATAGTCAGGGAATTCTTGGCGAGGGTTTTTCCTTCCAAAACCAGCTCGACATCGAGTTGTTTTTTGCTCGCGGCGGCAGCCGGGGGCGCCGCGAACTGGATCTTGAAGGCGGGACTCGCCGAGGCGGCAGGAAGGCTGGGGAGCAAGAGAGTTCCCGCCAGCGATGTCCCCTCGACTTTCCAGGTTATTCGGCCTTGGTCGAGGGGTTGTGGCCCGAAGTGGGAGGAAGAAACCGTGACCGTTACGGTGTTCCCCGGATTGTAGCTTCGCTTATCGGTACGCAGCACCACCATGTCGTCGCCCTGAAGCTCGCCCAGAGGGCCGGCAAAGGCTTTGGGATTTCGCCACATATCCAGCAAACCATTCGATTCCCAATTGAGGTCTGTGAACTCGGTGATGACGTACCCTTGAATTTCCGGATGGGACCGAATCGACTCGATCTCATATTTCAGGGAAGCGAACTCGTGCCATTCCGTGGCCTCGGTGAGAGCGTCGAGAGTCGGGAAGAGACCCGCGTACTGATAATCGGCATACCTCTGCTCAATCCCTGCCGGTTCAGTAATCTCGTTGTCAAAGCCACGCCTCGAGAACCACCAGGGTTTGTCGTGGGGAATTCGAGGCAGCCCCCAGTTGCCGAATTCAGAGAGCAGCAAGGGTTCGTTGCCCTTTGGGGATGCGTCGCCGTAGGGACTGAAGAGCCAGCTTGGGCGCTGCGCCAGATCCGTGACAAAGCGGTCGAAGTCCTCGGCGCGGTCGGGGATGCTTGCGTAAGTGTGATAGTCAGCGATGTCCGTTGAAACATGAAAATTGTCATAACACGCGCTGTTATCAACCACTAGCCAACCGGGTACAAGCTTCTTCGCTTCGTTGTACGCCTGCATCAACCATTGCCGATCCGCAGCCTCTTTGAGGTTGATGCCCCAGCTCTCGTTGATGAGGCTGAGGATGACGAGGCAGGGATGATTCCAATCACGCTCGACCATGCCGCGGAGCGTCTCGAGGCCGCGGCGCTTCGAGTCGTCGGTGAGCTTGTCCCAGTTGGGGATTTCGTACCAGATGAGGATGCCAACTTCGTCGGCGGCCTGGAGGTAACGCGGGTCGGGAACCTTGATGTGGCAGCGCAGCAGATTCAGCCCCATGGCACGAGCCTTGCGCATCTCGTCCTTGATGTAATCGAGTGAAGGCGGAGTGTAAATCGTCTCAGGGTAAAAATCCTGGTCAAGCGCCCCGCGCAGATAAATCGGCTGGCCGTTCAAGTAAAACTTTTCGTCTCGGGTTTCGAAAGTGCGGAAGCCGAAAGGGAAGTCCTGAGAGTCGCCGGAACCAAGACTCGCGTGCAGGCTATAAAGCACCGGATCGCCTGGGCTCCATACGCTTGGGTTGGCCAGATGTCCCGTGAAGTCCGCAGGCGACTGGGGGTCATTGAGCTCTTGAGAGGCCTGCCAAACGACCTTTCCGTTACGGTCGCGGATTTCCACGCTAAGGCTGGTTGAGCCGCTCACCGGCGCCTGCGAGGGCGATGTCACAACCGGCGCCGTGATCTTGAAGTCTCCATTCGCTCCAGCCAGGATGTGCGCGGGTCCCAGGTGAAGGCGCGGTCGAATCTGGATTTCGACACTTTGCCAGAGGCCGCTGGTTTGCACGTACCAGTTCTGTTTTCCATAAGGAATCTCTGCGTAGTTGATTTCCTCCACGACACTGGGCTTGGCTCCGGGGTCAACGACTCGTACCGCAATCTGGTTGGTTCCCGGCCGAAGCAGGGAAGTGATGTCGAACTCAAACGGGGTATAGCCCCCTTCGTGCCTGCCTACCTTCTGGCCGTTGAGGTAAACATCGGCAAGGTAATCGACCGCTCCGAACCGCAGAATCGCCACCTGGTCCGCCGAGAGAGATTGCATGCTTACGTCGCGCCAGTACCAGGCTGCCCCGGCGTAATCGCGCAGGTCCGGGAACTGGGATTGCCACGATGAAGGGACGCGAGTCGGGCGCACATTCGCCGCCGAGGCCAGTTGCTGAACCTCGAAGGCGCCGCCGGGATCGGCGAGGAAGTGCCAGTCTCCGTCCAGCGATATCGTGGCAGCGTGGGCCGCCACGCCTAAGAAGGCGAGACAGAGGAACGACCAGATACAGAGGTATCGAAGCATAGTGTTGGCCCGCATAGTGGAAAACTTTAGTCTATGCTGGCGACGAGTGGGAAAGCAACCGGCTCGAAAGTCGAGAGTCGAAAGTCGAGAGTCAAAAGTCTAAAGTCTGAAACCTATGGGCGGCGAGTAACGACGTGTCAAACTGTGAGATTGAATTACCGGCTTTCGGTTGCTGACTCTGGACTTTCGACTCTCGACTTTCGACTCTCGACTCTCAACTGTGCTACGATGGCGTGGTTGGAGGGTTTCAATCCTGATCCCAGCGGAAGAGAGACCATGAGTGCGAACATCTCGACGCAAACCACGGTTGGCCACCTGCTTCCTCCTGAAACGCTCGTGGAGACCAATGGCGCAGGCCCTGCCTACGAACTTGGCGCCCTGGAAGGAAAGCCTGTCGTCATCGTGCTCGGCATTATGGAGATCATCGAACAAGAGTCTCTGCACGTCTCCATATGGGGCTCGGCGGACGGAAAAGCATGGGGGCAACAAGCGCTCTTCTGGTTCCCTCAAAAGTTCTACGCGGGGAGTGCTCCGGCGGCCCTCGATTTGAAGCAACTGCCGGGCGTTAAGTTTCTCCAAGCCCGATGGGAAGTCAATCGCTGGGGGCGAGGCGACCCGCGGCCCCTCTTCAAGTTTGGCGTTGAGATTCAAGAACTCGTCTCGTGACGAGGGACCATGCCGCGTCCAGGGTTTTTGCGGACGAGTCGAGCAGGAGCCTGCCATCTTTCTTCGGGGAACCTGCCTCTAAAGTAGTATGCGATCAATGAAGCGGTTTCTTTTTCTTCCCATCGCTCTGTGCGCCTGCTGGGCGGCGGCGCAACAGCCGGCAAAGATCCAGCCTGCGCAAGGCGCCCAGGCGGGAGCGTCGCCTCAGACAGAAACCATTCCGTCTCCCCAACCCGCCCCGGCCAACCAACCCGTCAACGCTCCGGGATACATGGATCGCGCCCAGGTTGAGATTCTGGTGCACAAGATCGGGGCGATGGACTTGCGTATTGAAGACCTGCTCAAGGCCGCACACCCGGAAAAATGGATAGTCTCGAACATCATCCGCAATTCACTGACCCAGACCTTGGAGAATCTGCACACCGCGATGAACGCGCTGGAGGCGTGGCGGTCGGAGTTTGAAAAACGGCCGGACAGCATCTACTATGGATTCCAGACTTACGCGGCGATCAACGCGGCGCTGCCACGTCTGGACGGCGTTGCGCACGCCGTCAGCCAGTATGAGAATCCCACCCTGGGTGCACAATACAGCCAAGCCGGCGACCAACTCTTCGACTTACAGCAGACCCTGCAGCCCTATATCGCCTATCTCTTGCGCAGCCCTGACCAGGTCCTCTTTGTGGCCCAAACCAATCTGGCGGCCTGCCAAAAGGAATTGGGAACTGCCTTGAATGGGCAGAGCGGTCCGGCCAAGCCACTAAAGAATACGTTTGTCGAATTCCATGCGCGACGAGGCCGCGCCGGGCACCCTGGGGACCAGAAGTCGGATCGGGAGTCGAAGGATTCTTCGAACAAGGCCGGCAAGAAGGTCGAATCTCCGGCGCAGCAGCAGCCGCTGCCCTCGCATTGAGCTACGCGTTTGGCTGCCGAAAGTGCCTTGATCCGGATGACTACCCCGCTGCAAGCAGGAGTGACTCCCATGAGCACCGCGCTTTCTCTTGCCAAGTATTCGCTCGGTGTAGGCGACAGGTTCGCACACCAAGGCAAGGCACAGTTGCAGGCTTGTAAGATGGCGCTCGAGCAGGGGGTGGAAGTGATCCCAGTGTGGAACAAATCGAACCGGGAACACAGTATCATAGGTTCCACGCCGGCCGATACTCGAGCGGAGGCCGACCAGGCGGTGAAGGCGCTAGGTTGGGACAAGCCGTACCACGTGGACGCCGACCACATCAATCTCAAGACGGTGGACAAGTTCATCGACGCCTGCGATTTTTTCACCATCGACGTGGCGGATTTGATCGGCCGGCCCTGCGCGGCCTCGGCGTTGCAGCGCTTCGTGGAAGGTCACCCGGAGCTGTTGGAGGATTTGGCCGTGCCGGGTGTCTCCCACGCCCTTCGCATCGACCCTGCCTTCTTGGCACAGGTTGCGAACAAATACCTGGCGGCCGTGCAGGAAGCGGCGCGGGTTTACCGCCGGATCGAGGCGGAGAAGGGAAGAGGACAATTCATTACGGAAGTGTCGATGGACGAGACCGATTCCCCTCAGACTCCGGCCGAACTGCTGATCATCCTCGCGGCTGTGGCGGATGAAGGGATTCCGATTCAGACCATCGCGCCGAAATTCAGCGGTCGCTTCGACAAGGGCGTGGACTATGAGGGCGATGTTGCCAAATTCAGCCGGGAGTTTTCGGATGACGTTGCAGTCATCGCCTTTGCCCTCAGTCGCTACGCGCTGCCCTCCAATTTGAAACTGAGCGTACACTCCGGGAGCGACAAGTTCTCGCTTTACGGGCCGATCAACCAGACCCTCCGGAGATTCAATGCCGGCGTACATTTGAAGACGGCCGGAACCACCTGGCTGGAAGAGTTGATCGGCCTGGCGGAGGCCGGCGGAGCCGGGCTCGAGCTGGCGAAGGAGGTTTATGGCGAGGCCTATCGCCAGCGCCAGGATTTGTGCGCGCCTTACGCCGCCGTGGTCAACATCGATCCTGCCCGATTGCCTGATCCCGCGCTACTGGCGCGCTGGGCGGCGGAACAATTCGTATCGGCGCTGCGGCACGATCCGAACTGCCCGGCATACAATTCCAGCTTCCGCCAGCTTCTTCACGTGGCCTTTAAGGTGGCGGCGCGAATGGGAAACCGTTATTTGGATCTCCTCACCATGATGGAGCCCGCCATTGCCGGGAATGTAACCGGCAACCTTTTCGAGCGCCACATAAAACCGGCGTTTATAGGGTCCCCGATCTCTCCATAACGACCCGCAATGTAGGGGGACGGCTTGCCGTCCCCGGAGGATAACTAGGCCGACGAGGGTAGGGCAAGCCCTACCCCTACACCACTGATTCGTGTTACGTTAGTAGCAGCGAGGCGCAAAATGACAACTACGGTCCCGTCGATTCCGCAGTCCGTGAAAGGGAAGATTACCGAGGCGCAAGTAAAAGTTTCTGTGGATGCGACGCGCCCCTTGCCTTTAGTCTGCGCGCTCTATGCGGTGGAATCTGCTGCGGGCGTCTGGCTCTGCGCCTATTATGGAGCCAACCGGAGCGTCTTCGACTTCTTGCCGCAGAAGGGCGCCGAAATCGAGGAAGGTAACCTGGGCATCGCTTTCCGCACTAAACGGTTCATCCCCAAGGAGCAGTATCTTCAGGCTCAATGGGAAGAGTTTAAGAAAGAGAATTTCATGGCCTATGGCGGCCACGGGGAATAGAGCGCAGTGGGTGATCGCCTGAAGACTAGATCGGGCCGGAAATGCCGTTCATGATCGATCCCCCCACCGAGATCGGGTGAATAAAGGCCTCAGCCCGTAGCATCCCCCTGAGCAAACCCCTGCGGAATCGCCGCCGCTCTGTCATTCCGAGCGAGGCGAGGTCCGAATTCTGGACTCCGATGGAGTCCATCGGACTCCGGAAATCGGAGAATCTCGCTCTGCGTTGGCTTGGATAAACCAGCCAGGAACAGGGCGTTTGTTCACCCGATCACCCGATCACGCTGCTCGTCCCGTCATTGCCAAGCCACGCGTCCTTTGGTATATTTATAAGTTGCCTGCATAAACTTACATGGAAAATCTCTACCGCCGCACGCAAATCTTGAAACTCCTGAGGAGCGACCCGGAAGTCACCCAGGACGAGTTGCGTCGAAAGTTGGCCAGGCGCGGCATCCAGGTGACGCAGGCTACCGTGTCGCGGGACCTTGAAGAGCTCGGCTTGGTCAAGACGCGCTCCGGTTATCACCTTCCGGAAGCGGTCGAGCCTGCCGCCCCAGTGCAGCCGACCTTGCAGGTAGTTCTGAAGGAGTTCTTGCGCGAGGTCAGCCTGGCTTCCAATTTGGTGGTCCTGAAGACACACCCCGGCAATGCCCAGCCGGTGGCCGCGGTGCTCGATTCGCAGGAGTGGCCGGAGGTTGTAGGGACGGTAGCCGGCGACGACACGGTGTTTGTGGCGACGCCCAACGCTCGAGGCGCGGCACAATTGCGCAAAAAGATCCGGGCGATCGTTGCCGCATGAGCAAGATCGTGCTGCACAATTCTTTGTTCACCGGATCTCCTGATCACCCGATCAGAAAGGGAGTTCGAAACAACCCATGACGTCAGCGCGTGATTCGACCCACCCGGTCAAGCGGGTGGTTCTGGCTTATTCGGGGGGCTTAGACACCTCCATCATTATCCCTTGGCTGCGGGAGAATTATGACTGCGAAGTATTCGCCATGGTGGGAGACGTGGGCCAGGGTGACGACTACGTGGCGCTTCGGCGCAAGGCGCTCAGCAGCGGGGCCTCGAAGGTATTCGTCGAAGACCTGCGGGCGGAATTCGTTACCGGCTACGTTTGGAAGGCGGTGCGCGCCGGCGCCATCTACGAAGGCAAGTATCTCCTGGGCACCTCCCTGGCGCGCCCCGTGCTCGCCAAACGGCAGGTGGAGATCGCGCTCGAGCACGGCGCGGATGCGCTGGCCCACGGATGCACCGGCAAGGGGAACGACCAGGTGCGCTTCGAGCTTTCCTACCAGGCCCTGGCGCCCCATTTGCGCGTCATCGCCCCATGGCGGGAATGGTCCATCAAATCGCGCGAAGATGCGCTCGCCTATGCGCGCGCCCACAAAGTCCCCGTCCCGGTGAAGAAGAATGAGCTTTACAGCCGCGATCAGAATCTCTGGCATCTGAGCCACGAAGGCGGCCCCCTCGAGACCAAGCTCGGTGAGCCTCCGGATAGCGCCTGGAAGCTCACGCGTAAGCCGCAGAAGGCCCCGGCGCGCGAGGCGGAAGTAGTGTTGGGTTTTGAGGCCGGTGTTCCGGTTTCCGTCAACGGCAGGCTCATGGCCGCCGTGCGACTGGTCGAGACCCTGAACGCCTTGGGTGGGCTGCACGGCGTGGGCCGCACGGACCTGGTCGAGAACCGGCTGGTGGGAATCAAGTCGCACGGCGCCTACGAAACTCCCGCAGGCACGATGATCATGCTGGCCCACCAGGAACTCGAATCACTCTGCCTGGATCGGGAGACTTACCATTACAAGCAGCATGTGGCGCTGCGCTACGCCGAACTGGTCTATTATGGGCAGTGGTTTACACCCCTTCGCGAAGCCCTGGACAGCTTCGTGGAGGCCACCCAGCAGAACGTGTCCGGGACGGTCAAGCTGGGGCTTTGCAAGGGCAACCTGCGGGTTCTCGACCGGCAGTCGGAGAATTCTCTCTACGACACCAGCATCGGCAGCTTTGTTATGAACTCGGATTATAACCAGAAAGATGCTGAGGGCTTCATTAACATCCTTGGTTTGCCGCTGCGCCTTGCGGCTGCCAAGCGCGCGGCCCGGAAGTAGCCGGCTGTCGGGCGCACAGCAACCATGAAAATCACCCCTCGGTGGACGGATGTGGTGCGGGCGTCCCGCCCGCTGTGGCACGGGCATCCTGCCCGTGCGCGGGAGCGGGACGCTCCCGCGACCGCGGGCGAGACGCCCGCGCCACGATTTTCAGGTCAGTGCGAGATTCCTCGTCGCCTGCGGCTCCTCGGAATGACAGACGAGGCGCTCGGGTCATAAACATGGACAACCGAATGAAACTCTGGGGAGGACGCTTCACCGGCCGCCGCGATCCGCGCTTTGAAGAATTCTCCGAATCCTTCTCTCTCGACCAGCGGTTCATGCTCTATGACCTGCGAGTCAACCTTGCCTACGTTCAGGAGCTGGGCCGGGTGGGCGTGTTGACGCCTTCGGAGGCGCGCCGCTTGGGGCGCGGCCTCGAAGCCATCCGCCGCGGCGTCGAACGTCATCCCGGCTGGGCCAGGGGGCAATCGAGCGAGGATGTGCACACCTGGGTCGAGGCGCAACTGGGGCGGCGAATCGGCGCTCTGGCAGGCAAACTCCGCACCGGCCGCAGCCGCAACGACCTTGTGGCCACGGAAGCTCGCTTGTACGTCAAGGACGCCACCGCTGATCTCGAACAGGCTCTGGCCGGCATGCTCGAGGCGCTGCTTGGCCAGGCGCGGCGCCATACTCGCGTGGTGATGCCCGGCTACACTCATCTTCAGCCCGCCCAGCCGATACTTTTTTCGCATTATGCGCTTGCCTATTTTGAAATGTTTAAACGCGACGCGTCCCGGCTCGAAGATTGCCGCAGGCGCGCCGACGAACTGCCGATGGGGGCGGGAGCGCTGGCCGGGACCGCCTACCGGCTGGACCGGGAGCGCCTGGCGCGGGCGCTGGGATTTGCGCGCCCGGCCTCCAACAGCCTGGACGTCACCTCGGACCGGGATTTCGTCCTCGAGTTGGCCTTTGCCTGCGCGCTGACCATGCTTCACCTCAGCCGCTGGGCGGAGGACCTGATCATCTACTCCTCGCCCGCTTTCGGCTTTGTGGAATTGGCCGACGCTTACAGCACCGGCAGTAGCCTGATGCCGCAGAAGAAGAACCCCGATTCGCTGGAACTGATCCGCGGCAAGTCGGCAACCGTGCTGGGCAGGCTTACGGGACTGCTGGCGCTGATGAAAGGCCTTCCCCTGGCTTATGATCGCGACCTTCAGGAGGATAAGGAAGGGCTGTTCTGCGCCGTCGATACCACTCATGAGGCGCTGGTGATCGCATCCCGTGTCGCCGCCACGCTTCAGCTTCGTCCGGAAAGAATGGAAGACGCCACCACGCAGGGTTTTCTGACGGCGACAGACCTGGCCGACGAACTCGTTCGCCGTGGCGTGCTTTTCGCCGAAGCTCACGAGCAGGTGGGAAAACTGGTCAGCTACTGCGCAGCCCAAGGGCGGACGTTCGCCGGCCTCAGCGCTGCCGAAGCCCGGCGCTTCATACCTTCCTGGGACGAGCCCTTGCGCCGCATTGCGGTTTCCCCTGAAAAGTCAGTCAATCGCAGAAATGTGACCGGCGGAACCGCTCCCCGCCAAGTCGCCCGCCAAATCGCCGCCGCCGAAGGCACCCTGCGAACCCTGAAAAAGAAACTTGCTCGCTGACATTTGACCGGGCCGGTCGGCCCTTTTCGGCGACAGGTGGTGTAGGGGTAGGGCTTGCCCTACCCCTCGTCGGGGCCAGCAAATATGCGGGGACGGCAAGCCGTCCCCCTACATCAGACTAATATGCAGTTTTCTGAATATATGTGTCAAAATGCTACATCTCCGACCCTGATTTTCACAATGTGAAAGCCCTTGCTTCCGGCAACCCCTTGATTCCATTGTACTAAAAATAAATATTCTCATCTGTTGCAGCCCTTCCCACCTTCTCATTCTGACCTGATAGGCTAGTTTTAGGCCAGTCCCCTCCTGGGATCAGGACGGGGCAGGGGGTGGTTGAGCGGTTTGGGCGTTTCAACGTAGGGGCGGCCCTTGTGGCCGCCCGCGGGCAACCACCAGGGTTGCCCCTACACGCCCGGTCCACCACCCCTACCCATAGGCGCTAGATTAAGGTCCGGTGGGGGCCGCCAAACATGCCCGAAGGGCATGAAGGTCATTAGCCGTAGGTGAAACCTACGGACGAGAAGTCATACGTTGAGTGTCTCAGCGACTCCGAAGGGGTCGAATTCAACCCCTCCGGGGGTTGAATTGAATACCCTGGGACGACGTTTACCGCAGGTTTCACCTACGGCTAATGATGTTGGGTCCCTTCGGGACCCCCGCGAAACGCTTAATCTAGCGCCTATGCCACCCCTACCCCTCCTCCTAGAGGAGGGGAATCGCAGTGAGAAGGAGAACTTCTATGCAAACCAGAAATCCAAGTCCGGCGCAGACCGACGCGCGCCGGGAGAATTCCCGCCAATCCACCGGTCCGCGCACCTGTCGTGGCAAGCGGCACTCCCGCCGCAACGCGCTGAAGCACGGGCTTTACTCGGACGTTCAATACTTTTACTGGGAGGCGGCCAGGGAACTGGGCGAGGACCCGGGCCAGTTCTGGCGCCTCTACGCGGGCTTGCTGGAGGCGCGCCGGCCCGCCGACGCGCTCGAGCAGGTGCTGCTCGAGGACATCGCGGTGCTGATCTGGAAGAAAGCGCGCCTGGAGCGCTCCGAAGCCGCCGTGCAGGTGTGCAACGTGCGCAAGCACGATCTGGAGCGGCGCAAGCAGTTCATGCAGGTAGGCCACGACGGGACCACCATGTCGCAGGCCGAGATGCTGGAGAAGGGCCTGCGGGTGACGCTGGACGCTCCGGGCAAGTTCGAGAAGGTGCTCGAGATGTTGGGCATGCTGGAGGATCTGACGGAGCGCAACGAGTTCAGCGACGACATGCACCGCCTGCTGTTGGCTCTGTACGGCCAGCAGCCAACCCTGCGGGGCGCGGGCCTGTTGAACGGCTTTGTGAAGCTGCGCAAGCTGCAGTCGGAGGGCCAGGACTTGGGGGACGTGAAGAGGGTGTTCGAGATGACGCAGGCGCAAGAGACGGAAGAAGTGTTGGGGGAATACGAGTTGTTTCTGCACGAACACGTGGAGAACACGCGGGCGGCGCGGATCGCGGCGATGGCGCCGTCGCACGCGCAGTGGGCGGCGATCATCCGGCAGCAGAACGCCTTGCACCGGCAGATGGAGCGGAAGATCCGGCTGCTGGATGAGATGCAGGAGCGGCGGCGGAGGCGGGGCAGCGCCACGGACCTGCTGTCGAGGCTGGCGGGGCAATTTGACCCTTCCGGCGACGCTGGCGGGCGGCCGGCGCCCACCACGCCCAACCCCTCCGGCGCGCCCTGCGCTGCCGTCGGGGCATGCCATGGCGTGCCCGTACCCACACCAGCGACCGACGATGCCGCAGGGGAGGTTCGCGAACCGCCCCTACCGGAATCAGCACCCAACGCAGGCCGTGAGGGCGATTTGTCAGCCCCGCCAGGGGCGGAAGAGCGTAGCCCAGGGCGTGAGCCCTGGGTGGAAGGACCCTCACCCCGCCTTCGGCACCCCTCTCCCGCTGAGGCGGGAGAGGGGACCGGGGAGAGGGGGGGCGCGCCAACCCACGGCTCACGGCGTGGGCTACCTTCTGGCGCCCCGGCCGGGGCTGTCGAAGCCTCAGCGCAGAGCTTGCAGCCCATGGGTCCTTCATCCGCCGAAAAAACACAAAATCGTGGGAACGAAGCTAAGAAGTCATTGAAAACAAACGAAGTCACCCAAGCAATTTGCGCAGATCAGACGCGTTTTGGAGCGCGGAACGCGCGAAACGAAGCGAAGAAAGGAGGGAATTCTCTGCAATCGGCGCCGGTCGTCACAGCCACAGAGAGTGCGTTTGGGACTCACAGCGCGGTGCAGGCGGACTCACAAGCTCAGATTGACCGCTGATCAGCCCGTCGCCGTGCGGATCGTGCTCAATGAAGCCGATTGCGGTGCAGCCAGTGCGCTAACATTGTGTGCCGGATAAGCGGTCGACATGGGGGTGTGATATCATCTCTTTCATTTTACTGCCCGTAGACTCGGGGAGCGGAGGAGGCCTGCAATACTGATGGCTAAGATTCTGCGTTGGGCCGCCCGCATTCTGGGAACGCTGCTGGTATTGCTGATTCTGGTGTTCCTCATCGGTGAGGGCGCGCCGAGGCCCTCGATGCTATCGGCGCGCGACAAGTGGATGTTTCTCGCCCTGGGAGTGATGCTGACGGGACTGGCGCTGGCCTGGAAATGGGCGGGCATCGGCGGACTCCTGGCGCTCGCGGGTTATCTTTTATTCTGTGGCATGGGCGGACGGCGGACGATACTGTCGCCCTTCCTGGCCGGGGGCGTTGCCGCTTGCCTTCACCTGTTGGCCTGGTGGGCTTCGGACCGCATCAAGCGGCAACAACTGCGCCGCACAGGCTCGTAAATCTGGTTTCTTCGCGGAGTTGGTGATGAAAAAAATCCTCAACGATCCTTTTGCGTATGTTGACGAAATGCTGGAAGGCTTGTGCCTGGCGTATCCCGAGTACTACCGGCGGCTAGGGCCCGAAGGGCGGGTGATTGCGCGTGCCAGTGGTCCGGTGAAAGGAAAAGTCGGAATCGTATCGGGAGGAGGGTCCGGCCACTTGCCGGTGTTCACAGGCTATGTCGGCAAGGGCTTGCTGGACGCTTGCGCCATTGGCGACGTTTTCTCTTCTCCATCGGCCGAACAGATGGCCGAAGCGATGCGCGCCGCGAATGGCGGCGCGGGAATCCTGCGCTTGTACGGGAACTATGGCGGGGACAACATGAATTTCGACATGGCCGGCGAGGTGCTCGAGATGGAAGACATCGCGAGCACCACTGTTCGCGTCGCGGACGACGTGGCCAGCGCCCCGCCGCAAGAGCGCGCCAAGCGGCGCGGTGTTGCCGGGCTGGTTTACGCTTACAAGCTCGCTGGGGCCAAGGCCGAGAGCATGGCTACGCTCGATCAAGTCACCGCGGTCGCCCGCAAGGCTGTGGACGCCTGCCGGTCGATAGGCGTGGCTCTTACGCCCTGCACGGTTCCCAGCGTCGGGCGGCCGACCTTCGAAATCGGCGAAGGCGAAATGGAAATCGGCATGGGGATTCATGGCGAGCCGGGCGTACAGCGGGGACCGCTACGGCCCGCGGACGCGATCACGGACGAGATGCTTTCCCGCCTGTTGATGGATATGCCTATAAAGTCCGGAGATCATATCTCTGTGATGATTAACAGCCTGGGTGCTACACCTCATGAAGAACTTTATATCGTTTACCGGCAGGTCGCGAGGCGATTGCAGGACGCAGGGGCCGCAATGGTGATGCCGCTGGTCGGCCGTTATGCCACCTCCATGGAAATGGCAGGTCTGTCGATCACATTCTGCAAACTCGATGACGAGCTGGAAGGGATGCTCAAAGCTCCCTGCGATTGCCCATTCCTGAGGGTATGACATGCCGGCAGGGTTCACCACCGCAGTACTTTGCGAGGCCATGAAGCGCGTGATTACGAAACTCGGAGCCGGCGCGGACGAATTGAACGCTCTCGACGCCGCCTTGGGCGACGGTGATTTGGGAGTGACCATGGTGCGCGGCGGCCGTAGCGTGCTGGCCGAACTGCCCAACCTGCCGGAGGACGTCGGCCTGGCGCTGCTGAAATGCGCACAGGCGCTGACGCGGCTTTCAGGGTCGACGTACGGGACCTTGCTGGCCACCGGCCTCATGAGCGCCGCTAAGTCAACCAAAGGACGGCGGGAAGTTCCCTGGGCTGAAGTCTCGTCGTTGCTGGGTGGCGCGATCGCTGCGATGTCGCAGCGCGGCGGGGGAAAGCTCGGGGAAAAGACGGTGCTCGATGCGCTGGACGCCGCGCGTGTTGCGACTGACGGCCTTGACGATCCCGCTGCTTTGGCCGCCGCCGCCGATCAGGCTGTTGGCGCGGCCTTGGAGCGGTTTCGCGACCAACCGTCTCGAACAGGCCGCGCGCGGATCTTTGCGGCTAGGAGCGTGGGACGAGACGACCCGGGCATGGTGGCGTTCAAGCGCATCGTCGAGGCGCTGAAGTGAGAGGATTCAGGATTCATGTTGTAGGGGCGGCCCTTGTGGCCGCCCAGCGCAACCACAAGGGTTGCCCCTACAGGATTGAAATCTCGCAAGTGGAGGAAGTATGAAACGTCTTTGGCTTTTGCCGGTTGTTTTCATGGTTGCGATGAGCGCCTTGGCCCAGTCGGACCCGTGGGCGCCGCTGCGCGCCTTCGAAGGGAAATGGGAGGGTGAAACCTCCGGCAAGCCGGGGAAGGGGACCACCGCGCGCGATTACCGGTTTGAGCTGAACGGCAAGTTTATGTTTCAGCGTGACAAGTCTGTTTACCAACCTACCGATCCGGCGGGACAGCCTCTGGCTCACGAGGATTTCGGTGTCTTCAGCTACGACACGAACTTGAAGAAGATCCTCTGGAGACAATTCCACAGCGAGGGGTTCGTCAACGAATACGCCTTGGACTCGGTGAGCGCGGACGGCAAGACTCTCGAGTTCGTAACCACACACATCGAAAACCTGCCCGGCTTTCGCGCCAAGAAGCAGTACCGAATTGTCTCAGCTAGCGAGATTGAGGAAACGTTCTGGCTGGCGCCGCCAGGAAAGGAGTTGGCAGTCTACACCGTCGCGCATCTGAAGCGGGCCCGGTGACGCGGCCTATCTCAAGGCTCGAACCGTCTGTCATTCCCAGGAGCCGCAGGCGACGAGGAATCTCGCACTGCGCTGAAAATGCTTGTGCCGAAGGCACCTTGGAGTGCGGTAGCGCCAGCTGCCGCCGTTCGCTCGAATACCAAGGCGGCAGCTTCGCTGCCGCACTCCAAGGCGCTTCGCTCGGAATGACAGTGGCGCAGTAGCTGCGCAGCGTGGGCTATTTGGAGAGAGCTTTCTTCAGCGCTTCCAGTTCGGGCTCGCCCGGGCCGAGGGGCAGCTTTACTTTGCCACGCTGAACTACCGAGCGGCAGAGCGCCATCATGATCTCGAAATCCCTGAAGGCGCTCTCACCGTTGCAGGGGTGAACCTTCGTGTCGTCGTCGAGCCAATCCACCATCTCCTGCACATACGGGCCCATGTCGTGTTCATAGTCCATGCAGCCTGGTCCGGAGCTTGCCCCCTGGCGAGTGACGGCGCGCCAGCCGCCGCCGGTCAGCGCTTCCGCAAAGCCTTCGGAACCTTGTGCGCCGACGCGGGCCTTGCGCCACCAGTAGTCCACTTCGGGAACATCCGGCGCGCCTTCGCCGCATTCGACGATGCCGCGCACGCCGTTGGCGAACTGGATGAACCCGCCGATGTAGTCCGGGGACGGGTGGTTATCCGAAAACTTTCCCGTGCCATCCGCCTGGCCGACAACCCATTCCGCCTCGGCGTAGTCGTTGTACCAGCGGGCATAGTCAATGAGGTGTGTCATCATGTGCATCATCCAGCCGGTGGCGTGGCCGTAGACGGTGTGGACGCGGCCCAGCGCGCCGCTCGAGATGATCTCCTTCACCTTCTTATAGTGTTCGCCGTAGCGGTGCTGGTGGCTCACCACGGTTTTCACTCCGGCGTCTCGCACCAGTTTCATCATCTCCAGTGCCTCGTTGGTGGAAAGCGCCGTGGGCTTCTCGTAAGCGATGAGCTTCACCCCTGCCTCAACGCCCGCGCGGATCAGCGGCAGGCGCACGTCCGGCAGCGTGCAGAAGCAGAACACGTCGGGCTGCGTTTTCTTCACCAGCGCGGCAGCGTCGGAACTGGTCTCGCTCACGCCAAATTTCTTCGCCGCGGCTTCCAGACGGCCAGCGTCAATGTCGCACAGGCCGGCCAGGCGGAACCGGCCGTTCTTCTGGAACGCCGTGGCATGATGCGTGCCGCGCTTCCCCATGCCCGCAACCACAACGGTGTATTCTCGATTGGAACTCATGGAACCCCCAGTGGATTGAGCCATTGAGCCATCGGGTCATTGATTCATTGAGGGACGCCCGCACAGGACTGGCGAATCAATCGGCAGGCGTTGCACAGGCGGCCCAATCAATCAACGGCTGAATGGCTCAAAGGCTCGAGGTAATAACAAAGTCGGCTATATGAAAGTCGTCCAGGCCGCGCCGGTGAGCCAGTGGAATGCCGGCGCGGGACTGGACCAATGGCTCAATGAATCAATGGCTCAATGACTCAATCGCTCAATGACTCAATCGCTCAATGACTCGACTTGTCCCAGGCGACCACGCCCTCGATCACCGCTTGCACTTCTTCCTGGGTCAATTCGGGGAACATGGGCAGCGAGAGCACACGCGCCGCCGAGGCCTCCGCGTGTTTCAGCGAGCCCGAGATGTGCGCGCATTTACCCCACGGATAGCCTTCCTGCTGATGGATGGCGATGGGGTAGTGAGTAAGGGCGGTGATGCCTCGCGCATTCAAAAACGCTTGCAGGTCGTCGCGCTGGTCCGTCTCAACCACGTAGAGGTGATAGATGTGGCGATAGCCGGAGACGGCATAAGGCAGCTTGAGAGATGTGTTCCTCAGGGCCGCATCATATTGGGCCGCGAAGCCGCGCCGCTGGTCGTTCCAGTGGTCGAGTTGTTTCAGCTTCACGCTGAGCACGGCAGCTTGCAGATCGTCCAGGCGGCTGTTGTAGCCCATGCTGTGAACGGAGCGCTTCAGCGAGCCATGGTTGCGCAACCTGCGCACATGCTCGGCGACTTCCGGCCGGTTCGTGACTACGGCCCCGCCGTCGCCAAAGCAGCCCAGGTTTTTCTGGATGATGAAACTGGCGCACATCGCATCGGAAAGCTCGCCCAGAGTGAAGTCCGGGCCGCGCGCGCCCATCGCTTGCGCGTTGTCTTCGATCACCAGCAGGTTGTGCTTCTTGGCAATCGCCGCAACCGCGCGCATGTCGGCAGGCTGGCCGTAAAGGTGGACCGGCACGATGGCCTTGGTCTTCGGCGTAATGGCCGCCTCGATCAGACTCGTATCGATGTTGCAGGTCTTTGGCTCGCAGTCGACGAACACTGCCGTCGCTCCGGCAACCCAGATGGCCTCCGCCGTGGCGAAGAATGTGTTCGCGGTGGTGATCACTTCATCGCCAGGCCCGATGCCCAGCGCCATAAACGCCAGCCACAGAGCGTCCGTGCCGGAGTTCACGCCCACCGCTTCCTTGGTGTTGCAATACGTGGCAAGTTCTTTTTCAAATTGCTTGAGCTTGGGCCCCATCACAAAACTGCCGCTTTCCAGGACTTCCAGAATCGCCGCGTCCATCTCAGCCTTTACGTTGTGATACTGCCGGACGTGGCCGTAAAACCCAACTTTCACTTGCGACATGACCGTCCTCCTTATTTCTCCAAATTAATGACCAACAAGAATAGCGGAGAGCTGCGGAACTGTCCAGAGCAGTTGAGAGTCGAGAGTCAAAAGTCGAGAGAGCGTACGCAAGGGTTGAGAGTCGACCTGAAAGCAAACTGAATAACGAATTCAAATGGCAAAAGGCAAATGGCTTCCGATATGGCAAATGGCAAATTGCAAACCATTTGAATTTTGCGATTTGCTGTTTGCCATTTGAAATCGTTTTTCCTGCCTACTGCCGACTGCCGACTGCCTACTGCCGACTGCCGACTGCCTACTGCCGACTGCCTACTGCCGACTGCCTACTGCCGACTGCCTACTGCCGACTGCCTACTGCCTTCCTCACGCGCCCTTCACAACCTCGCGAACCTTCTCGACCGCGGACGCATCCTCAAGGCCGGTCACGTCACCCTGAACGGCGCCCGTCGTAGAAAGTTCCACCAGAAGGCGGCGCATGATTTTGCCGCTGGGTGTCTTGGGCAGGGTTTGAGTAAAGAATATGGACCGGGGTGAGGCGATCTTGGAAATTCGCGACTCGATATGCGAGCGAATTTCTTTGCGGCGATAATCCGAGGACGTGAATCCGGTGCGCAGGGTGACAAAGACGACGGGCACCAGGCCTTTGATCGGATCCGGCACGCCAACCACGGCCACTTCGGCGACCCCTTTGCATTCCATCACCACGCTCTCGATTTCCATGGTGCTGAGGCGATGACCGGCCACGTTGATCACATCGTCCACGCGGCCGAGCACCCAGAAATGACCATCCGAATCCTGGATGGCGGCGTCGTAGGTGAAATACGCTCCCGGAACTTTGGTAAAGTACTCCGTGACGAACCGTTCCGGCTCGCGCCACAAGGTGCGCAGCATCATGGGAATCGGTTCGCGGAGGACGAGGTTGCCGACGGTATTGGGCGGGACGGGATTACCCTGGTCATCGACGATATCGGCCTTGGCGCCCAGGAATTGGACGCCGCAGGAACCGGGCTTCATGGGCACCAGCCAAGCGGCGCTGGCCAGCGGACATCCCGCGGATTCCGTCTGGCCCCAGGTGTTGTTGATGTAGACTTTCCCTTTGCCCAATTTCTGATCCGTCCAGTGCCAGGCTTCGGGACTGAACGGCTCGCCCACCAGCGAGATCACTTCCAGGCAGGACAGATCG
>Ga0326728_10011786_pt1 | contig 19777 bp, 20 predicted proteins | sample MB3enrmetagenome_FD_207602 | JGI IMG/M metagenome (GOLD analysis project Ga0326728, IMG submission 207602) | Lab enriched peat soil microbial communities from McLean, Ithaca, NY, United States - MB31MN | ecosystem: Environmental > Terrestrial > Soil > Wetlands > Peat | place: USA: New York... | reverse complement strand
CCTCGCCTAACGGCTCGGTGCCTGCGGCAAGGGGTGGCGAATTCACCGGCCTCAGGTGGCGAATTCAATCGGCCTCAGGTGGCGATTTGAACCGGCCTTCGGTGGCGAATTCACCGGCCCGCGCAACCAAGCTCAAATCGACCAGGCGCGCTACCGTCGAGTAAAGGCGGAGGAGTTTGGATGTAAAAACCAATGTTATCCGAATGTAAACCCTGTCGGTCAGGTCGCGAAGACAACCTCCATCGTCGATTATTCCTTTGCCTCTGTTGTCGCCAGCAGATCGTTGTCTGTAGCCGATGCGACCGAGGCCAAGTCTATTGCGGTCGCGAGTGTGCCTCGGAGGTGAGGCGTAGCAGGCAGCGAGAGGCCCGTCGCCGATACCAAGCAAGTGAACGCGGGCGGCAGATGCATGCCGCTCGGAGCCGCCGATATCGCGCCCGAGGCCGCCGCGTGACGGATCAGGGTCCGATTTTGGTTGCACCACCCGCCCGACAGCCCGAACCGGCACACACCGACGCCCGTGTGGCGCAACCGGCCATCAGCGTCGTTACCGGGCGCTTAACTGCTTGCTACCGTTGCGGAGATCCAGTCTCCAAAATGGTCCGCCAATTCCCAATTCGTCGGTCGCGCAGACGCCCGATCAATCCGGACACCGGCAGACCGGCGCGCCGACATCGGCAAATAGCTGCGGATTCAGACCGGCGCTAACACGTGTCTCGGGAGCGGTCAATCGATCGATGCTGCGCCGATGTTCCGGCGCCGCTCGCAGGCCGGCGCGCTCCCGGCAGTTGGCGCCCCTTGTGGTGAGGCGCCAGCCAGCCCCAAGTGTCAGTTGATCGCGATCCGCCGTAGCGCCGTGGCCCTTTGGCAGCGGACCGCCATCTCAAGCCCGGTTCAGTCGCCTGATAGCGCCCCTACCGTATGCGCCAGCGCCACCGGGATACGGCTGATTGCCGCTGCCCGTTCCCGCTCCATGGTTCTTTCGACCTCGGCCAACATCTGGGCCATCGTCCCGGGCCCGTGCCGGTTGCCGGTCTCAATATCGTCCATCCAAACGCCCGAAGCGTCTCTGAACCCCGTCCAGCGAACCTCTCCCGGGTGCCAAGGGCTCGTGACCGGACTGTAGACCTCCAAAGCGTCCGGCATTGTTTCATGGTCCCCGGCGATAGCCACCCGAACGCCCCGGGCACGGACGAGCCACAGAAAAAGGCGTCAGCGGCGCTGATGTCGGCAGCGGAGAACGGGAGGCGGGCAGAAGCTGCGGCGGCTTGCACGGACCGGGCCTTTCAAGGCGTTGATCGCTTCAACGGGACAGGGACATCCCCCGACCGTCTGGCCAGTGGCTGAGATACTGTCACGGGATTTACGTTGTCTAGTCCGAACATTGTGCCCGATCGGCTATTCTTGGGCGGACTACGGGAGGACGGGAGGACCGGAGTGTGCTCTGGCTCAACAGTTTGTCGGATAGGGCGATTAAATCGTTTGTGGGTTCGCGCCAATCGGCTGACGGGATTTTTCAGGTGGCGTTGCCGGTTACCGACGCAATTGGCAGTGCCGCATAACCCCCGTCTACGGTAAGTCGCCTGTCACGGGCTAACTGACCAAGCGGCGGCGACCCGGGCAGCCGAGGAGGCGCGCGTCATCGCGCCAGGGCGGATGGCGAAGCGGCGATGACCGCTGGCAAGGCTATTCTTTTATTCCGTTAAGAGATGCTCCTGCAGGTTCTCCAGCGCGGTTTCCGCTTCCTCGTCCAAAGGGGCAGGCTCCTGCACCGCAACGCCCGGAGGCACGGCATCACCCGGATCGACGGCGCGGCGCGGCCGCTTGGCGCGGGCCGGCGCGGCCGGCTTCGGACCGCGCTTGGCTGACACGGATGGGGGCGCCGCTTGCTGTTCGAGCTTTGTCAGCTGGTCCTCCAGTTCCGCGATGCGCGCGGCGGCGGTCTTGGCGGCGCGGTTGGCCTCTTTGTTCTTGGCACGGAGCGTTGTGTTGGCACGTTCCAGTTGCTCGACCCGCGCACGCAGTTCGTCCTTGCTGAGCTTGGGGGCCACCGGCGCGGCGGTCGCCACCCGTTTGGCAGCGGCGGAAGGCTTGGCGATCTTGGCCGGGATCTCCGCGGTGGCGGCTTTCGGACGGCCCGGCTTGCGGCCAGCCGTGACCGGCCTTTTGGCTGATGCTGCTTTGGCGGGACGCGCCATGAGTCTCGTCTCCTTTCCCGGCACCCGGGAAGCGTGGCCTATCGGCCAGCTCCCGGTGTCATAGTTTTTGCCTGCCCGTCATTCCGCGAGGGCATCCTTGACCTGCTTGGCCGGGCTGAAGCCGAGCTTGCGCGACGCGGCGATCTCGATCGTCTCACCCGTGGCAGGGTTGCGGCCCTGGCGCGCCGGGCTGTCCTTCACCTTGAACTTCCCGAACCCCGCGAGATTGACCTCTTCACCCTGCTTCGCGGCCTCGACGATCCCGGCGAACACCGCATCAACCGCCTTCTTGGCCGCGCTTTTCTCTACGCCAGCTTCGCTCGCCACGTGATTAATCAGGTCAGCGGTTTTCACTCTGGTCTCCTTCGGCAATGACGACCGGGAGAAAGCACGTCAACGGCCGGCTGTCACGCCATTTGGGCGCAGCCTCCGACGCCCGGGATCCGATCGCCCCCGACACGGTCACACTACGTACGAGGTTGAGCCAATGTCATAGTAGCCCAAATCGCGACCGCAAAGGGAAGCAACATGCCGAACACTGCAATGAGACCGGTCGCATTGAGTCCGAGCCAGACAAGAGTAAGCGCGCTCAAGGCAAAATAGATGCTCGTTACGATAGCGGCGGACAGGCGTTTGCTCAGTCCGTCTCGCACGCGAGACAGGTGAGCAGCCGCAAGCAGGACAGCCCAAATGCCGGCGATCACCAGGACTAAGACTAACATCGACATAGCCTCGGATTTTTGGCGGCGTCCGGTCCTGTCAATGGCTCACGCCGAATAAGACCGACCCCAGCGTCCGCAACTACGATCATCTTGAATGATTGGCCGGGCTGCGCCGGCAAGTCGCCGTTCCGTAGGCCGCGCTGAAGGGGCCGTCCCCGTTCCGTGCCGCCGCCGACGAACCGCTCTGACGCCCCTGCCCTGCCCCGCACTGGCAAGGATGACGGTCGCGCCAAGCGGGAACCTAAACGACCGTGCTGAGTTCATGTCCTTCGGCGGCGATAACGGAAATCAGATGATTTCCGTCAGGCCGGGAGCGCCAACGAAATCGGGCCGCTTCAGGCCCAAAAAATATACGACAAATGGTGTCGGAATGGAGCATTGTACGGAAACCCGTTGGTGAAGGTTTTTCGCACATGCTGGTCGGCTACATGCGCGTCTCCAGCAGCGGCGACCGTCAGGTTCTTGACCTGCAGCGTGATGCGCTTCTAGGCGCCGGCGTCGATGCACGTCACCTATTTGAGGATCGGGTGACCGGGAGCCGTGGCGATCGTGCCGGCCTGACCAAGGCGCTGGCTTTCGTCCAACCGGGCGATTGCCTGGTTGTCTGGAAGCTGGACCGACTTGGCAGATCGCTGCCGCATCTCCTCACCACTGTGACCGACCTCAAGAAGCGGGGCATCGCCTTTCGTTCGCTGACCGAGCAGATGGATACCGCCACGCCGCAAGGTGAGTTCCTGTTCCACATTTTCGGCTCGCTGGCTCAGTTCGAACGGTCCCTGATCCAAGAGAGGGTCCAAGCCGGACTTGCCGCGGCACGGCGTCGCGGACGCTATGGAGGCCGACCTACCACCATTGACGCCGAGAAACTCGCCGCGGTGACGGCAGCACTCGATGACGGCGCCACCAAAGCGGCGGTCTGTCGCACGTTCAGCATCAAACGGAGTACGCTGATCGACTCCCTGGCCCGCATCGGATGGTCTGCCGGAACCAAGGGTTAGGAGGCATAAGTGGCACCACGGCAGATGACGACCATTGCACGTAAAAGCGGCTTCCAGCCAGGGCGAACATCCGCCCGACCCGCCGCCAACGACGGTATCGCGGGAGCTGGCAACGTTCATCGCGGCGCTCGGCTTGCTTACCTCGGTCGCCGTGCGACAATCTGCCATCATCGCCGGAGGCCGGCGCTGGCTCGCCTTGTCCCTGATGGCGGGGCGCGACCAGACCGGTACCGTGCCAGGTGATGGAGCGCGACGATCAGCCTATGTACCTTATATAAGGTAAGCCAGACCGAGAACATATAAGGTAAGCCAGACCGAGGACGCCTCGGCGGGATCACCGCAGAAATCCACCAAATACCCTCCGATGACCGCCCGCGCTTTCGGTTACGGCGATAACGGAAATCATCTGATTTCCGACAGATCCAAGTCTTGTTCCGCCAGCCAGCCCATGTGTCATTTCCAAAGTCGGCTACAGTGACCAGAGCGAGCCACCTATCCAGGCAACCTCGTCCATGAACGCCAATCTTTCATCTCCGACCCGCAACGCACTGCGGTGCGTCTTTGGCAAATTGCAAGATTCTACAGCCCACTTTGACCAGATTGCAGAGGACTGTGGCAGGACGAATCGCTATATTTCAGTGGCATCCGCTGCAGTCGACTTTGGAAAATGACACTGCCGCTCGCGCGGTGAGAAAAGCGCGGATCCGGCCCGTGCCGAGGGCCGCCGCTTCATCCTGTCATATCGGTCTACCATCAGTCGTCCCACACCATTGATCTGCGTCAAAGCGCGTGCCGATCGGCATGGTTACGCATTATCAAGTCCAAATGTACCTACCGGAGAGGTCGGGAATGCCGGCAAGCATGGTCCGCCGGTTCTCAGAACCCGACGAATACGTGGCGTACCTGCAAGCGACCAAGGCCGAGGTGTCCATCACGCGGCCGGGGCACTTCAAGGCAAGGCTCGCCCGCATCGGTCTGCACCGGCTGTGGATGCAGCAATACGCGGAGACACTGCCGCGGGTTGCCCACTTCGAAAATGTACCGGGCCGAGCCATAGTCGCCTTCCAAACGCGGACAGGGCCGGGCTTACTCTGGGACGGCTCCGAGGCTCCGCCCGGGGCAATCATGCGGCTGAGCGAGGGTCAGAGCGGCTTTCTGCTATCCACCGGCTCAACGCATTTCGGCACCATGTCACTCCCCATTGCCGACATGCAGGCTGTGGGAGCCGCCATGGGAGACTGCGATTTCACCCCGCCGCGTGAACCGCTGTATCTGGTCCCTTCTTCCGCCGCGATGGAGCGCCTTCAGAGCCTGCACGAGGCGGCTGCTAACCTCGCAGAGCATGCGCCCGGGGTGATTGCCTGTCCGGAATCCGCCCGCGGCCTCGAGCAAACGCTGATCGCCGCCTTGGCCGATTGTCTCAGCCCCGTGGACCAGCCGTTGACAGTTTCCGGCAACCGCGACCACGCCAAGATCATGCGGCGATTCTACGCGATATTGGCGGCGAATCCCCACAGTGTCATTCACCCGACGGAAGTCTGCCAGCAGCTTTCCGTCTCAAGGCGGCTGCTGGCAGCATGCTGTACTCGTGCACTTGGCATGGGGCCATACCACTACCTGAGATTGCGGCAGTTGCATCTGACACGCCGTGCGCTCCTGCTGGCCGATCCCGCCTCGACCACAGTGACGGAGATCGCAACGGCCCATGCTTTCTGGGAGCTGGGACGGTTCGCCGTGGCCTATCGGGCGCAGTTCGGAGAGACACCTTCCGCGACCCTGCGGCGCGCTCCGGGTGGCGGCGATTCCGCAGTTATGGCGAATTTTCAGCTTCCTGCCCGATCTGCATAGTCAAACATTTGACTGCTGCTACGATCGTCTGGCCATCGCACGCGGCGCGTAAGATATCGACCGCAGATCTTGCTTGCTTGCCCGCGCAATGTTGGGAGGCGCGGCGAAATGCCAGGTAGCTCAACCAGCAGATTTACCGATTCAGAGGACTATCAGGCGGACCTCGGCGACGCCTTTGCCGGCCTGGTTGTGACAACGCCGGCCGCGTTCACCGCGTGCGCCACCCGGATCACACTCCGGCACTTGTCGCTTCTTTGCGCGCGGGAAAGCCTGTCCCGCGTCGCCTTTGTCTCACTGCCATCGGACCGGGCGTTTATCTCCTTCTCGTCTGATCCCACGCATTCAGTCGTATGGCGCGGGCGGCGCCTGGGCCAGGGCGAGATCATGTTCCACGGCTATCGGGAGCGCCTGCATCAACGCACCGACGGACGCAGTTGCTGGCGCATGATCGAGCTTTCAACGGCTTCGCTCGCCGATCTCGCGAGAATAGAAACAGGGGCCGCTCTGGCTCCTCCAGCGATGGGACAGATACTGCGTCCATCGCCGAACGACCGAAAACGCCTCGTGCGCATCCATCGGGAGGCGGCCCGCCTCGCCGAGACGCGACCGCAGATCCTTAGCCACCCCGAGGTCATCCGAGGTATGGAGGCGGAACTGGGGGAGGTTCTGGCCGCGTGCCTGACCAACGCCGAGGTATGCCCCGAGACCGAGGCCGTGCGGCGAGCCAACGCGATCATGGTCCGCTTCGAGGAGATTCTGACCGCTCATCCGGATCAAAGCCTCCATTTGGCGGAGGTCCGCGATCAGCTCGGCGTCTCCGATCGCGCGTTTCGCAAGCTTTGCCTGAACGTTTTGGGTGTCGGTGCCGGGAGATACAAGCACTTACGGCGGCTTGGCCAGGCGCGAGCTGCGATCATGCGCGCGGGAGACGAAAAAGCGAGCATCGCCGAGATCGCCCGGCACGCCGGCTTCAACAAACACCGGTTTTCGGCCTATTACCGGGCTGCCTTCGGCGAAACACCCTCCATGACACGGCAGCGCGCCAGGTCGGTGTGATGATCAATCATCGTGCACAAAATGCATAGTCAGGCGCGTGATCCCGCATTACAGGGGCTTAATCCGGAGGTCGGGCCGCGCTTATCCTATTGATAGAGCGTCGGATGAGCAGCGCGTACCGGTGCCGGCTTCCCGCATCGCGGGAGGAGGAGAGGAGTCACCTGTGGGTAGGAAAAATCAACCGGCGGTATCGCGGCGTGTCGTCTGCGACCGGTTTCGGCGCGGATGGTACGTTTCGGCGCGGACCTGTGAGTTGCGACCTTCCACTGCGAGCAGGGCTGGAGAGTGGTCAGCCGGATTTGTGCAGTCGCACGGGACGACGAGCGACGGGGACGGCTGCACCGACAACCTCCCGGCCCGAACATGAAAGCAAGCGCCCAACACCGATCTTTCATCCCGGCGCGCCGTCGCGTTCCTCCGGCCGCGGGCACCATTCCGACCCTGTTGCAACCCATGGCTTTGGCCCGACCGTTTCGGTCGCGCCAAACCATAAAGCCGAGCGGCGGCCCGGGATCGGTGTATGGAGGTCACCCGGATTGGTCGCCGAAACTAGCATGGATTCGGCACCAATCCGCGGATGAAGACTACGCCTAATAACGGAACCAAATCGAAGGGGGTTTACAGGATGACTTTCCGACCACGATCACCGAGGCGCTGTAGCAAGTTCGCGGCAGGCCTCTTATCCATCGCTCTGCCATCGCTCGCGGCAGTGCCGCTGGCGACAACCCCCGCCCTGGCACAAGCACCTGCCTCGGAGCAGAAGCCAAACATCCTGTTCATCATGGGCGATGACATCGGCTTCATGCAGCCGAGCATCTACCATCGCGGCCTGATGGTCGGGGAAACCCCCAACATCGACCGCATCGGCCAGGAAGGCGCGATCTTCATGGACTATGTCGGGATGCAGAGCTGCACCTCCGGCCGCAACGCGTTCTTTACCGGCATGTATCCGCTGCGCACGGGCATGATCCCTCCGCAGTTGCCCGGCAGCCCGTCCTATCTGCGCCCGGGAACCCCGGCGCTCGCCAAGTTCCTGTATGACCTCGGCTATACAACCGGCGAGTTCGGCAAGAACCACCTCGGCGACCATACCGATTCGCTGCCGACGGCGCACGGCTTCCAGGAGTACTGGGGCTATCTGTACCACCTGGACGCGATGCAGCAGGTGAGCTTCCCCGACATCAACAGCAGCCCGCTGGTGCAGGCTGTCGTCCCGCCCTGCAAGAACACGCCGATACCCGGACTGCCCGAGGTGCCCGGCGCACTCGATCCGGAAAAAGCCACCTGCATGACGCCGCCTCGCCCGGTGATCTGGTGTAAGTCCTCGGATGGTTCGGCGAAGAATCAGAGCTGCAAGGATGAGGGGCCGCTGACGCTCGAGCGGTCGAAGACCGTGGACGAAGAAATTTCGGCCAAGGTCATCGATTTCCTGGATCGCAACGATCCCAAGAAGACCAACAAGCCCTTCTTCGTCTGGTATAACCCGGCCCGCATGCACGTCACCACCGTGCTCTCCGACAAATACAACGACATGATCGGCACCAAGGGCGGCAAGGACTGGGGCGCCAACGAAGCCGGCATGAAGCAGTTGGACGACAACATCGGCTACGTCCTGAAGAAGCTTGAGGATATCGGCCAGATCGACAACACGATCATCGTCTTCACCACCGACAACGGCGCCGAGCAGATCACCTTCCCCGATGGCGGCGTGACGCCGTTCAAGGGACAGAAGGGTGAGGCCTGGGAAGGCGGCTATCGCGTTCCGCAGGTTGTTCGCTGGCCCGGCCACATCAAGCCCGGAACGGTCAAGGACAAGCTGTATGCTGCGCTCGACTGGCTGCCGACGCTGGTTGATATCGCCGGCGGACCGAAGGGTGACGACCTGAAGAAGCAGATCGAGGCCGGCAAGTACCCCGGCATCGTCAAGACGACGCTCGACGGCTTCGACCAGCGCGAGTATCTGGAAGGCAAGTCGAAAGAGTCGGCTCGCGATGTGTTCTTCTACTTCTCCGGATCGACGCCGTCCGCGGTGCGATACAAGAACTGGAAGATGTACTACAACATGTCGCAGCCGGGTGCCGAGGGCTGGATTTTACCGCTGGTCCCGTTCCACTTCACCCTGGTGCAGAACATCAAGCGTGATCCGTTCGAGCAGGCCGTCGGCGAAAGCATGAAGTCGGCTCTGGGTTTGGGCGGCGCGCTGGCATCGCCATCGACTGCGTTCCTGTATGACTGGAACATGCTGCCGATCGGCCAGTTGCTTTGGCTGAAGGAGCTGGAATCCTACAAGCAGTTCCCGCCGATGCAGTCGCCCGCAACCTGGAACCTCGTGCAGGTCGAGGAAATGCTCAAGGCCGGCACCCACCCGAGCGATTAGACCGCGGTGATATGACGGCGCGGGCGGCCCGGTGGGTCGCCCGTCTCGACCGGTTCCAACCGAAATGCCCGGGATGAAGTTGATCGTCGCCTATACCGCCCTATGACGGTCGAACTGAGTAACAACAGGAGTCTCCATATATGTTTAGAGAATCCGCCCAGGCCGTGGCCGGCGTCGCCCTCGGAGCGCTCGCGTTCCAATCACCGGCGCACGCTGCGGATGCCGCCGTGAAGGCCGGCCTGCTGACCTGCCAGGTCGCCAGCGGCTGGGGCTTCGTCTTCGGCTCCTCGCGCGATCTGCATTGCTCCTATTCAGCTGGATCCGGCTCGGTTCCGGTGAAGTACACCGGCAAGATCTCGAAATTCGGCGTTGATATCGGCTACCTGAAGGGCGGCGTTATGGTGTGGGCGGTGCTTGCGCCAACCACTGACCTCAAGCCCGGGGCGCTGACCGGCGATTACGGTGGTGTCACGGCTGGCGCAGCCGCGGGCGTCGGTGGCAGCGCGAACGTGCTGATAGGCGGCTCGACCAGGTCGATCTCGCTTCAGCCGCTGAGCGTCGAAGGCGACCAGGGTATCAACGTGGCCGCGGGCATCGCTGCCATTTCGCTGAAGTATACGCACTGAGTCATCCGGGCGGCCTGCAAGGGCCACCCAACGTTCCAGCTCATGAAAGGGGATGATCATGTCAGCTTCCGACTCCGCCGTTGCAAGCCGCCGCTTTATGCTTGGCGTTCTCGCAGCGATGCCCGCCATGCCCGTTATGCTCCGCGCCAGCGCGGCGCAGGCGCAGACCGATCCGCTCGCATCATGGAATGATGGCTCGGCGAAGCAGGCGATCCTGGATTTCGTGAAGACAACGACCGACCGCGCCAGCCCGCAGTTCGTCCCGCCTGAGGACCGCATCGCCACCTTCGACCAGGATGGCACGCTGTGGGTCGAGCATCCGCTCTACACCCAGGCATTTTTCGCGCTGGACCGTGTGCACGAACTGGCATCGCGGCACCCGGAGTGGGAATCGCACGAACCGTTCAAGGCCGTACTGGCCAACGATCTGCCGGCGCTGACGCATTTCTCCGAGCGCGACTGGGCGGAGCTGGTATTCGTGACCCATGCCGGTATGAGCGAGGGCGAATTTCGCGAAATAGCCGAACATTGGATCGCGACGGCGAAGCATCCGAGGTTCAAGCGCCCCTTCACCGAACTGATCTACCAGCCGATGACAGAGGTGCTGGACTATCTGCGGGCCAACCAGTTCGAGACGTTCATCGTCACCGGCGGCGGCCAGGACTTCGTCCGCTCCTATTCCCAGCGGGTCTATGGCATCCCGGCGCAGCAGGTTGTCGGCTCCAGCCTCGACACGAAATACGAATTCCATGATGGCAAGGCGGAGCTGATCCGGCTGCCGAAGCTGTTCTTCAACGACAATTTCGACGGCAAGCCGATCGGCATTGACGCGTTCATCGGCAAGCGGCCCACCGCTGCGTTCGGCAACTCGACCGGCGACCAGCAGATGCTGGAATACGCCAAATCCGGTCCCGGCGCCCGGCTGTCGATGATCGTGCTGCACGACGATGACAAGCGCGAGTATGCCTACGGGCCGGCGCGGGGACTGCCCGACACCAAGGTGGGCACCTTCACTGAGGCGCTCTACGACGAGGCGAAGCGGGACGGCTGGTTCGTCATCAGCATCAAAGACGACTGGAAGCACGTCTTCGCCTTCGAGGCATAGGGGCTGAGCGCGGGACGCAACAACACCGGTTGGAGGGAAATATGATTGTCGTCAGGCTTCTCCGCATCTGCGTTGTTGTTGCTGCGGCGGCGCTCTGCGCTGCCGCTCCCGCGCTTGCGGCCGATACCAAGCCTAATATCCTGGTGATCTGGGGCGATGACATCGGGCGGGACAACATCAGCGCGTACAGCCTCGGCATCATGGGCTACCACACGCCCAACATCGATCGGCTTGCGCACGAGGGCGCGCTGTTCACCGACTCCTATGGTCAACAAAGCTGCACCGCGGGGCGGGCATCGTTCATTCTCGGGGAGCATCCGTTCCGCACCGGCTTGCTGACGATCGGGATGCCGGGATCACCGCAGGGCATTCCGGACTGGGCACCCACGATCGCCGATCTGCTGAAGAACCAAGGCTATGCGACCGGGCAGTTCGGCAAGAACCACCTCGGCGACCGGGATACCCAGTTGCCGACCGTGCACGGGTTCGATGAGTTCCTCGGCAACCTGTATCACCTGAACGCCGAGGAAGAACCGGAGACCTATTACTACCCGAAGGACCCCGAATTCAGGAAGCAATTCGGCCCGCGCGGGGTGATTCATTCCTGGTCCGATGGCAAAGGCGGCCAGAAGATCGAGGACACCGGGCCGCTGACGCAGGCGCGGATGCCGACCGTCGATCTCGAGATATACGACGCGGCGAACAAGTTCATCGACTCATCGGTCAGCGAGAAAAAGCCGTTCTTCGTCTGGTTCAACACGACGCGCATGCACGTTTGGACCCACCTGAAGCCCTCGGCGCAGGGACGCACCGGCATCAGCGTCTACGCCGACGGCATGGTGGAACACGACGACATGGTCGGCGCCCTGCTGAAGCGGCTGGACGACCTTGGCATCGCCGACAACACCATCGTCATTTACGGCACCGACAATGGCGCTGAGGTGGTCACCTGGCCGGATGGCGGAACGATCCCGTTCCGCGGAGAAAAAGGCACCACCTGGGAAGGTGGCTTCCGCGTACCGATGATTGTCCGCTGGCCGGGGGTGATCAAGCCCGGCACCATCGTCAACGATATTTTCTCGCAGGAGGACTGGCTCCCGACGTTGCTGGCAGCAGCCGGGGAGCCGAACATCGTCGAAAAGCTCAAGACCGGCTATGAGGCCAACGGCAAGACCTGGCGGGTCCATGCGGACGGCTACAACTTCCTGCCGTACTTCAGGGGCGAGACGAAGAAAGGACCGCGCGAGGAGATCTATTACTTCGGCCAGGGCGGCGACCTGAATGCCGTGCGCTGGAACGACTGGAAGGTGTCCTTCGCCACCGACGACGGGAATATCGCCACCGCCGTGCGCAACGTGCCCGGATGGCCGGTGATCACCAACCTGCGGGCCGATCCGTATGAGCGGGCGTCAAGCGAGTCGGGAATGTATATCCGCTGGTATGGCGACAACATCTGGCTGTTCGTTCCGGTGCAGCAGAAGCTGAAATCCTTCCTGACATCGCTGCCAGGGTTTCCGTTCCAGCAGGGCAGCAGCCTGAATGCGGCTGGCATCAACTACAATTCGATCGAGGCAACGCAGGCGATGAAGCGACTGCATGACCTGGAATCGCTCTCGACACCCAGCGACTAAGACCGAGAAAGGACACAACCATGCTTCGGATCCCATCAGGTCTTTTTTTTCCTGGCGGCCTGCGTCGCCGTAGCGGGCTGTGCCCAGGTACAGCAGAAGGAGGACCTGCTGGCCGCCGCCGGCTTCACGCTGGTGCCGGCGAACACGCCGGAGCGACAAGCCAAATTGGCAGCGATGCCGCCGCATAAGTTCGTCCACCAGGTGCGCAACAACGCCGTGGTCTTCACCTACGCCGATCCGACGATCTGCGACTGCCTGTATGTCGGCAATCAGGCGGCTTACGACCGCTACCGCCAGGAGGTGTTCGCGAAGAACATCGCCAATGAGCAGCAGGCCACCGCCGAGGACTACCAGATGGACTGGGGTGGCTGGGGTCCGGGCTGGTACTACTGACGACAAGTCGATCATGGAACGGATGGTTACATCAATGCGACCCATTTGCTTGATTGCAACGGCCCTCATGCTGTCCGGACCGGCCCTTGTGCAGGTTGCGGACGCCCAGACCCGACAGGCTGCCCCGGCGGCCACGCCGCCTCCTGCGGCAGCCCCAGCACCCGTGGTGTCGGAGACAGCCGACAGGTTGCTGCGGCAAATGAGCCAGTATGTTGGCTCGGCCGAGCAGTTCACCTTCCATGCCGACATCCTGTTCGACCACGTGCTGCCGTCCGGCCAGAAGCTGCAATATGCGGCCTCCGAGGACGTGGCGCTGCAACGCCCCGGCCGGCTCTACGTCGAATGGAGCGGCGATCTTGGCGATCGGCAGTTCTGGTTCGACGGCAAATCGGCCACGCTGTACGATCCGGCGACGCCCTTCTATGCCAGCGCGCAAATAGCAGGCGACATCGACGGCCTTCTGCAAAAGGCGACGACGCAGCTTGGCTTCTCGCCGCCACTGTCCGACCTGCTCTATCAGGACCCGTACAACGCGTTGCACGGCGCCGTGCGGTACGGCTTCGATCTGGGTTTGAACGACGTGGCCGGCCGAAGCTGCCACGCGCTGGCTTTTGTCGAGAAGGACATCGACTGGCAGATCTGGATCGAACCGGGGCCGCAACTGACGCCATGCAAGCTGGTGATCACCTACAAGACGCAGCCGTCGCAGCCGCAGTTCACGGCGGTGTTCTCGGATTGGGACTTCGCGCCGCGCATCGCCGCACCGGTGTTCACGCCTGACGTGCCGGCGGGGCTGGAGAAGATCCCGTTCGCCAAGATTTCCAGCGCCAAGTGAGATTGGGAGCATGACGATGATCAAGCAACTTTCGCACCGCAGGCGCGCGACCGGCGTGGTTCTGGCCGGCGCCGCGATGGCCGCGGTCCTGGCGATCGGCGCCGACCGGGCGTTGGCGTTTCGCGGCGGTTTCGGCGGCTTCCGTGGGGGCGGTTTTGGCGGCTTCCATGGTGGCGGCTTTGGCGGCGGCGGCGGTTGGGGCGGCTTTCATGCCGGGGGCTTCCGCGCTGGCGGCTTCGGCGGCGGCTGGGGCGGTTTCCATGGTGGCGCGTCCGCCGGTGGAGGCTCGCGCTTTGGCGATGGGGGATCTTTCGACCGCAGCGGCGACAGCGGCTTCGGTGGCGGCGGCTGGGGCAGCGTGCACAACGCCGGCAGCTTCACCAGCCACGCCGACAGCTTCCAGCAGAGCCATCCGCAGTTCCAGCAGAACCACCCCGACGCCAATCAGAATGCCAGCCAGTTGCAGCAGAACCGCTTCAACGAGGCCAACTCGCTACAGCAGAATCGGTTTCATGAGGCCGACGACCTCCAGTACAATCGCACCACGAACTGGAACAACTACAACTCGCACTGGGGCGGGTACTACTCCGGCCTTGGGCTTGGCGCCGGGATCGCCATCGGAGCGAGTGTCGCGGCCTTGCCGTTGGCAGCCTACTCGTTGTCGGTCGCCGGTTCGCCATATTGGTATTCGAACGGCGTCTACTACGCTTCGCAAGGCGGGACCTATGTCGTGACGGCACCACCGGTTGGCGCTGTGGTTCCAGCCCCGCCGCCCGCCTGCGATACCGTCGATCTCGGCGCCGGCAAAACCTATGATTGCGGCGGCGCATTTTATAGCTCGGTGCCCAACGGCTACGAGGTCGTTCCGCCGCCGATCGGCATTGCGGTAGCGAGCCTGCCCAATGGGGCGACGCAGGAGACCGTGAGCGGGATTTCCTATTTCACCTATGGCGGGGCCTGGTACCAGCCGAGCTACACCAACGGCGGCGTCTCCTACATGGTCGTGTCCAAACCGGGATAGCCTGGCCTCGGGGGAACACCGACATGAGTTGGCTGCCGGACGTTGGATTTGACATGACGGGCTGCGCCGTTTTCCTGGCGCTGCTCAACCTGGCTTGCGGCAGCCTTGGCCTGTTTCTGCTGAAGCAACAACGACGGCAACGCGGCACGTCGGCCGAATCCGGCCCTCCTCCACACTCTCCGCTTTAAGGTATGCGTGCATGAACAGCATTCTTAAGACCACCACCAGGCCCTTCGTTTCATCTACGGCGTTGGCCGCCGTATGGCTGCTTGTCGCGGCGCCGTGTACGGCGCTTGAATGTCCCAAGCCGCAGCCGGCCGGAACTCCGGGGGTCATTCGCGAAACACCGAGTCAAATCAAAGAATTGGCGCCGGTCCTGGCATCCGGGGACCTCGGCCCCCAGGTTCCGATGATCATTCAGACGTTGCGCAGCCGTCATCCGGGCGTGCCGGCGGATGAACTGGTGAACTACCTGGTGACCGCCTACTGCCCGGTGGTGAAACAACAGAGAGGCTTGTCCGACGCGCAGCGGCATGAACTCTTGTCCGCTTTCACGGCCGACGTGATGCAGGCTGCATACTAATCGTCGAAAAACACCGGCAATTACAGGGAATACCTCTGCCATGTCCGACCTCGTCGTTATCGCCTACCCGTCCGAAGCGAAGGCCGAGGAAGTCCGTCAGAAGCTGTTCGACTTGCAGAAGGAGTATCTCATCGAACTCGATGACGCCGTGATCGCGGTCAAGCAGCCGAACGGCCGGGTGAAACTCAACCAGATGTTTCATCCCGCCGCTGCCGGCGCCGCCAGCGGCACGTTCTGGGGTGCGTTGATTGGCATGCTCTTCCTGATGCCGGTCATCGGTGCCGCTGTCGGTGCCGCATCCGGTGCAGTGAGCGGGGCGTTCACCGATGTCGGAATCGACGACCCGTTCATGAAGGAGGCCGCCGCCACGCTGCAATCGGGTAACGCGGCCCTGTTCGTGCTGATCCGTAAGGTGACTGCCGACAAGGTGCTCGAAGCCATCACAGGCGACGGAGGCACCGTGCTGCGCACCTCGTTCGACCAGACAAAGGAGACCGCTCTGCGTGAGGCGCTGGCGGCGCATGTGGCTGCGGCGCCCGCGGCCTGAAGCAACATCAACGCAGGACAGGTCAGCATGCAATCGCTGCTGGGGTTTGAACCCGACGCCTGGGATTTCGCCACGTTTGGAGCGCTGGCCATCATCGGCGCCGGGTTTCTTGTCTTGCTCTATGTCATGCTGGGCCTGCCCGGACGCATCGCCATAGCCCGCAACCACCCGGAGGCGGAGGCGGTCAACATGATGGGCTGGCTCGGCTTCCTCGGCGGCGTCTCATGGATGTACGCGTTCATCTGGTCCATGAAGCCGACCGACGTGGTCGATATTCGTGAACTACCGGCTCGAAGAAGACTCGAGACCGAGAATGCGATCGCCCGGCTGACCGGAAAATCGGCCGCCGTCATATCCGCGGCACCGCAAGCTGCGGCGCCGGTCGAGAGAACGCCCGCATGATTGTCGGTCTGCTTGTTACCACCCTCTACGGCACCGCGGTCTGGCTGGTTTTCTTCCGGTTCAGGCTGATCCGGTTCACCCCCGGCTGGGGCATCCTCTCCGCCCTGTTCGGCGCCCACATCCTGCTGATTTTCCTCATCGGCCTGCGCTTTGTCACACCCAGTTCGACCGACGCGAAGGTGGTGCAATACACCATCCAGATCGTTCCCCGATTGCCTGAACCAACCCTGGTCACCGCCGTCCTGGTGGAGGAAGGCGCGCATGTGAAGAAGGGCCAGACGCTGTTCCAGTTCGACCGGACGGTCTACGAGTCCAAGGTCCATCAGCTTGAGGCGGAACTCGCCGAGGCGAAACAGAACGTCAAGGTGCTCGAGGCTGACGTCGCGCTGGCGGAAAGTGAAAAGGCTTCGGCGCAGGCGATGCTGGTCTACGCGGAGTATCGCAAGAATGCCGCCAAGACGCTCCAGCGCGAGACGTTCGGGACCGTGCTCGAGGCGGACCAATGGACCGCCGAGGCGGGCCGGGACCAAGCCGCAGTGGGCGAGACCGACGCCAAGCTCAAGCGCGCCCTCTTGAAGCTGGAGTCCGAAGTCGGCGGCGTGAATACCAGGGTCGCCTCGTTCGAGGCGCAGCTTCAGGAGGCACGATACTACCTGGACAACACCACCCTGGTCGCGCCGGAAGACGGACGCATCGTCAATTTGCAGGTGCGTCCCGGCATGGTCTCCGGCATCTATCGCATCGGCGGGATCGCGGCGTTCATCGTGGACAGCGACCGCTACGTGCTGGCGACGTACTTCCAGGAGAACCTGAAATATGTGCGCGACGGACAGCCCGTCGAGGTCGCGCTCGATCCCTATCCGGGCCAGATCTTCAAGGGTATCGTCGGCCAGATCTGGCGGGCCAATGCGGCGGGCCAGTATCTGCCGAGTGATGTGCTGCCGGCCTTCGACGCAGCAGATCCGCACCAGGCGCTGGGTCAGTTCGCAGTGCAGATCCACCTCGACGGCGATGATCAGGAGAAGTTCCCCATCGGCGCGCACGGCGTGGCGGCGATCTATACCGGCGGCGGCGGGTTCGCCGCCTTGCGCAAGATTTCCATCCGGGCACATGCTTGGCTGAACTGGCTGTATCCTCTGAACGTTTGATCGCCTTAACGAAAGCCGGCCCGGATGCTCGCGGCGACCCTCGACTTTATCAGAACCCACCTGCTGACGACGCCGGTGCTGGCCAAGTTTGCGCTTGGCCTGTTCATGATCTCGACCATCCCTCGCCTGTGCCGCCGCATTCACGTGCCGGAGGTCGTCGGGCTGTTGCTCGGCGGGGTCGTCGTCGGGCCACATGTGCTCGGTTTCTTCGGCCCGGAACATCCCATCGCCGACTTCCTGGCCGAGATCGGCAAGCTGTTGCTGATGTTCTTTGCCGGCCTGGAAATCGACCTGGCGCTGTTTCGCCGCGCCCGCAACCGGTCCGTCATCTTCGGGATCGCCACGACAACCCTGCCGCTGGTGCTGGGCACCGCGGCCGGCCTCCTGTTCGGCTACGCGATCGTGCCGGCGGTGGTCATCGGGTCGCTGCTGGCGTCGCATACCCTGCTCGGCCTGGGGATCATTCAGCGGCTCGGGCTACAGCGCCTGGAGCCGATCACCGTTGCCATCGGCGCGACGGTGATGTCCGACACGCTCTCGCTGGTGGTGTTCGCGGTTTGCGTGTCGATCTTCACCACGGGCTTTTCGGTTTCCGGCCTGGCGTCGCTGGTGCTCCAGATCGTCGGTTACATCGTGTTGGTGCTGTTCGGTCTCAGCCGGTTTGGCGCCTACGTCCTGCATCGGGTTGAGAACGACGAGGATACGTTTTTCCTGCTGATGCTCGGCTTCATGATCGTCTCCGGAATGTTGGCCGAAGCGATCCAGTTGCCGGGCATCGTCGGCGCGTTCCTGGCCGGGCTTGCCGTCAACGCATCGGCCCGCGACAAGCCGGCGAGCGCCAAGCTTCACTTCCTGGGCCGGTCGCTGTTCATCCCGATCTTCTTCTGCGTCACCGGCTTCCTCATCGACCCGGTCACGTTCGTCCGTGACGCGATCACGAATTTTCCGATCGTCGCCGGCATTATCGCGGCCCTGCTGATTGGCAAGGGGATCGCCGCAGCCGTCGTCGGCCGCGCCTTTGCCTATACGCGGGACGAGCAGTTGACGGTTTGGTCCCTAACCCTGCCCCAGGTCGCAGCGACGCTTGCCGCGACGCTGGTGGCCTACAGCACGCGCGATGCCGGCGGCCACCGCCTGCTGGATGACCGCATGCTGAACGCGGTGCTGGTTTTGATGCTAACGACGTCCATCCTGGGACCGGTGCTGACCGAGCTTTTCGCCAAGCGTCTGGTGGTAGGCGCTCGTGACCCGACGCCCCTGGCTTCGGCAGGCCCCGGTTAGTGCGATGTCCGGTACCGGTTCGTTCGACGGTGAACCAGTCAGCCGAACAGCCGCCGAACGGCCCACGCGGCTCCGGCAATCAACGCCAGCATGCCAAACGCAGCGATCATGCTGCCATCGGTCAGCCAGAGCGTCAGCAGGAACCCGACGACAGCGGCGATCACCGCATACTTGTTTTCTATCAGCATCCGAAAAATCCTCTCGTCGGGTCGGCGTCTCATTCCGATATATCAACGTAACTGCTGGGCGTTACCGGTCCCTATCCTCTCATGGGCTGATTTGTCGCCTTGGCAGCCAAAGCACAGTCAGCCCCGATCGCGGCTACATTCAGCGACCCGTTCTCACCGGCGACGGCGTGTAGCGGGCTTATAGCATCTCGATCAGGATTTCCTCCCGGCCGAGGCTCAGGACAACGCCTGTTTGAGTTCCTGTCAGATGCAGGACCACACCCGCACGGTTGCGCAGCCACAGATCGCTTGTGCTCGATCGGTCCAAGCCGGCCCCGCCCGTGCTTTGCGTGTAAAGCCCTGCAAAGTCGGAGATATTTTGGTGTGCCTCCCCCAGCGCTGTGATTTCACACGGTAAGGCCCCCCATTTTCGGCTGATTTTGACCTGGACCGGTGCTTCGTTGCGCCATTGTCGGGTTTATGGCGCGTTAACATGGCGCACAACGTGGAATGCACGCCATGTTCCGGATCAGGCCGCCATATTGCACGCCATAAACACGGCCGCTATCCGGGGGGTCAACGTGGCGTGCAATACAGCACAGGCCGCCTTGAACGCCCCTGGTGGCGACGGGATCGGAACCGAAAACCCCGGGGGGCAACCTGGCGTGCAATACGCTACCGAATAAAATCGCAGCGGTGCGGGAGGCACACCAAGACCCGCAACATCCTGCGCTATCTACATGACGAGCCGCTCCGCCTGCGCATCCAGACCCAACTCAACCGTGGCGAGGCCCGTCATGGCTTGGCCAGATGGCTGTTCTTCGCTGACCAGGGTGAGT
>Ga0326728_10011784_pt1 | contig 19778 bp, 15 predicted proteins | sample MB3enrmetagenome_FD_207602 | JGI IMG/M metagenome (GOLD analysis project Ga0326728, IMG submission 207602) | Lab enriched peat soil microbial communities from McLean, Ithaca, NY, United States - MB31MN | ecosystem: Environmental > Terrestrial > Soil > Wetlands > Peat | place: USA: New York... | reverse complement strand
CAAAGAGCAGATTGAACAACAGCTCAAACAGGTGTTAAATGCAAAGCAAGCTCGGTAAGCTCAATCGTGAGTCAACGATCCGGAGAACCTTTCACCGTTCGGTAAGGTCTTCCCATGAGTCAACGCGTGGCTTCAAAATCGGGAACGGCATCGGGAGGCGGATCCTCCCGGCTGCGCTCGGTATGGTTTATGGCAATACGCCCCGCCGCGGGCATCACGATGAAATAATCCTGCTTGTCACTGCTTGTTAGTTTGATGTCTTTGTTCTGATTCGCCGGAGTCGGAATCAGGCTGGCAACATTCGTCCCTGCAAAAACGGTTTCATCGAGCAGCGTTTGCAAAGCAGCGACAGGAAAATTGCGCGGTTGCCAAGACCATTTGAAAGTCGGCAACTCTTTGGGCAACCGCGCCAGCTTCGCAGCCGGAATCTTGTTTACCAACTCAAATTTGGATTGAGGGAGCGGCGCTCCCTCCATCGGCATTCCCAAACGCGCTTGCGCATTGCAAGCTGCTTCACTCAGCAACAGCAAAAAGATAACCCTCGTCATGGATACACCTGTTGTTCATCCAAGTAAATATCCGGTTTGGGAAACTTGCACCGTCACAACGGGCGGCGTCAATGTTGCCTGGTCCACGCTTTGAACACGATAAAATCGCATTGGCTGGAACCGTGGTGGAAGAATGCGAGGAATCCACAGCGGGTCGCCAACATCCATCCACTCGGCATTTGTGCCTTTTGAAGCGCAATTGGCGTCACGAATAATCCACTGCAAGCCCTGCGGGCCGACATCCAAGAGTGAATCTGCCGACCACACCTGATAGACAGTGCCGGCTTGGCTGTTCCAAGAAATTTTGGCAGTTTGGTCAGCGGCGATGATTGGCGGCTGAATTATGATGTTGGTCTGAGAGTGACCGCGGAGCGCGGCAATCAGGGTGATCGCCGCAATGATTCCTTTCGTGATAGTTCTCATATCTTTTTCTCCCGAAAGTTTTTATTTCAGCACACGTTTCCCAATTGAGTCGGCCCGCCGAGCTTTTTTTCGGACTTCGACTCATGTTCGCTTCTATGCTGAATGAGCACTATGATACTCACCGTTTTTTGGCAATGGCTCACCATCAGTTGCTGCCACGAGTTGCTTTGGTGAATGAGCAGGGTCCTCGGAAATTGGTGTTTGTGCATTTTGACCGGCAATTTCCCATGATATTTTTGCCGGCTCAAATTGCCGTGGCAAATTCCGCCAGGGCATCGGGCGCTTGATCCGGACCAAAACCGATCAGGGGATCATTGTGGTGCTGGACAACCGGATATTGACCAAAAGATACGGGCAGGCCTTCCTGGACTCCACCCCCAAATGCCCCTTGGAAATCGTCTAACGCAAGACTTTGGCATCGCAATTGCTTTGGCAAGGTTTCGGGCTTCGTTGCCTTTGCAAGGGGTCCCTTCCGAATGGCGGTTGAACAAGGCATTTCGATCATAACATGTTGATTCGCAACGCCTTGGATACAAATGGACGAGGCGGTCTGGAGGAAAAATGACCTGCTGTTTCCCCCTTGTTCCCATTAATCCAGGGGCGGCCCGTCCCGGCGCTGGTTCTTGCGCCCCCTTTTTGACCGGTGGCCCCTAAAATATTCCAAAATATTTTAAAATAACCGCTTGACATTCCCCGACGGATGGTGTTTTATCGAGGATAAAGACAACGTTTGATTGTCCGGTGGCTCGTTAAAATATTTTAAAATGACCGCTTGACATTTTCGGACGAATGGTGTTGAATTACGCGTAAATAGACAACCTTTAGAAACGAAACCTGATAAAAATATGAAAACTCATGCAAAGCCAATTGTCGCTCTGGCCACTGGAGTGATTTTACTGTGCGGTGTAGTCTGCCAAACCGTTCAAGCTCAACTTGTGCTTGGACCGCTCACACCGGGTGGACCGGCCGACACGGGCACATCCATCCTGGCCGATTCATCTGGGAGCGGACCCACATCGCCCGAATCGCTCACTGTTACGTGGGCGGTTTCCGAGAATGTCGCCGACGTTTACACTTACGCCTATCAGGTTTACAATCCCCCTGGCGATGTCCTGCTCGGCGGGCCCGATGCTGGACAGGCTGAAATCGTGGACTCTTTTTCGGTTCTTTTCGACACCACGGATCCGTCTCTTTACATACCGGGTACCCAATCCGCTGGCTCAGGTAATCAGGTTAATGGCACCAGCGGACTTTTTTGGACTTTTCCCGCCGTCAATCCAGGCGGTTTGAGTCCGGGGCTGTCCTTTGAATCACTGGAGCCGCCGACGTCGGGTAATGCGAATGCGCAGGACGGAAATCCGCCTTCTCCGTGGTCTTCAAGTCCCTCTGGTCAGGAAGTGCCCGTTCCAATCCCTGAACCGGCGAGCATGACCCTGCTGGCCCTGTCAGCATTGTCGCTCCTCATGCGCAAGGGACAGAAAACCAGTTAGTCACGGTTGAATTAGAATTACGGCAAGGACGCCCGCGTTGATTTCAAGGCCAAACCATGGCGCACACGGCCCTTAAACGGGCCGAATATCGAAGACGCCAATGTCCCATGAGAAATGTCCTGTACACGTTGCTCTTGGGAGCTTTCATCCAAGGGCCAGCGGTCTGGGCGCAAACCAACCCCGCCCTGAGCTTGCAGTTATATGCCGGGCTGACGATCACTGGACCAGTGGGGAGCAATTATGCGGTGCAATATGCCACGAACTTGTCTCAGACGAACAACTGGCAAACGCTGACCAACCTGACGCTGCCCTACAGCCCGTATCTCTGGGTGGATACCAGCACTCCGGCGACGGCGCAGCGCCTTTACCAGGTGGAAGAGTCCGCCGGCCCCAGCCAGCCCGATGCGCCTTCCGGCATGGCGTTGGTTCCCGCCGGTTGGTTCCTGATGGGGGACAGTGTGGATGGCGACAGCGACGCTCCCACCAGCACGGTTTATGTAAGCGCGTTTTACATGGACACGAACCTGGTCTCTTACAGCCTCTGGCTGCAGGTGTATCAATGGGCCAAGACCAACGGCTACAGCTTTGACTTCCCCCCTGCCGGGGCTGGGAGCAATTATCCAGTGCAGACCGTTGATTGGTATGACGCGGTGAGATGGTGCAATGCGCGGTCGCAGATGGCCGGCCTGACGCCGGTGTATTACACGGATATGAACTTGACGCAGATTTTTAAGACTAATGAAGCTGCTGTGTACGCCAACTGGACGGTGGCCGGGTATCGGTTGCCGACGGAGGCGGAGTGGGAGAAGGCGGCGCGGGGAGGATTGTCCTATATGCGTTATCCGTGGGGCAACTTGATTTCCGAAAGCCAGGCAAACTACTATGGGGATCCCTACACTAACGGCTCCGGTTACACCTATGATTCGGGGCCGGCAGGCAATAATCAGGCATTCAATTCCGGCGGGGGTTTTTTGCTTGCGACTTTCACGAGTCCGGTGGGGTACTTTGCGCCCAACGGCTATGGCCTCAATGACATGGCGGGGAACGTGTTCGAGTGGTGCTGGGATTGGTATGGGCCGTATGCCAGCGGCCCGCAGACCAATCCTCTCGGCGCGACGTCCGGCGCGTCCCGCGTCTGTCGCGGCGGCAGTTGGATCCACTTCGCGTCCTACTGCCGGACGGCGTACCGCGGCTGCAACTCCCCGAACTTCGGGGACACCGAGCTTGGCTTCCGGACTGTCCTGCCCCAGAGTCAGTAACGGGAGACAAAGAGCGGCGGGCTGGGTCCTTTCACCCATTCTCAGCGGGAGCATGGAATAATCAGCCCGCTCTTGAAAAGTTTGCGGACTGTTTCCACTCCTTTGGACGCGGGCTTATTTCTTTGCCCTCTTCGCTTTCTTCTCTTCCAAGGCGGCCTGCGCCGCAGCCAGCCGCGCAATGGGAACGCGGAAGGGCGAGCAACTGACGTAGTCCAAACCGATGCGATGGCAAAACTTCACGCTGGATGGATCGCCGCCATGTTCGCCGCAGATGCCCAGCTCGATGTCGGGCCGGGTCTTGCGGCCCAAGGCGACGGCCATCTTCATGAGTTGACCCACGCCAATCTGGTCAATGGTGGCAAAGGGATTTTGTTTGATGATTTCCGCTTCCGCATAGGGTTGCAGGAACAACCCGGAATCGTCCCGGCTCATGCCCAGTGTCGTCTGGGTCAGATCGTTGGTGCCGAAACTGAAGAACTGGGCGTCTTGGGCGATTTCGTCGGCGACCAGGCAGCCGCGGGGAATTTCAATCATCGTGCCAACCAGGTATTTGATCTTGGTCTTCTGTTCCTGCTGCACTTGTTCGGCGACGCGATGGACGACGGCCAACTGATTCTGCAACTCCTTGGGAAAGCCCACCAGCACGATCATGATCTCCGGCTTGACGGGGATGCCTTCCCTTTGCACCAGGGCGGCCGCTTCGAAGATGGCGCGGGTTTGCATCTCGGTGATTTCCGGGTGAACGATGCCCAGGCGGCAGCCGCGCAAGCCGAGCATCGGGTTGAATTCATGCAGTTCCTTGACCCGCCTCTGAATCTTCTCCACCGGCACGCCCATCTTGGCGGCGAGATCTTTCTGCGCCTCGGCCTCGTGGGGCAGAAACTCGTGCAGCGGCGGATCCAGCGTTCGGATGATCGTCGGCAACCCCTTCAATTCCCGGAAGATGCCCGCGAAATCGTTGCGTTGGTAGGGAAGCAGCTTGGCCAGGGCCTTTTTCCGGTCCTCCAGATTGTCGGCCAGGATCATTTCGCGCATGGCGTCAATGCGGTTGCCCTCGAAGAACATGTGTTCGGTGCGGCACAGGCCGATGCCAACCGCCCCGAAGGCAATGGCGTTGGCCGCCTGGTCGGGCGAATCGGCGTTGGTGCGGACATGCATGCGCGTGGCCTTGTCGCACCATTTCATCAATTGATTGTAGTATTGGAAGGTGCGGCTTTCCTTGGGTTCCAACGTCTTGTCAATCAGCACCTGGATGACTTCCGACGGCGCGGTCTTGAGTTCGCCCGGATAGACTTCCCCAACCGTGCCGTCAATCGAAAGGAAATCCCCTTCTTTGAGAATCTGGCCGCCGGCGCTCATTTGTTTGGCTTGATAGTCCACCTGCAACGCGCTGGCGCCGCAAACGCAGACCTTGCCCATTTGCCGCGCCACCAGGGCGGCGTGCGAACTGACGCCGCCCCGAGCCGTCAAAATGCCTTCGGCCGCGATCATGCCGCGCAGGTCTTCCGGGGAAGTTTCCACGCGGACGAGCAACACCTTTTCCCCGCGGCGCGCGGCTTCAGCGGCCCGGTCGGCATTGAAATAAATCCGGCCGGTGGCCGCCCCCGGACCGGCGGGCAAACCTCTGGCGATGCACTTGGCGGCCTTGACGGCCGCGCGGTCGAAAACCGGCGCCAGCACTTGGTCCAACTGCTCGGCCGGCACCCGTTGCACGGCCTCTTCCCAAGTGATCAACCCCTCCTTCTCCATTTCGACCGCGAAGCGGATGGCGGCCAGACCGGTGCGTTTGCCGTTGCGCGTCTGGAGCATGAAGACCTTGCCGTCTTCTATGGTGAACTCGAAATCCTGCACGTCGCGGAAATGGCTCTCCAGAATTTTGCGCACCCGTTCCAATTCCGCCGCCGCCTCAGGCATGATTTTGATCAATTCGGCCACCGGCTTGGGCGTCCGAACGCCCGCCACCACGTCTTCGCCCTGCGCGTTGATGAGGAATTCGCCGTAAAACACCTTTTCGCCAGTGGCCGGGTCGCGCGTGAACGCCACCCCGGAACCGGAGCGCTCGCCCGTATTGCCAAAGACCATGGATTGGACATTGACCGCCGTGCCCCATTCGGAGGGAATATTATATTTGCGGCGATACACTATGGCGCGATCATTCATCCAGGAACCAAAAACAGCGCCGACGGCCCCTTTGAGTTGCTCCCAGGGATCGGTCGGAAACTCCTGGCCCGTCCGCTCCTTGACCAGCGCCTTGAAACGGAGGACCAGTTCTTTGAGGCCATTGGCGTCAATCTGCGTGTCTTCGACGTGCTGTTGGCCGGGAAAAAGTTCCCCTTTGAGCTTCTCGATCACCACTTCAAAAGGTTCGTGGTCTTCGCCGGCGCTTTTCTGCACCCCCATGACCACGTCGCCATACATTTGGATAAAGCGGCGATAGCAATCCCAGGCAAAACGGGGATTGCCACTGGCCTTTTCCAGCGCCAGGACGGTCTGGTCATTGAGGCCGAGATTCAAAATCGTGTCCATCATGCCGGGCATCGAATCCCGCGCCCCGGAGCGGACGGCGACCAGCAACGGCTTTTCCACGTCCCCAAAGCGCTTGCCCAGAATTTTCTCGGTGTTGGCGATGGCCTCCTTGACGGTGGCCCACAATTCCTTTGGATAACTTCGTTTGTGCGCGTAATAATGGGTGCAGACCTCGGTGGTGATGGTGAAGCCGGGAGGGACCGGCAGTCCGATGCGGGTCATTTCGGCCAGATTGGCCCCTTTGCCGCCCAGCAAAGGTTTCATGCTGCCATCGCCGTCGGCTTTTTTATTGCCGAACAGATACACATGTTTTTGGGGCTTTAATGATGTTTTTGCCATAAAAATTGATCCTGGTAGTCTCGCGGGTTTGGCGAGTTCCTAACCGCCGGACTTTAACAAATGCCGGGGCACAGTCAATCGCCGTTTGTTGTGAATCCCTGGCCAAAAATTGCGCCCACTTCTTGCCGGCGTGGCGGCGGGTCGGCAGACCGCCGCATTCAGGGCGCATTTCACTTTTTTGGGTGGCAGTTTCTGGCTCCTAATCTTAATCTTAATCCTAATCTTAATCCTTATGAATCGCTGCTTCGACCATGAAAAATCAGGAGATTAAGATTACGATTAGGATTAAGATTAAGAGCGCCCGCCGTGCCCTCTGTCGCGGCCTCTGGGCCTTGCTCATCCTGACCGCCTGCCACAAACAGTCCCTCCCCGCGCCGCCGCCGCCACAAACTTTCCTCGTCAACGGCTTGGTCAAGGAGTTGGAGTTGGACGGCAAAACCGTCGTCATCCAGCGCGAGGCCGTCTCCAATTACATGGCCGCCATGACCATGCCCTTCCAAGTCCGTGACCCGAAAGAGTTGCGCGGCTTGAAACCCGGCGATGCCATTTCCTTTCCATTTCATTCGATCCCAAAAACGACACGCCGCAACGCCTGCTCAGTTACGCCAAAAGCGCCCATTACGATCCCGCCCACTGGAGTTTTCTCACCGGCGACCCGGTCCGGATCAGCGAGCTGGCCGATCAATTCGGCGAGAATTTTTGGCCTGAAAACGGCGGCATCAGCCACAATCTTCGCACCGTGGTCGTGGATGCGCGCGGCCGGGTGCGAAAGATATTCCAGGGCAACAAGTGGACCAGCGCCGATTTGGTCCAAGAAATGGTCCAGGCAGAATGAAGAAGTAAGAATTAAGAAATCAGGGAATCGGTGGGCTGAGACTCCGTCGAACCCTGGCTTTTTCTTCACTTCTTAATTCATAATTCATACTTCTTAATTTCCCTCACGTAACCTTTCCCTTCCAACACGTCAGGCATCTGTGGCATGATTTGTCCAGATTCTGATGACCGCTGAGCCGACACAACCGACGTCGTGCCCGCCCCCGCAGGAAGCGCCGGGTGAGGATTTCCGCACGACGCGGTGGACGCAGGTCAGCCGGGCCAAAGCCGACTCGCCGGAGGGCCGCCGCGCCCTGGCCGAACTGTGCGACGCCTACTACGAACCGGTGGCCGCATTCCTCCGCTGTGAGTTGCGCGATGCGGATGCCGCGCGCGAACTGACGCACGACTTCTTCGCCAACATGCTCGCGGGCGGGGCCATCGCCCGCGCCGACCAGGAGCGCGGACGGTTCCGTTCCTATCTGCTCGGCGCGGTGAAGCATTTTCTCTCGCACCACCGCGAGGCGGCGCGCCGGCTCAAACGCGGCGGCGGCGTGGAAGACATCTCCCTCAATGAAACCGATGCCGGCGAGGCTCGTTCGGTGCCGGATGCCAGCGTGTTGCCGCCCGACGCGGCCTTCGACAGGCAATGGGCGCTGACGGTGGTGGCGCGCGCGCTGGATGCGCTCCGGCGCGAATGTGTGGCTGAGGGTCGCGCGGCTTTTTTCGAGCAAGTCAAACCGTGGCTGACCGGCGAGGCCGCGCGCGGCGACCAGACGGCTCTGGCCGCCAGTGGCGGCAGGAACGCCAACGCGCTCAAGGTTGCGGTGCATCGGTTGAAGCGGCGCTTCCGCCAGTTGCTCAAGGCGGAAGTTGCCGGCACGCTTGATGACCCCGGCCTCGTCGAGGCGGAGATGCGCGCTTTGTTCGCGGCCTTGGGAAGTTGAGGAAGAATTTGGTAACCAAACCGCGCCATCACGTCAGGACACTGGTATGAGCGAATCAACTGCATCCTCGAACTCCTGCCCAAAGTGCGGCGCGACGCTGCCTTCGGCGGCGACGGCCGGCCTGTGCCCGCGCTGTCTGATGGCCGGGGCCATGGCGCCAACGCAGACCGGCGCAGAGCCGGCCGGGGCGGGGAAAACGCTCGCGCCCGATGAGCTTGCGCCCCATTTTCCGCAGTTGGAAATCCTCGAATGTCTCGGACGCGGCGGCATGGGTGTCGTTTACAAGGCGCGGCAAAAAACCTTGAACCGCTTCGTCGCCCTCAAACTGCTCGCGCCGGAGCGGGTGCGCGACGCGAAGTTTGCCGAACGCTTCACCCGCGAGGCGCAGGCCTTGGCGGCCTTGAATCATCCGAACATCGTCACCATTTACGACTTCGGCCAGGCGGGCGGATTTTATTTCCTGCTCATGGAATTTGTGGATGGTGTGAATTTGCGCCAGCTTTTGCGCGCCCGAAAGTTCACGCCGGAGGAGGCGCTGGCCATCGTCCCGCCCCTGTGCGACGCGCTCCAATTCGCCCACGACCGGGGCATCGTCCACCGCGACATCAAACCGGAGAACCTGCTGCTTGACAAGGACGGCCGCGTGAAGGTGGCCGACTTTGGCATCGCCAAGATGCTGGGCGCGGCCAATGGCGGCGGCCCTGCCGGTGAATCCGCCGCGCCGGAAAACGCCACCCAAACCACTGTCGGAACCCCCGGTTACAGCGCGCCCGAACAGAAGGCCGATCCGCAGCGCGTGGACAGCCGCGCCGATATTTATTCGCTCGGCGTGGTCTTCTACGAAATGCTCACCGGCGAACTGCCCGGCGCACGCCTCGAACCGCCCTCCCGAAAAGTTCATATTGACGTGCGGCTGGATGAAGTGGTCCTGCGCGCGTTGGAACAGAACCCCGAACTCCGCTACCAGCAGGTCAGCGAAGTCAAGACGATGGTGGAAACGATTGCCTCGACCCCGGCCGGAACAGCTATGCCCGTCGCTCGCAGTCCCTGGGGCAGCCAGGGTCTGGACTACCGGTCCAAGGCGATGCTCTTCGGCCTGCCCCTGTTGCATGTGACTTCCGGCTTTGACCCGCAAACCGGCCGGGTGCGTGTCGCCAAGGGGATCATTGCCATTGGGGACAAGGCGCAAGGCGTCGTGGCTTTCGGCGGCCTGGCGATGGGTGGCTTCGCCTTTGGGGGGCTGGCCATCGGTGTCGTTGCCTTTGGCGGTGCGGCCCTCGGCCTCGTCGCCTTTGGTGGATTGGCCATTGCACTGATTGCGGCGCTCGGTGGTGCGGCCATCGCGCCCATCGCCATCGGCGGCGGGGCGATTGGTTATCTGGCTTTCGGCGGTGGAACCATCGGAGCAAATGTATGGGGCGCCGCGTCGAAAAACCCGGCCGCCGGGCGGTTCTTTCTCCCGTGGGCAAAGGTGCTCCTGGCAAACATCCAGTGGATCGTCCTAATCTTTGTTGTCTTGGTCGTGGGAATTGGTGTGGGCGTGCCGCTGTGGCTGCGCAGGCGCGTGTTGAAAATGGGGGGCGCCAGCCTCCCGCCTGCCCATCCCGGCGTCGCGTCCGCTTCAGCCGCAAACCAATCCGCCATCAACCAAGCGGAGTGGCAAAACCCAAATAATTGGAGTTTTGGATTTTACTTCAGCAAACGGGATTCCCGGAAACTATGGGTGCCCAGGCGCCTTCCAGGTTTTGGCTGGACCATCAATTTGGGCCGCTGGCAGGGTGCAGCGTGTTTGATGGCAATCATCATTCTCGTTCCGCTCATTTGCGTCTTCACGATTTTGCGTTCCCATTACCCTGAGCCAGCGGTTCAAAATCAAGTCGCCGTGATGCCCGTGCTGGCAACTCCCGCATACAGCGGCAACATCGCGGTTCGTCTGACGTGTCTCGGTTCGGTTGACTCATCCAATTCAGTCCTTTTTTCCATCGCTCAAGATTATGTCCAGGAGGTGGTTAAACGGTTTGATGCCGGCCAAGTGTTGACGGTGGAAGCTGAGGATCGTGCAGGCAGGACGTTCGGCCATGGCTCCTTGCGGGGGGTGGACAATCAAATCGACCCAGCCACCGGCACCCTCAAATGCACGGCCACGCTTGTTCCGGACGGAGACCATTTGATGATGCGCGGCTTGTTCTTGAATATCCATCTGACGTTGGAAGTGAAGCATGGGGTAACACTCGTGCCGGCCGAAGCGATTCGGCACGACACGGAGGGATTGTTCGTTTGGGCGATTCAACCAGATCAAACGGTGAGCCGCCGGCCCGTGCAGGCGGGAGCGATGGACGGAGCAAAGGTTGAGATTCAGCGCGGTGTGTCGCCAGGAGAACTTGTGGTCATCGCACCGGTGAACAACTTGCGCGAGGGCCGGAAGATTCATTACAAGTTGGCGCAAACAAAAACTCCTGTCACCCCTCAATCCTCCGAATAAAACACCCTGGCCTCCAGCCACTCCAGCCAGGGCAACAAGTGGACCAGCGCCGAATTGATCCGGGAAATGGTCTAGGCAGAATGAAGAAGAAGTAAAAATACGGTAGGGCGAAACTCCGTCGAGCCCTGACCAGTCTTTTCGGACTTTAGCGGGCCAGGTCAGGGCTCGACGGAGTCTCGCCCCACCATGCAATGAGGGGTGATGTTTCTTAATTCTGCCTTCTTACTTCTTAAATCTCTCCGCGACATAATTCCAATTGATGACGTTGAACCAGGCGGCAATGTAATCGGACCGGCGATTCTGATACTTCAAATAATACGCGTGCTCCCAAACGTCCAGGCCGAGCAAAGGTTCTTTGCCGGCGCTGATGGGCGAGTCCTGATTCGGAGTGGCTTCGATTTTCAAATCGCCGCCGTCCGTAACAAGCCAGGCCCAGCCGCTCCCAAACTGACCCGCCGCCGCCTTCGCAAATTGGGTCTTGAACGCGCCGAAGCCGCCGAACTTTTTATCAATCGCTTTGGACAATTCGCCGGAGGGTTCGCCGCCGCCATTCTTTTCCATCATTGGCCAGAACAGCGAGTGGTTGTAATGGCCGCCGCCGTTGTTGCGCACGGCGGTGCGAATTTTCTCAGGAACGGCGCTCAAGTCCTTGAGCAAATCCCCAACCGGCTTCTTTCCCAGATCAGGATATTCGGCAACGGCTTTGTTTAGATTCGCCACATAAGCGGCATGATGTTTGTCGTGATGGATTTGCATCGTCCGGGCGTCAATATGCGGTTCCAGGGCATCGAACGCATAGGGCAGCGGCGGCAGCGTGTAGGGGCCGCCGGGGGCGCTGGTGGGGGCCGGGCTTGGAGCCGGTTGAGCGTCCGCCATGCGCAGGGACGGGGCCGCCGCGCAAGCAACCGAGGCCAGCGCGGTTGTTTTCAAAGCTTGTCTTCGAGTCATCATAAGAATTCCTTTCATTTGCATTACTTTACGAGATTTCAATCCAGGCGCAACACAATCCTGACCGTTGGCGGCCGAACGGCGAAATTTCGTCATTGGCTCATTTGGTCCTTGATTCGTCATTCGGATTTCGTCATTCGTCATTTTTTAGTTGGCCTTTTCCTAATCCTAATCCTAATCTTAATCCTAATCCTGATCTTAACAGTTGACTCTAATCGATTTCATTTTGAATATTGTCGGATTGCTGCTCTGGCTCAACTGGCGGGCCGCCGAGTTGCCGGTCGGGGGCCGGCCCGGAACCTCCCTCCTTTCGACCCTTCGTCCCGCCGGGCCGCCGCGGCCGCGCTATTATTATTGGGCGGGTTTGCCCGTTCTGCTGGCGGCGCGGGCGGTTTTTTATTGGCAGGCGGGCCAGCCGGTTCATTGGAATTCACAAATTCCTCTCGGTCCAACCACCTTGGCCTTTCGCAGCGATTTGCCGGGGCGCATGCTTCTGTTTTCGGTCTTGAGCTTCGCCGTGGCCCTGGGGATTTTTTATCTCTGGCTCCTGTTGCTCTCCTGCGTCAATGCGCAGGTTCCCGACGCCGACCCGGTCCAGCGCCTGGTGCGCCTCTGGCTGGGCAGGCTGGAACGGTGGCCGGGCGCGATCAAGCTGCTCCTGCCGCTGGCCGTCACCGTGCTGGTCTGGAGTCTGCTCCATCCGCTGCTGGCCCGGCTCAACATGGTGCCCGCCAACGCCCCGGGCCGCTTGCTGGCCCAGGGGGCGGTAATCGGGTTGTCGGCCTACCTGACACTCAAGTACCTGGTCATCGCCTTTTTGATATTGTGCCTGTTCAACAGCTACGTTTATCTGGGAGAATTCCCCCTCTGGAACTTTGTCGATGCGACGACGCGGCGGCTGTTGTATCCGTTGCAAAAGCTGCCCCTTCGCGTGTGGAAAATCGATTTTGCCCCCGTTCTCTCCATTATTCTGGTTCTGCTGGCGGCCGAGTACGCGCAGCGCGGCTTGGCCCATCTCTATCAAAAACTGTTGTAGCGGCGCCTCGGCAGAGTGCCGCAGCCTGCCCGCCGTAGCCTTGGCGGAGGAGGCTCACCGGTTTTCTTTCGAAAGCCGCAAATGTGGCGCTTGGGGGGACCCGTTTATACTGATCCTCTCTTGGCCAATCCAACGTTGCAGGTTATGGCAATAATGGCCTGAAAGCCTGTATGCGGTAAAACCCCGGGGCATTGGTGTCGTAAAAGCCCGTACTGTGCCACCCCAGCGTCCAGTTAATGAGCGTATCCGTGAACGGTTGAGTGGGACTGCCGAGCACGGGGGCCCGCTGAATGTAATAGCAGCGGGTCGGCACAGCACTCCACGACATGAGGTTATAGCCCGTCGCATCCCTCGTGAAGTTGGTGATGCGCAGGCAATCGTTGGGGTTGTTCGGATCCGTGCCGGCAAGGTAGTCCTGCCCGATGGTCATGCCTTTGCCCGTTGGGTCGGCATTGGCATTGACATTGGTGGTGCCAAAGTAAGTCAGCAGCCAGGCGATGGGCAGGCCGTCGGGCGCCAAAACCCCGGGCCAGATCGTGTCCGTTTGCACATACGCGTAGGCGTTGGCCAGGCTGATCCAGCCGCAATTGGCGCTCCACACATAGCCGCTCATCGCGCCTGTCACCATATTTACGGCGGGCGCGCCGGTGCTTTCGAAATTGACCCAGCCAATGTTCGCCCCGTAAGCGTACCCGCGCAAGTTGCCCAACCCGTCCTGATTCACGCCATAATCGTTCGCGGAAAGATTTTGATAATAAATGCCGTTGGTGGGCGAGCCGCTGCCCAGATTGATCCACCCGGCGTTGGCCGAATAAATATAGCCGGAGCAGACGTAAGCGCCAATGACCGCGCCGGTGGCGGTTTCCCCGGTCCCGCCGGACCAATCCATCCAGCCGATGTTCGCGCCGTAGGCGTACTTGTTGACAGGGTCAATGGTGGTAGCGGCTTCGCTGCAAACGAGCGGGCCGGCTGCGAGCATGAGTGCTAATAGTTTTTTCATAATTCAAAGTCATTTAAAAGGGAAGAGATTAAACTTCATGGTTGTCTGAAACCGGCTGGAAAACTCTTCCAGCCGGGCCGGTGATTTCACCCGGAATGATGGGCTTTCACCATGGGCGTTTTCGGGGCCTTTCAGTACGAGAAATTGCCCCAAGGATCGGGATTCATGAAATTCCCGCCCGGCGGCGGAACAAAGATCGTCGCGTTCTCGGTGCCGCCCGCAGCCGGATTCAGGCTGTAGTTCACCCCATTGGCGTGCGCGCTGTTGCGAATCACCAGGTCCGCGGTGGACCCGCTGCAGTCAATGCCGGCAACTTTGTTGGTCGTCACCGAGTTGCCGTCAATGCGGTTGCCATCCCCGGCCAGACCTACATAGATGCCGTCGTTGCCGTTGCCATCGCAAGTGTTGCCCACAACCTGGGAATGCAAACTGACGACGATGCCATTGAAATGGTTGGAACTGGCCGTGCAGTCTTTGACCGCGCTGCCGTATTGCACCACGATGCCGTGGTTCATGTTCGTCCGCACCGTGCAGCCCAGGACGGAACCGCCGCAGATGGTTTCAATCCCGTCGTAGGCATTCCCACTGGCGACGCAGCCGCTGACGGCGCTGCCGTTGCCGACAAAAATGCCATCGCCCGGACCGTTGCCCGTGGCCGTGTTCAACGAAGCGCTGCAATCGGTGACTTTTGACTCATCCCCGGTGACGATGCCATAGTTCATGTTGTTGTTGGCGACGCAACTGACTACCACGGAACCCGCGCCGGTGCTGATGCCTGGCCCGGAGTTGGCTTGCGCCACGCACGCTTTGACCGCGCAGTGGTTGCCCACCCAGATGGCAGGCATGCCAACCTGGTAGGAACAATTTGACTGCACCATGCATTCGCTGACAAGGGAGCCGTCACCGATCTGCAACGCGCTGCGTCCGATGGTGGACACGCGCAGCTCTTCCAGCTTGCTGTTCCTCGTCAAGGCAGCCGACACCCCCTCGCCGGACCACAGCGCGATTGAGCCGTTGAGCACCGCCAAGTCCACTTGCGGCCCGGGCGCGAGGATGGCGGGTAAATTCCCGCCGAACTGCCCTGCGCCAATGATGGCGAACCCGCGCAGGTCAATCGTGACGTGGTCGGCCGCCACCGTGATGTTAGATGGCCCCCCAAGGCTAACCAGATTCGTGGTGAGGTAATACGACCCGGCGCTGGAGATGACGTAAGGCAGCGCCGAGATGGGCGTGCGCGGCTCGACTTGTGTGAGTGTTTTCATCGTCGGGGCGGGCGCGCCGGGCGGAGTCAGCGCCCCCTGGCCAAAGGCAACCGGCGCCAGCGCGGTGATGAACAATGCGGCGCTCGTGAGGACGCACCTGAGGATTAATTGCGTTTTCATAATTTTACTTTTTTTAGATTTTTAGTTTCGATCAAGGCATGTTATACTTGTGGGAGAGGTTCTGTTTCCAACAGTGTTACGGCGCGCTGACGGAGACGCGGTAAAAGCGCGCCGTGGAATTCGTTGCGCCGCCAGAATCGGTAAAGACAAGCTCGCTGCCGTTCCCCGCCTGCGAGCCATCAGGAGTCCAAATGGCCGGACTGAGAGACGAACTCCACTGTAGTTGATAGGTATGACCAACGGCTGACGGGATCCGCACGGTCACGTCTGCGCCGGAAACGGCCGCGTGGGAGATACTAACGCTGCTCGCATCCAACAGGGTGCCGTTGTTGATAAAGGAGCCGTCCAACTTCAGCGAACCGTTGATCACGTCAATGGTGCCGTTGTTGACCAGTATGTCACTGACTTCGATGGTGCTGCCGTTGGTGGCACGGATTGTGCCGTTGTTGGTAACCGCATACTCACATGACACTGTGCCGCCGCAGTCGGCAAGCCATGTGCCGCCCGGATCCACATTGACGAACCCCTCAATGTTCCCACAGCCGGAGAGCGTCGCGTTGTTGCAGACACGCAGCAGTCCCCCGCCGAAGTTTTGCTCGCCGCCTTGCATGACAAACTGGGCCGTCCTGCTGCCGTCGCCTATGGAAAAAGGCGGAATGAGGTACGCACTTTGCGCGAGAATCGTGCCCGCCGGAAAGGATACAATGCCGTTCGGTCCCTGATCCAGAGTGGTCGCTGACAGAGTTCCGCCGGCGACGAGCACTGTTCCTGCCGAAGTATTGTCGCCACCAGGCACGATTATTTCTCCGGTGGAGACGGTGCCATTGGACACGACCAGTGTCCCGGTGCCATAGAAGCCCACATATAAATATGCATTGGTGGCGACGGTCAACTGTCCGCCCGTGACGCAGACCATCCCGGTCGATCCACTCGCGCCGATGTGTAGAATAGAGGCCGAGACATTGCCGCCGTTCATGGTTAGTGTCCCGGATCTCCCCGCCGCCGAACCCGAGCGGATGTAGCCGGCCTGCCAGAGGCCGCCGTTCATTGTGAAGTTGCCGCTGCCGGATTGGCCGATTTCGGTGGTGGCGTTCGTCGTGACGAGCAAGCCGTCGTCCATTTGCGCAATGCCACTCACTGTGAAGTAACCACCGGAGACGCTGTCCACGCGCGTCGTGGATAGGCAGGAAATCCACAATTTGCCGCCCGAATTGATGTCCAACTCGTTCAGGACCTCAAACGGGCCATCCGTCAGCGTGAAGGGGGGATAACCAGTCACGACGTACCCGATGGAAAGAGTATTGGTGACGCCTGGCGGCGCGCCCAGCGCGAGATTGCTCATCGTCAAGGTGTTGCTCGGTATATATGAATGCACAACGACAAGGGACGGACTGGTATTCGTCAGGTAGATCCAGGAGTAGCTGGAATTCGGGGCGTGCCCGTCAGACCAGTTGCCGTCTTGTTGCCAATAATAGTTGCCGTTGCCCCCGGTCCAACTGTTCACGCTTCCGGCTTGGACACCGACACAGGTGAGCAGATTGACCGAGGCAAGGATTGGAATAAGAATAAACGATAGTTGTTTCATTTTCTTAATTATTTCTTCTGCATGGTTGCGCGTTTCGTCCACGCAGGAACGATGCCAGAAAGTGAAGTCCGTCGAAAAACGCTTGATTCAGAAATAGTTATGACTTTTTAATGTCCGCCCTTCGAAGGCGGACCACTTGCTTTGTGCCAAATTGGCAGCCTCGACACTGCCATTTTGGCCGATGCAGCTTATTGTCGCCGTTTGGCCGATACAGCGGACATTCCAGATCAGCGCGCCACTGGCCGCCCGCAAAAAGCGAGGCAACTTCATGGCCGGCCAAGTTATTCAAGAGCCAGCCTTTGGCGACGCGAAAACACCCTCGATGGCGTTGAGCAATTGCGGCGTCAGAGGCGGCGTCCCGCCGCCAGGGCCACCGCTGGTCGGGACGGCCGGACAACCCGCCGCCGGGACGGCTGCGCTACGCGAAGCATTCACACTCCCGAACGTGGCTGAAATCACCGGCAAATTCGGCGGCGCAGACAAACTCCGCAACGCGGTTAACAAATTGCAATACCTGCTTTATGCTGCCTAACATATGAGAACATACCATCGTAGCAGGTTTGGCCACCGACGAAGCGATAGTGAGTTCGCTTCGCCTTCATGAGTCAACTTTGGAGCAACTTCGTGCCAACTGAAAAAGGAATGAATTAACTTCACAGCCATCCCATAACAAAAAGTCGTCGCGCTAACCCGTTGATGTTCAAGGAGCGTTGGCGACTTTGGGCCAAATCGTGTTCTGGAATGTGGGTGGGTTCCGACGGCATCCCATTCGTGGTCTTATTGCGGCGCTTGTGCTGTCCCATAGGTTCGCAGGTCATAGGAAGCCGGGGAAATAGGCTTGTTCGGGCCGGGCTAGGTTCCGAAAACTGCCACCGGCTGTCCCATAGCAGGCCAGTAACTTGAGCAAATCAAGTTTCTCCCACAGGGCCGCGCGCAAAATCGTGAACAGCCGGGTGAAGCTATGCGCCCATTGGGAAAGGTAGCTCAGGTAGCGCAGCAGCACATAGGTCAACAGTGCCGTCCACACCTGCCAGCGCGCCGCGTTGGCGTTGTGGCCCAGAAAATCCGCCAACTGCAAGGTTTGCTTGATTTGTTTGCAGAACACTTCGGTCTGCCAGCGGCAACGATAGAGGTCGGCCACACTGCGCGGACTCCATTCCAGGTTGTTGGTCAGGAAGGTCATTGCCCGTTCCACTCCGTCGATCTCGACCAGGGCCACGACCCGGCGCATCAACTCCGGGGCCGGTTTGTTTTCGTTGCTCAGGACGATCACTTCGTCCCGCAAAATCTTCGGGTCTTTGCAAACCGGCATCTTTCGCACCACCTCGCAGGCCATGTTCTCTTTGGCCCGCGTCACCCAAAACACCCCGCGCTCCTCCAAGTCCCGCAAGTGGCCAAAGTCCACATAACCCTTGTCAAACAAGGCGATTTCGCCACTCTTCAAGTCCGCGCACAGTTCGCGCGCCCGCTGGTTGTCGTGCTCGGCGGCGGTGTCCACCACCACAAAACCGGGCCGCAGACTCTGCAGGTTCAAGCGCATGTGGGTTTTGGCGGCGGCTTTGCGCCGGCGATGCTTGGCCCAGTCCAGGCAGTTAGCCACCAGTTCCATTGTCGTGCTGTCAATGACATGAATCGGCACCTTGAAACGAAAGGCGGGGCCGCGACGATTTCCTGCCGCAAAGCCGGGCGTCTGGTCCTTCAGATGCTCCAAGACCCGCCAAAAGAGCTTTTCGGCCATCTTCGGCGAACGCTCCCGGTTGGCATGGGACAGCCCGTTGCGGCTGGGCGGAGTGGCCCCGCGCACGGTGGACAGCGGCCCGGAATGCAGTTGGAGGGAGTCGCACAAGTCGTTGAGCCCGATGCAATGACTCAGTTGAGCGTCCAGCAAACCGACCGTGTGACTCCAAGGACTGAAACTGCGCGACTTATCCGTTACACCTGTCTCCCGCGCTATTTTGGCGACCTCGCGCTCAGGAATGAGATTGCAAATCTGACGCAAAACATTAAACCGGTGTCGTGTTGGCTTGATTCTTTTGTTTTTCATGCCTGCCTTGTGGCAGGTTCAAATCGTCAAGCCAACACTTTTTTCAATTTCCTGTGGGATGGCTGTGTAGCAAAAATGATTTCCACATCATTATCATTGACTGGCCCCGTTACATAAAGGGGTCTCACAATTGATAATCCTATAAAGGGGTCAACATCTTGCTGATCTAGGCTCATAAAGCCCTCCGGTTGACGGATGGTTCGGCCCCCCGGCCGTCAACGCGATTCGTCCGATGATATGAAGGCCCCCGGATATTGCAGACGAATCTGTCGCGCCACACCAAGAGAATGCCGCGCCCCGCCCGCTCTGTCCACCCCCAAATCCGCCTTCGCCGCATCCCCCTTTATGCTGCTTTCAATTTCCCCGATTTCAGCGCTTTATGTCAATAATAATGTAAGCGGTTTTTGCAGGCGCCTTTCTGACAATAATTGTGACTTTTCAAAATGTTGAAAATTTCACGGTTTTCAGTGTTCTTGTAAATACTAGCTTCACCCGTCTTTTGCAAACACCTTGCTGACAACTGGTTGTGACTTTGCAAAATGCGGAAATTTTCACTGTTTTTTTCGGGGCGGGTTTTCTTGGGAATTTCAAAGATGGACTTCGGGTTTTTTCCGGCGCTTCAAAATCAAAGGCAAAACCCGCGAAGGATTTTGTCCCACATCCCCGACAAACAAATCACGCCCCGATGATTTGGCGCGCGGCCCGCAGGAGCGCATCAATCTCCGCGTCGGTTCCAATGGTGATGCGCAAGAAATCCTTCGTGGCCGGGGAATTGAACCAGCGGACCAGCACGCGCTTCCCGCGCCATTTTTGCAGCCAAACTTCGGCGGGAAATGCAGGCGGACGCGCAAAAACAAAGTTGGCCTGGCTCGGCAGGACGTTGAATCCCAAGTTCTCCAGCTCCCGGGTCAAACGCCGGCGCGTGGCAATGATCCGCCGGAAATTGGCGCGGTAGT
>Ga0326728_10011783_pt1 | contig 19778 bp, 17 predicted proteins | sample MB3enrmetagenome_FD_207602 | JGI IMG/M metagenome (GOLD analysis project Ga0326728, IMG submission 207602) | Lab enriched peat soil microbial communities from McLean, Ithaca, NY, United States - MB31MN | ecosystem: Environmental > Terrestrial > Soil > Wetlands > Peat | place: USA: New York... | reverse complement strand
TCCAGGGCAGTGGCGTTGGTGATCAAGACAATTTTGAAGAACGGAAAGCCGCCGAGCGCCCGGACATGAATCACTTCCTGCAAGGCTTCGGCAAAATTCGGCGCCAAGGTCGGTTCGCCGTCGCCGCTCAACGCGACATGGCGCAACTGCAACAGCTCGACCGGCAACGACTGATATTGCGGACGTTCATGCAACCGGCTTTGCAGGACGTAGGTGAGTGTCCGCTGAAGTTCGGCGGCCATGACGCCCACGTCCAGGATCGTTTCCACGGGCGGTGTGCGGCGGTCCACTTCACAATACAGGCAGTCAAAGTTGCACAGCTTGTCGGGGTTCATGTTCACGCCCAACGACAACCCGCGCGCCCGTGACGAGATGACCACATAGACAAACCGGTTGCCGAGAAAGTCACGCGGCCGGTCAAACGCGGCTTCGCGCGCCGGGGTGTGATTTTTCCTTTCCGGATGTCCGGTTCCCGTCAGGGTTCTGGCATTTGATGGTTCCACAATTCTCACGAGGCACTCTAAGACCGGGCTTGGCCGCGCACTACACGGTTATTGTCATAATTTCGCCATACTTTGCAGGAATTAATGGCGAGGTTTAGCGGAACGATTCGCCTAACGTGTTTTACCCGTTCCATTTCGCGAATCTTGGCAAAGAAAGAACATCTTTTGGGAATCTAGCCCGGTTGATTGTTTGTGGAAATATTTTGAGTTAAACTGATGGCATGAATGCGATAAAAAATGATCGGGCGGCTTGGCTGAAAGCTGGCAACGCAGTCTGCTCCAATCCGCCGATTCGCGCGCCAGCCAAGGCGTGGCGGCTGGTCTTGCTGGGCGCGCCGGGTGTTGGCAAGGGCACGCAGGCGGAATTGTTGTCCGAGCGGCTGGGCGCCTGCCAGTTGTCCACCGGCGACATTTTCCGCGCGGCCAAATGCCTTGGGGAAGGTGAACGTTCCCCCGCTCTGGAGGCCGCGTTGCATTATATGGTTCGTGGTGATTTAGTGCCTGATGAAACCGTGCTGGGAATTGTGCGCGAGCGAGCGCGCTGCCTGCGTTGCTGCGGCGGGTTCCTGCTGGACGGCTTTCCGCGCACCGTCGCCCAAGCTGAGGCCCTGGAAGTCCTCCTGAAAAAGGAAAATGTGCCGTTGACCGCCGTGCTCAATTACGAGATGCCGCTCGACCAGATTGTCGCCCGGCTGTCGGGCCGCCGCACCTGTCCCAAATGCAAAGCGGTCTATCACACCATCAACCGGCCCCCGCGCGTGCCGGGCATCTGTGACCATTGCGGCGCGGAGCTGATTCAGCGCGAAGACGACCGGCCCGAATCCGTCCGCGTGCGAATGGAGACCTACGAAAAAAACACCCGGCCGTTGATTGATTTCTACAAAAAACGCGGATTGCTGGTGACGATCAACGCGGATGCTCCGGCCGAAGAAGTCTATCAGCGCACCATGGAGACGGTTGACGCTTCCGTCTCTCACTAACAAATCCTTGGTAACTGCTCGCCGCTGGGCATGTCGAGAATCCGGTTCGCGCCAATGGCGCTTTTTAGCGTGACGAGCGGCGTATCACTTTTGGCAACTTTACCGATGGATGCCGCGCCTGAGCCTGTTGCATGGCCACGCATGATTTTCAACGCGCGTTCCGCATCCATGCCCGCAACAAACGCAACAAACCGGCCTTCGCACGCCACGTGCAGCGGGTCAAGCCCGAGTATTTCGCAGGCGGCATGAACGTCTTCGCGCACGGGAACGGATTTTTCGGCGATTTCGATGCGCACCCTTGCGGCTTCGGCGATTTCGTTGAGCGCGCTGGCCAGGCCGCCGCGGGTCAGGTCGCGCAGACAGTGAATTTCAATCCCAGCCCCGAGCAATTCCAAAACAACCTCGTGAACGGGCGCGGAATCGCTTGCGATGGCGCTCTCGAATTGCAGTCCTTCGCGCACAGCCATGATGGCCATGCCGTGCCGGCCCAAATCGCCGCTCACCAGCACGGCGTCGCCGGCCTGAACGCTTTGCGGCACGATGTTCTGCTCGTGTTCGACGATACCGACGCCAGCGGTGTTGAGGAACAGGCCGTCGCCCTTGCCCTTGTCCACCACCTTGGTGTCGCCGGTGATGATTTGCACGCCGCAACGTTGCGCCGCGTCGCGCATCGAACAAACAACCCGCCAGAGCGTGTCCATCGGCAAACCTTCCTCAATGATGAACGCGGCACTGAGGTAAAGCGGTCGCGCCCCGCTCATGGCCAAGTCATTCACCGTCCCGTGCACGGCCAGCGAACCGATGTCGCCACCCGGAAAAAACAGCGGCCGCACGACATAGGAATCCGTCGTGAAGGCAAGCTTTTTACCGGTCAAATCCACCACCGCCGAATCGTGCTGCATTTCGAGCAGCGGATTGCGGAACGCCGCCAAGAACATCTTGCCGATGAGCTGGTGCATCAGCCGACCGCCGCCGCCGTGTGCCAGTAACACGTGCGGATATTGCGAGATGGGAATCGGACAGGCGGGAGTGAAGTCCATAAAAATTCAGAAAAGAAAACATTCAACATTCAACAGCCAACGTCCAACACCGAATGATTTACATTTGGCGCTCTCTGAAAAATTGGACGTTCGAAGTTGAAGGTTGGTTGTTGAATGTTTCTTCACGATTGATTCAGTTACGTCTCCGATAGCGATAATATGCCGCGCACGCGCCTTCGCTCGACACCATCGTCGCGCCCAGCGGATGTTCCGGCGTGCATTTCGTGCCAAAAGCGGAGCATTCATGCGGTTTCTTCAGACCTTGCAGCACCAGACCGCTGATGCACTCGGCCGGTTCCTCGACGCGATGTTCCGCCACGCCGAATTTTCCTTCCGCGTCGAACGCCGCGTAAGCCTCGCTCAAACCCAGTCCGCTCCGCGGAATTTCGCCCACGCCGCGCCATTTGCGCGGGACGACCTTGAAAACCTTCCGAATCAATTCCTGCGCAGCCCGGTTGCCTTCGCGACGCACCGACCGGGTGTACTGGTTTTCAACCTCCGCCCGGCCGGACTCGAGTTGTTGTACGACCATCAGCACGCCCTGCAAGATATCCAGCGGCTCAAAGCCGGTCACGACAATCGGCACGTGGTATTTCGCCGCGATGGGCGGGTATTCCTCGTAACCCATCACCGTGCAGACGTGCCCGGCGGCTAGAAAACCCTGCACCCGGCAGTTCGGCGACGACAGCAACGCCTCCATCGCCGGCGGCACCAGCACATGGGAAATGAGCATCGAGAAATTTCTCAGGCCCTTTTGCGCGGCCTGAAAAACCGCCATCGCCGTCGCCGGCGCAGTGGTTTCAAAACCAACGCCAAAAAAAACCACCTGTTTGGCCGGGTTTTGTTCCGCGATTTTCACGGCATCGAGTGGTGAATAAACCATGCGCACGTCGCCGCCCCTGGCTTTGACCGCCAGCAAATCCGTGGTACTCCCCGGTACGCGCAGCATGTCGCCGAACGAGGTGAAGATAACATCGGGCCGTGCAGCGATGTTGAGCGCCTTGTCTACTATTTCGAGCGGTGTCACGCATACCGGACAGCCCGGCCCGTGGATGAGTGTGATTTGTTTTGGCAACAGTTCGTCAATGCCAAACTTGACGATGGCATGCGTCTGGCCGCCGCAGACCTCCATGATGTTCCAGGGCCGGGTCGTGAGCCGATGAATCTCCTGTGCGAATTGCTGCGCACGTTCGCCGTCACGATATTCGTCGAGGTATTTCACGGCCCGTCCCCCTTCAACTCGCCCAATTCCTCCATCTGTTTCAAGTAATCGAAGACCTTGTGCGCCTCATCTTCGTCCACCTTGCTGAGCGCGAAGCCGACGTGGACGATGACGTAATCACCGACCTTGGCCTCCGGCACATAGGCGAGACTGGCTTCCTTGAAAATGCCGCCGAAGTTGATTTTGCCCATGCGCGTGAGCGGGTCATCGCCGCTGATGCTCTCAATCTTTCCTGGAATGGCCAGACACATGTTCTTTCAATCTAACCGCTTATGCGCCGCGCGGCAATGACTTGCCCCAAGGCAATCCCGCCATCGTTCGGCGGCACACGCTGATGCCAATACGGACGAAAACCTTCCGCCTGCAACCGTCGTACCGCGTGCTCCGTCAGATAACGATTTTGAAAACAACCGCCCGAAAGCACCACGCGTGCTTCATCAATTTGTCTGGCGACCGCAACGATAGCTTCGACGAGCGCGTTGTGAAACTTGGCGGAAATGAGACCAATGGGAACATTGTGCCGGATGTCGGTGAGAATGGTCTCAATGGTCGGCTGCCAGTCGAGAACACGTGATGCGTGTTGCGTGATGCGTGATGAAGCGTCGGCGACTTTGCTGGCATTTTCAATCGGCAATCGGCAATCGGCAATCGGCAATGGATAGGCTTCGTCGGTCTCGATTCCGTCGAGCGCGAATTCCAGTTCCATCGCGGCTTGACCCTCGAATCGCATCTGCTGGCGGAGATTGACGAGCGACGCAACGGCGTCGAACAACCGGCCCATGCTCGTCGTCACCGGTGAATTCAATTTCTTCGCCAGCATCGTTTTCAGTGCGGCCAGTTCCATGGCGGAAAATGCGGCGATCGACGCCAGTTTTCTCTGTTTGAAAACCTGGTCGCTTAAAATTTCGTAGAGCAATCCGATGGCGGAGCGGCGCGGTTCCTTGACCGCCTGGTCGCCACCGGGCAATCGGAACGGGCGCAAATGCGCAATGTGCTCGATGTCTCTGTCGGTAACGAGGAAAAATTCACCGCCCCAGATTGTACCGTCGAGGCCGTAACCGGTGCCGTCCCACGAAACCCCGAGCGCGGGCAGCACGAGTTCATTTTCCGCCATGCAAGATAGGACATGGGCGATGTGGTGCTGGACACCGACGTGGCACAGACCTCCGGTCTGTGTTTTGTACACAGGCTGGGACGCCTGTGCCACAAGTTCTTTCGCATACTTTGTCGAGAGATAATCCGGGTGCAAATCGGCGGCGACGCTATGAGGCTTGGCGTCGTAAAGTTTTTCAAAATCCGCAATGACGCGGCGAAACACGTGATTTGCCTGTTCGGTTTCCAAATCGCCAATGTGCTGGCTGACGAAAACCTGATTGCCGACCGAAAGCGCCACGGTGTTTTTCAGGTGCGCGCCAACGGCTAGAATTTCTTTCGGAGGGCGGAGCTCCGCGACGCCCTGATTATTGGGGCTCGCAGAGCTCGCCCCTCCGATTATGATCGGCAGCGGCGCGTAGCCGCGCGCCCGGCGCAAAACCATCTCGCGATCCAGCATGACGCGCACGATGGAATCGTCCACGTGCCGGACAATGGGGCGGTTGTGGACGAGGAAGACATCGGCGATGCCGCCGAGGCGTTCGAGCGCTTCGCGTTCATCCGTGCAAATGGGTTCATCACTCAGGTTGCCGCTGGTGGCTACGACGGGAAATCCAAGTTCGGCCAGCAGCAGATGATGTAACGGCGTGTAGGGTAGCATCGCGCCGAGGTATGGATTACCGGGAGCCACGGAATTGCCGATTGCCGATTGCCGATTGCCAATTTTTTTGAGCAGGATGATAGGTGATTCAGGTGAGCGGAGAAGGCGTTCTTCAAGCGGGGAAACTTCGCATTCGGCCTTGATGCTTTCCAGCGACGGGAACATCAGCGCAAAGGGCTTTTCCTCGCGACCCTTGCGCTTGCGCAAGAGCCGGATGGCTTTGTCGTTGCGCGCATCCACCATCAAATGAAACCCGCCCAGCCCCTTGACCGCGACAATCTTCCCGGCACGAATCGCCGCAGCGGCGGCGAGCAAGGCGTCGTGGTTCGTAGGACAGGCGCCCCGCCTGTCTCCATTTTTATTGAAGTCAGAGACAGGTTGAAAGCCTGTCCCACCTTGCCACAATTCCAGATGCGGCCCGCAGACCGGGCAGGCGTTAGGCTGCGCGTGAAAGCGGCGGTCGCGCGGATCATCGTATTCGGCCTGGCACTGCGGGCACATCGTGAACGACTTCATCGAGGTGTTCGCGCGGTCGTAAGGCAGGGATTCGATGATGCTGAAACGCGGGCCGCAATTCGTGCAGTTGGTGAACGGGTAGCGGTATCTGCGATTTTGCGGATCGAAAATCTCGCGCAAGCATTCCGGGCAGGTGGCAATGTCCGGGAACACGAGCGCGGTTTTGTCACCGCCGGTTTCGCTTTCGCGGATTTCAAACTCCTTGAAACCAACCGCGTCGAGCCAGGAAGCTTCGAGGCTTTGAATGAAACTGCGCGGAGGTTTTTCGCCTTCAATCCGGAGCAAGAATTTTTCCAATGTTGCTTGTGAGCCTTCAACTTCAATGAAAACGCCCTGTGTTGAATTGTTGACCCAGCCAGTGAGATGAAGTTCGGTAGCGAGGCGGAAGACGAACGGACGAAAACCGACTCCTTGCACCGCGCCGCGAACGACCAGTTTCAGCCGCAATCGGCCGGGCGCGGCGGGCTTCATATCACTTCTCGATTTCAAAGCCTTCGAGGACCATGTCGGTGGAATTCACGGCCTTGAGATCCAGCGAATCACACTTGGGGCAAACGTCGGGCAGATGGTCCGTCTCGAATTGATGCCCGCATTTTGTGCAGCGCACGAGCGGCGCCACCTGCGTCAACGCGAGCGTGGCGTCCTTGACGAGGTTACTCTCTTTTTTGACGACCTCGAAGCTGAACTGCACGTGCTCACCGCTGTGGCTGGTGAGCGGGTTGAAACGAATTTTGATGAGTTTGACACGTTTGGCGCCTTGCGCGGCGGCCTGCTTTTCAACCGTGTCAACGATGGCGCGAACGAGATGAACTTCGTGCATAAAATGGTTTTGCAGTCTGCCATCAGGTTTCGTGCCGGTCAATGCGCGAAGGTTGGAGATGGTGGGCTGTTGAGGTTGGTAGGGACGACCTGCTGGTCATCTGTGGCCGCGCAGCAGCGCGGCCCTACCATCCAAATTGTGAATCAAAATTTAATGGCAGCCGGCGAGCGCACGAATCTTTTCCAGCGCGGTTTCGTAACCCCGGCGGGCCAACGGTGAAAGCTCTTCGCCGAAGCCAAGGTTTTCGACGGGGATAGTCAACCACCAGGCCGGCGGACAACGACCAAAAAGCTGTTTTGCGAACGCGAGCAACGTGCGCGGGTCCGCGGCGTGGGCCATAAGTTGCGCGCCGTCGGCGGGTTCAAGTTGGCGCATCTGGACTTCAGTGGCGGCATCCACAGCGGCGTCCACGAAAACCACCGCGTGCGCCTCGGAAATTGGTTCCGCGAGTTCGGGCGCGAGTTGATGGCGCACAAGGGCAACCACACCGGGCAGGCCCAGTTCGGCGACCGCGGCGGCGACCTTCGCCCCCACGCCATCATCGCTGCGCAATGTATTACCGTAACCGATGACCAGAAAATCGGCGCCGGCGGTTTGACGGGAATTTCCGCTCACGCGGAAAAACTAGACCATTGGCGCTGAAAAACCAGCGGGGAAACGGACCAACAGACCGTTTCCCCGCCGGGCACAACTCGGAGGAAAAATTATCCGCGCGCGAGTTCGTCCAACACCTGGCCGTCCGGGGCGACGAGTTGCACGTGCAACGGCATCTGGCCGACGGCATGCGTCGAGCAACTCAGACACGGGTCGTAGCAGCGGATGGCGGCTTCGACGCGGTTGAGCATGCCTTCCTGCAACTGGTTTCCCTTCACATACTTTTTCGCGACGGACAGGACGGAGCGGTTCATCGCCAGGTTGTTGTGGCCGGTGGCGACAATCAGGTTGACCTTTTCGATGCGGCCGTTCCCGTCCACCCAGTAATGGTGGAACAACGTGCCGCGCGGGGCTTCAATCACACCCACGCCCTGTTCGTTAACCGGCCTCGCGGTGACCATGATGTCCGTGCTGCATATGTCCGGGTCGTCGAGCAATTGCTGGGTGCGTTCGAGCGCATAGAGAATTTCAATCAGCCGCGCCCAATGATAGTAAAACGAACTACGCCGGACCGGATTACGCCCGTCTTTCCACTCACGCAAGGCGGCATTGGCCTGCGGCGTGGAAATCTTGCTCGCGAGATTCAACCGGGCCAGCGGGCCGACGCGATACATTCCGGCCGGATAGCCCAGCCATTTGATGAACGGGAATTTGAGATAAGACCACGGCTCGGTCGCCTCGGCGATGACCTCCAGGTAATTGGCCGGCGGAACCTGGTCCTCGACGATTTTGCCGTTCTGGTCGGTGAACCGCAAGTTGCCGTCGTAATGTTCCAGCGCGCCGTCGGGCTGGACGAGGCCCATGTAATTGGAATCGAAACTGGCGAACGTCTCGACTTCGTCGTGGTGCGCCTCCTGATATTTCTTGAGCAGGTCGAGCGCGAACTTTGCCTGGGCAAACGCCTCGGGCAGGCCCTTGCGCATTTCATCACGCTCGGCAACGGTGAGCGCCTTGTTGACGCCGCCGGGTATGGGAAAGTCCGGATGGATTTTGCGCCCGCCGGTAAACTTGATGATTTCCTGGCCGTATTTGCGCAGCCGCACGCCCTTGACGGCGATGTCGGGATGCTGCTGGATGAGACCGACGACATTGCGGATGGCCGGGTCGGCATCATAGCCCAGCAACAGATCGGGCGCGCTCAAATGGAAGAAGCTCAACGCGTGCGATTGCGTGAGCTGGCCCATGTGCAGCAGCTCGCGCAGCAGCTTCGCCGGACGCAGTATTGGCGCGCCCAACACGGCGTCGCACGCCTTGGCGCTGGCGAGCAAATGGCTCACCGGGCAGATGCCACAGATGCGCGCGGTAATTTGCGGCATCTCGGCAAAAAAACGGCCTTCGCAGAATTTTTCAAATCCCCGGAACTCGACCACGTGGAACTGCGTATCCGCCACGTTGCCCACCGCGTCGAGCTGGATGGTTATCTTCGCGTGTCCCTCGATGCGGGTGACGGGATTGATCGTAATGGTTCTGGTGCTGGTTTCAGTCATAACACAAATTCTTCTCGTTCCATTGCGGCATGCGACCGGCGAGCAACTCGGTGAGCACGTACCAAATGGTGTCGGCATCGGGCGGGCAGCCGGGAATGTGGGCGTCCACCTTCACGAATTCCTGGATGGGACGGACCCGGTTCAGCAATTTGGGCACGGCTGGAGGCCCGGGAATGTCGCCGACTTGCGTGCTCTCGGTCTCGACAAACCCGCGTGCCACGACCTCTTCCAGTTTGAACTGATTCCGCAGGGCGGGAATGTTGCCGGTGATGGCGCAATCGCCGAGCGCAACCAACACCTGGCAGCGCGCCCGCAGCGTGCGCAGTACGTGCTCCTGTTCCTCGTTGCAGACAGCACCCTCGACAATCCCCACGTCCACGTTGGGAATCTCCTTCACGTCCGTAATCGGGCTGGCGGTGATGTCCACCAGTTTGACGAGTTCAACCAGCCGCTCGTCCAGATCCAAAAACGACATGTGACAGCCGGAACAGCCGCCCAGCCACACTGTCGCCACTTTAACTTTGGGTTTATCGCTCATCGTTTCTCCATTGTGGTAGGGACGGCTCTCCGAGCCGTCCGCGGCGCGCTCGGAGAGCGCGCCCTACCGTAGTTTTTTTGCTCATACCAACGCTTTCAGAATTTCCAGGTCTTGGCGCGCCTCGCCGCGCGGCGGCAGCACCGCCTGCAACGGGAGTTCGCGCCCCTCAAAATTGGTGATGGTGCCCTGTTTCTCGCACCAGATGGTTGCCGGCAGCACGACCTTTGCGAGGCCGGTCAGCCGCGACTGGTAGGCCGCCTGCACGACGACGCAGTCAATCTCCTCCAGCAGCGCTCGCACATACCGCTCGTCCAGCAACCGCGCGCCGCCGTCCGGCTCGTCGCTGGCGACGATGTGCAAAAACTTCAGCGGTTTTGCGTCGAGCCACGGGCCGACTTCTTCAACCGGCTCGACGCCGCCCGCCGCCAACGTCAGGCTGTTGGGGCTGGTCGGCAGGGCAACCAACGTCGGCGCCGGGCCGGATGCTTTCCCTTCAAAAATTTTGACGAGCCGTTCGAGCACGGACACACCGATGGGCGTCATGGCGCCCGGCCCGTAAACCAGCACCGGCCGCTTGGCGTCCTTCAATTCCTCGGCCACGCGGTCCCAGAACTTGTGTTCAAGGCTGACGACGTTGGCGCAAATGGCGGCATACTGGTCGAGGTCGCTCTTGCGCGTGTGAAAAATGAGCAGTTTCGCCTTGCGCAGACGCACCGTGGTGCGGATTTTGGCCGCGACCACGCCTTGCGCGCGGCTGGGTTGCGCGCCGAGCACGATGATGGCGTCGGCATCGTGCAGCTTCGCCATGCTGTCCACGCTGCGATCGCCTTCGGCACAGAGGGCAGCTTCGTTTTGGGCTACGAACATCCCGATGCGTTCGAATTTCTTGAGCGTGGCAACGGTTTCGTTGTTCAAACGCGGTGAAACGAGCACGGCTTTCTGGGCGGGCTTGGCCTGTTTGACCGCCTCACGCACGACTTTGAGGGCTTCGTCCCAGGTAGCTGATTCCAGTTTTCCGTGCTTGCGGACCAGCGGTTGCAGGATGCGCTCGCGCGGTTCGGCCCAGGTTTCGTAACGGCCACGCACACACAGATGTCCCTGGTTGACCGGCGAATCGAAATCGCCGAAGACTTCGACGATGCGATTTTCCTTCGCATAAACCAGCAAGCCGCAGCCGACGGGACATTCGGCGCAGGTGGTGCGGACGGTCTGGCAGGTGCCCAGCTTGCCGCGAAACGCGGCGGCTTTGTCGAACAGCGCCCCGGTGGGGCAGGCCGAGACGCATGCGCCACAGTTCGTGCAGGTGTCCGAGGTGCCGAACGTCACGCCGAGGTCCACCACGACGCGGTTTTTCGCGCCGCGATTGGAAATGTCAAGTGTGTGGGTGCCTTCCATTTCCTCGCAGGTGCGCACGCAACGGGTGCACAGGATGCAGCGGTTGTGGTCGAGCGCGAGGTATTTGCCCGACAGGTCCACCGGCCAAGCCGGATAAAGATAGGGCAGGCTGATGGCGTCAATGCCGTGGCGGTAGCCCTGTTGCTGGAGTTCGCAATCGCCCTTGTTCATTACACAGAACGGGCAGATGTGATTGCGTTCGCTGAACAATAATTCCAGCGTGCTCCGGCGCAGTTTCTGGAGGTATTCATTGTTGGAGACGATTTCTTTGCCGTCCGGGGCCGGGGTCGAGCAGGCCGGCACGACCTTAGGGCTGCCGACAATCTGGACGATGCACATGCGGCAACCGCCCCACGGCGACAGATGTTTCAGGTAACAGAGCGTAGGGATGTTGATGCCGTTGGCCTGGGCGATTTGCAGGATCGTCTGGCCTTCCTGGCCGTCGCAGCGGCGGCCATCAATCGTCAACGTGATTTTCTTGGGAGTAATCATTTTTCCATCACAGGCTTTTTGGCCCGGGTTGAGCTAGTCGCCAGTTCCACCGGCACGGTCGCATGGCCATTCACGCCATTGGAAAGTTTTAGCACCGCATCGAATTTGCAGACGTCGAAGCACGCGCCGCAACGGATGCAGGCATCAGCCACAATGTAATACTTCTTTTGCCCGTCCCGTTTGAAAATGGTGTGGACCGGGCAACCCCGGAAGCACATCGAGCAGCCGACGCACTTTTCCTCGTCGATGCGGAACTCCAGCAATTCGCGGCAAACGCGGGCGGGACAACGTTTCTCCTCCACGTGCGCCAGGTATTCATCGCGGAAATAGCGCAATGTGGTGAGCACCGGGTTCGGCGCCGTCTGGCCCAACCCGCACAGGCTGGCATCGCGGACAACGCTCGCCAGCGATTCCAGCTTTTCAAGGTCGGCGAGCTCGGCTTCGCCGGCGCAAATCCGGTCCAGAATGTTGAGCATCTGGCGGGTGCCGACGCGGCAGGGCGGGCATTTGCCGCAGGATTCGTCGCAGCAGAATTCCATGAAAAACCGCGCCACGTCCACCATGCAGGAATCCTCGTCCATCACCACCATACCGCCCGAGCCCATGATGGAGCCGAGTTTTTGCAATGACTCATACTCCAATGGCTCGTCCAGGTGTTGTTCGGGGATGACGCCGCCGGACGGTCCGCCGGTTTGCACGGCCTTGAACTTTTTGCCTTGGGGAATGCCACCGCCGATGCCGAAGATGACTTCACGCAGCGTGGTGCCATACGGCACTTCCGCCAGGCCGGTGTTGCGGATCTTGCCGGCGAGCGCGAAGACCTTGGTGCCTTTCGTCTTTTCGGTGCCGAACTGGGCATACCATTTCGCGCCCTTCAAAATAATCGGTTTGATGGTGGCCCAGGTTTCGACGTTGTTGATGTTGGTCGGCTTGCCCCAGAGACCGCGTTGGGCCGGGAACGGCGGACGCGGCATCGGCTGGCCGCGTCGGCCTTCGATGCTGCGCATCAACGCGGTTTCTTCGCCGCACACAAACGCACCGGCGCCGATGCGGATTTCGATGTCAAAATCGAACCCGGCTTCGAACAGGTTCTTGCCGAGCAATCCGTGTTTGTAAGCCTGCTCGATGGCGACGTTCAGGCGTTTAATAGCCAACGGATACTCGGCGCGGATGTAGATGAACCCGCGATTGGCGCCCATCGCATAGGCGCCGATGGCCATGCCTTCGAGCACGCGGTGTGGGTCGCCTTCCAGCACGGCACGGTTCATGAACGCGCCGGGGTCGCCTTCGTCCGCATTGCAAATCACATATTTCGGTTTGGTCGGCGCCTTGGCCATCAACTCCCACTTCACGCCGGTCGGAAACCCCGCACCGCCGCGACCACGCAGGCCGCTAGCTTTGATTTCGGCGATGACCTGTTCGGGTTTCATCGAAGTGAGCACCTTGCCCAGTGCGGTGTAACCGTCGCGGGCGATGTATTCCTCGACGTTTTCCGCGTCTATCAGGCCGCAGTTTTCGAGGACAATTTTCTCCTGTTTGGCGAAGAAGCCGAAATCACGCTGGGTGGTAATGACATTGGCGGTGACGTCGTCCTTCGGTAACAGTTTCTTGTAAGGACGGCCCTTGATGAAGTGCTCCTCGACGAGTTGGGGCACGTCCAACGCCGTGACGCGTTGATAAAACGTCCCCTCCGGATGGACCAGCATCACCGGGCCGAGGTCGCACGGCCCCATGCAGCCGGTCTCGACGATTTTAATTTCCTGGTCGAGGCCGCGCTTTTTCAACTCGGTGGCCAGCACGTCTTTCAGCGCGTGGCCGCCGGAGCTGATGCAGCCGGCGCCGGCACAAACCAATATGTGAGTGCGAATCATCGTTAATCACTCCGGTTTCTTTTCTTTGCCAATGGCGAGGTTGTCCACCTTTTTGCCCTTCTCCAGGTGTTCGGCGACGATCTTTTTCGCCTTTTCGGTGTCCAGCCGGGCGTAGGTGGTTTTCTCTCCGCCGGCTTCTTCTACGCGAATGACCGGCTCGACGTCTTCCAGGCCGACTTCGCCGGCCACCCGCACCTCGACGTCCTCCAGTCCACGCTTCTCGATTTCGTCGAGCATGGTTTTCATTACTTCGCGCGCGCCGGCGGCGATGCCGCTGGTGCCCATGCTGACGACGACGCGGTATTTCTTGCTGCCTTCACGCAAAGCAACCTGCCGCTGCGCTTTCGCTTTCAATTTCTTGAGTTCTTCCAGGTTCATAATTCATTTTCTCCTCGCCGCCCCAAAGGCTTTCGGGACGGCTTTGCGCTTTTTTTTCTGCCAGTTCTTTGGAACTGAAATGGAAATGCTCCGTGTCGCTCAAATAATGGAGCTGCACGTCCACCGCCGGGTTGGCGGCGCACAGGGCCAGGATGGTCGCGTTCAAATCGCCCACCGGCGGGCGGTCCACGTGCGACAGCTTCATCGCAGCCGTGACGGTCGTGCCCACGCCCGGCGCGGAACGGACCTCGAACTTGCCGTCGCACATCTCCGCCGTCTGGCGCAGCAAAGCTAGGCCGAGGCCGATGGCCTTCTTGCGATGGCGCTTGGTGCTGACCGGCGCGGCCAGCACGCGCGCGAGCGTGGTTTCGTCCATGCCACGGCCATCGTCCTGGACGCGAATGGTCAGTTCATTCCGCCGGGCGTGTTCGGCGACCATGATTTGCACGGTGCGCGCGCCTGCGGTGAGCGAGTTCATCGCGATGTCCAGGACGTGCAATGACAGCTCTTCAAACATACTTCTTGAATTCCTTCCGGCAGAGGCCGGGGATTTTGTCCGGCGACAGCTTGCCGTAAACGTCGTCCCCGACGGCGATGGCCGGGGCCAAAGCGCAGGCACCAATGCAGCGCGCGCTGTTCAAGCTGAACAGATTGTCCTTGGTGGTCTCGCCCTGCTTGATGCCAAGCTGCTGTTCGAGCCGTTCCAGAATCGTTTTCGAGCCGCGCACGTGGCAGGACGTGCCTGTGCAAACCAGAATCTGGTGCTTGCCCCGCGGCACCATGGTAAAGAAATGGTAAAACGTGACCACGCCATAGACTTGCGACAACGGCAGTTTCAGCGCCGTGGCGACGTAACGCAGCACGTCGGCACTGAGGTAGCCAAACAGGTGTTGCGCGGCGTGCAACACTTGAATCAGCGCCGTCGGCTCGTAATGGTAGTGCTCAAGAGTCTGGTCGAGCGACGCGAAGCGGACGTCTCCGCTCGGATGCGTTGTCAGGCTTGGGGCAATGGTTTGTAATTCGCTCATCGGAGTCCTGCTTTCCATAGTTTGCCGGCCGTTTCGTAGGTGCTGAGCGGCGTGCTCAACAGCGAAATGCCCTTTTCCACAGCTTCGGCGATGATGGCGGCCTCGGGCTTGCGGCCGCAGGTGAACAAGATGGCGGCGATGTCTTTCATGGAGGCGACAGACAGGATGTTCCGATGGGTATGGATGGTGACCCACAACACGCCCGGTTGCGCATTCGCCAGCACATCACTGAGCAAATCGGAAATGTAACACCCGGTCAGCTCGACCTCGGTCAGGTCGGTCAATGGAGAGGCCTCGACCGCCGACAGGATGGACGGGAGTTTGGTGGCTGATTTCAGTTTCATAAAATATCCCCTGCTTTCTGCAGAAATACCGTCGCCTGCAATTGCGTGCCGCTCCCCAATTCCGACCGGATGGAAAACTTGTCGGCACAACGTTTGATGTTGGGCAGGCCCATGCCCGCGCCGAAACCGAGTTCGCGCGCCAGGGGGCCAGCAGTGGACCAACCTTCCTGCATGGCCAGATCCACGTTTTCAATCCCCGGGCCGCTGTCCACGGCCTTGATGCGGACCTTGTGGGCGTCAATGGTGACCGTGATGCGTCCGCCGAGCGAGTGGATGATGATGTTGGTTTCCGCCTCGTAGGCGATGATGGCGGCGCGGCGGCGGACATCCGGAGCAATCCCGCGGGCGCGCAATACCTCGCGCATGCGTTGGGAAATCTTGCCGGCGCTCTCGAAATCGCCCGACTTCACCTCTGCGTTGATGACAATGCGTTGCGCCTTTTCATCCGCGGCGCGCACGGCGGCCAGCGCGGCTTCCTTGGCAATGGCTTCCTCGGCGCGGCGTTCCAGATGATGCATCAGGCAAACGGTGATGTCGCCGGGTGTGATGATACCCACCAGCTGGTTGTTGGCATCCAGAACCGGGAAGCGGCCATAGCCATGCCGGTCGAATTCCGCCACGGCGCGGACCAGGGAGAAATGGTCGCGCAAGGTCACGATTTTGCGGCTCATCCACTTTTCCACCGGATCGTTGATGTAGCCGCCGTCCAGCGCGGTGATGATGTCTTCGATGCTGACAATGCCCACCAGCACGCCATCGGCCAGGATCGGCACACCGGAAATGCGATGGGCTTTCATCAGGTGCTGAATCGAGCGCAGCGTATCGGTTGGCGTGGCGGTAATGGGCGGGCTGGTCATCGCGTTCCGCACGCGCAGTTCAAAAACCAGCACTTGGGCGAAGGAAACCTGCCGCTGCTCACCCGCATTCAGGGTTTTTTCGACCGCGGGCGCGCGGGCCATCGGCTCTTCAAGATTGCCGGCCGGCAAAGTCTTTTCCGGCGTGATGGCCGGTCGGCGGGCCACCCCGGCCAGTCGCGCGCGCATGTGTTTAACCCGCTTGCCGTTGCCGGCGTGGTGCATCACCCGGTCGGCGGCCTTTTGTTTTTCATGTAGAAGAGTTGGTGGCATAAACTCAACCTGCCGTTTCCTAAGTTCAACAGACTACTGAACTTCTATAAAATATCCACTAAATCTAATGTAGTGGCCCCAAGCCACCGATTCTTCACGCAATTTGGTTTTGTGTGGACATTTTTTGCCGGAGGGAAATGACCGAAGATTTCTCACGCCCCAATAAAGACCATGTTTTTCCTGGCGGACCGGGTTTGGCAACAGCGACCAGCGCACAACGCGGCAGCACCACGGCGCGCCGTCAGAAAAAGTGAAGGTATTGCCAAGATATGTGGAGAGCCATCCAGTGGATGTGCAAAACTTAAGTGCGTAAGCGAGATTTATTTCTTTATTTCGCCGGTGAAAATCGCTCAAAATGACCAATTATAAATTTATGGCTAAAGCATCAATGATAGCGAAGAACGCGAAGTACGTCTATTTATTCGGGAACAAGCAGGCCGATGGCAACGGTTCCATGAAACCCTTGCTGGGTGGCAAAGGCGCCAACCTCGCCGAGATGTCCCGCATCAAGCTGCCGGTGCCGCCGGGCTTCACCATCACCACGGAAGTTTGCACTCACTACTACCAGAACAAGAGGACCTATCCGAAGGGCCTGGAAGCGGACGTCCGGGCCGGGGTGGCGTTCATCGAAAAAATCATGGGCACCAAATTCGGCGACCGGTCGGCAATGCCGCTGTTGGTTTCCGTCCGTTCCGGCGCACGCGATTCCATGCCCGGCATGATGGACACCATCCTGAATCTCGGCCTCAACGACGAAACCGTTCTTGCCCTCGTCAAAGCGACGAAGAACGAGCGGTTTGCCTGGGACTGCTACCGCCGGTTCATTCAGATGTACGGCGACGTCGTTATGGGCGTGCAAAAGGGCGCGGGCGAGGATCATGAACCATTCGAAGTGGTCATTCACAAACTGAAGCACGAGCGTTATCACGCCGACATCGAAGACACCAAGCTCACGGTGGGCGATCTCAAGGAAATGGTGCGGCGGTTCCAGGCGCTCATCAAGGAACGCACTGGCGGCCAAGCGTTTCCCCAGGACCCGTGGAAGCAACTCTGGGGGTCCATCGGGGCGGTGTTTGGGTCGTGGATGAACGACCGCGCCATCGTTTATCGCCGCAAATACAACATCCCGTCCGAATGGGGCACCGCCGTCAATGTCCAGGCGATGGTCTATGGCAACACCGGCGACAACTCCGGCTCCGGCGTGGCGTTCACGCGCGACCCGGCGACCGGCGAGAAAGTTTTCTACGGCGAATTTCTCATCAACGCGCAGGGTGAAGACGTGGTGGCGGGCATTCGCACGCCCGAACCGGTGGCGCAACTCAAGAACCATCTGCCCAAGGCCTTCGCCGAACTGGAACAGGTCCGCAAGACCCTCGAATCCCACTTCAAGGACGTGCAGGACTTCGAGTTCACGATTCAGGACGGCAAACTGTTCATGCTCCAGACCCGCAACGGCAAACGCACCGGCCTCGCCGCCGTTCGTTTCGCCACCGAGATGGAGAAGGAAAAACTGATTGATTGGAAGACTGCGATTCGCCGGGTCCCGGCTGACCAGCTTGACCAATTGCTGGCGCCGGTGTTCGACCGCCGGGCGGTAAAAGCCGCCAGGTGCATCGCCAGAGGTTTGCCTGCCGGTCCGGGCGCAGCCTCCGGCAAGATATATCTCAACGCCGATCGTGCTGCTGCTGCCGCCGCCAAGGGCGAAAAGGTGTTGCTGGTACGGAACGAAACCACGCCGGAAGATTTGCGCGGCATGATCGCCGCCGAAGGTATTTTGACGGCGAAAGGCGGCGTCAGCTCGCACGCGGCGCTGGTTGCGCGGCAGATGGGCAAGGTTTGTGTCTGCGGCGCCGGCGCGTTGCAGATTGATTATGGGGCCAAAACCATGACCGTGGACGGCACCACCTACAAGGAAGGCGATTTCCTCTCCATCAGCGGCACCGCCGGCGAAGTATATCCGGGCGAAATCAAGACCGCCGCTTCCGAAATCGTTCAGGTGCTGATCGAGAAGTCACTTGATGGAAAAAACAGCGCGACGTACCAGATGTTCAAGCAGCTCATGGACTGGTGCGCGAAGGTTTCGCGCCTGCAAGTGCGCGCCAATGCCGACCAGCCGGAGCAGGCGGCCAACGCCATCGCTTTTGGCGCCACCGGCATCGGCCTGTGTCGCACCGAGCACATGTTTTTCGGGGGCAACCGCATTGACGCCATGCGCGAGATGATTCTGGCCGACAACCTCGAGGACCGGAAGGAAGCGCTGGCCCAGCTCCTGCCTTACCAGCGGGAAGACTTTGTCGGCATCTTCCGCGAACTGAAGGGCCTGCCCGCGACGATCCGCACGCTCGATCCGCCGCTGCACGAATTCCTGCCCCACGAGGATGCGGCGCAACAGGATTTGGCGAAAAAGATGGGCGTGCCGGTCGAGAAGATCAAACAGCGCGTCAAGGAACTGCACGAGTTCAACCCGATGCTCGGCTTGCGCGGCTGCCGGCTCGGCATTGTCTATCCCGAAATCACCGAAATGCAGACCCGCGCCATCATCGAAGCCGCCGCGCAGGTTCAAAACGAGGGCATCCCCGTCAAGCCGGAAATCATGATTGTGTTGGTCGGTTTCCCGAGGGAACTCCAGAATCAGCTCGCGGTGGTTAATCGCGTGGCGCAACAGGTGCAGGAAGAGAAAAAGACCAAGGTCAAATACTCGGTGGGCACCATGATTGAAATTCCGCGGGGCGCGTTGGTGGCCGACGAGATCGCCAAGGACGCCGAGTTCTTCAGCTTCGGCACGAATGACCTGACGCAGACCTGTCTGGGCATGAGCCGTGACGATTCCGGCCCGTTCCTCGGCCCGTATCAGGAACTGGAAATCATCAAGAAAAATCCGTTCGCGACGATTGACCAGGCCGGTGTCGGCCAGTTGATGCAGATTGCCGTGGAAAAAGGCCGCAGCACGCGGCCCGACATCAAATTAGGCATTTGCGGCGAACATGGTGGCGACCCTGACTCGGTGAAATTCTGTCACCGCCTCGGGTTGACCTACGTAAGTTGTTCACCGTTCCGCGTGCCGGTGGCGCGTCTGGCTGCCGCCCAAGCCGCGCTTGAAGAAGAAGTTGCCAAAAAAGCGAAAAAGTAACCAAACCACTACATACTATGCAAAAAAACAAATCACTCTTCCGAATAGGAATCGTGTCGGCCGTGCTGTTTGGGGCGGCCAACGCCTTCGCTGGCGACGCCGACATCAAATTGCCTGACTTGAAAGGCGTGACCTTTCTGGGCGGCAGCCTGAGCGGCCCTGTCCTTTTGTATCTGGGGTTGGCCGTCTGCGTAATTGGCGTGTTGTTCGGTTTTTGGGAATTCGCGCGTTGCCGCGCGTTGCCAGTGCACAAGTCCATGAGTGACGTTTCCAACATGATTTGGGAAACGTGCAAAACGTACCTGGCGCAGCAGGGAAAATTCCTCGTGGTGCTTTGGGCGGTGATTGCCGTGTGTATGGTTTACTACTTCGTCGGGCTGCCCTGGAACGATCCCGTCAAGACCCATGGAGAATTGATTCGCAGCGGTATCGTCATCCTGGCCTGCTCCGTGGTCGGCATCCTCGGCAGTTATGGCGTGGCGTGGTTTGGCATCCGCATC